>Ga0209754_1000702_pt1 | contig 42844 bp, 44 predicted proteins | sample MesohylBB_FD_187295 | JGI IMG/M metagenome (GOLD analysis project Ga0209754, IMG submission 187295) | Host-associated microbial community of the marine sponge Aplysina aerophoba from Gulf of Piran - sponge mesohyl, lysed by bead beating... | ecosystem: Host-associated > Porifera > Sponge >...
AGAATACACAACCCCTTCGCAACTCACTACATCAAATCCCCCTCACCAATACAACACGACCTTCGTCACGCACATAAATTTGAAACAGAAAAGTTGGCTTTTGCATATGGGATTTTCGTACGGATACCTTGATAGTAGCCTACGGGATAGTTGTGCTGAACTTCTGGCACACCATATGGGCATAGCTGCCAACACGGTCACCACTCCTGTCCAAGGACGGAACAAAGTCTGAAATATCCAACGCACCGGCATCTATTTTCCAAAGGATGTCCTCGCGTTCGACCTTCAGTTCCCGATGATTGAGATTCAGCCTGTCGATCATCTCCTGCGCTGCTTCGTCACCTTCAGTTGCAGGCATAATTTCCCCCGTTAGCCCGAAACGAAAACGGTCTGTGCAGCCGGGATAATCAGGCTCAATATGCTTGTTTTCGTCGAACCAGCTATCCTTCGCTTGACCACAGAGATCGGCCCGCACTCCCTCTATACTTCCTTGGTTACAACTCAGAAACAGATTCGTGAAGCACATTGTCATTCTAGGATACTTGCTTTGTGGACGGAAATGCTCGATTTGATAGAAAGTCCGCGACCTGTCGCAACTCAATGCGCGGCCACAATAAACACACAGACCACGCTGCGCCTTCCACAACGCATCCACAACCGCCTTTCTTACTGGATTCCGTAAATCCGAATACGTCGGTTTCCAATCTGCCGTTTCATTTGCCAGCCAGTCCGTGAAAAGCGTGGGCACTTTCTTGGGGTGACTTCCCCTCATGATTTCTGTTTTAGACTCTCCAATCGCTTGATCATGACCTGAGTATCCGGCGTAGGTGCAGCGGTGTCTGTCTCGTCCTCTATCCGAACAAGCATTTCTTGCGCGGTGGTATGGTCACCACGATCTATGGCACGGTTAAACTCGTTGATAAGGTTGCGCACAGGTGGATATTGCCTGGCTGCCCCCAGCACGCCCTCAAGAAGGTAGTTGCTTGAGCGGCCACGTGTATAGAGGGGAGGAGTTGCCTTTGTGCGCCCCGAAGAGTCTACGTCAAGGATCCGTACATGCCTGTTCCTCACACCCGATAGGACTTGTGGCGAGTGAGTGGTAACAATGAACTGGCACTTCTGGAATACGCTGCTTAGCGTGTCCAGGATTTCACTTTGCCAGCCGGGGTGCAGATTGAGTTCAACCTCGTCAATCAACACGATCGCCGGTATTTCCTCTAGCGGCATATATGGCGCGAACATCTGTAACCGCCGCGCTAGATCTGCTAGCAAAATAACGTAAGAACGTTCGCCGCTGGAAAGGAGGCTGACATGCACAGCCGTCTCGTCGTTCTTCACCAAATGTAATCCTCGTGGGATAGACGCTCCCTCAAATGAGATGCTGGAGAAGCCATCTATTTTGGTGATCAGGGACCGGACAGCTTCAAGTTGGGGGTCGCGATAGCTCGAGTTCGCCGTGTCCCTAACAGTGCGGGCCTCTTGCGCATCACGATGGTCCCACCATAATTCTAGGTGGCTGATCGCCCGAAGGTTTTTCAGCAGGGCAATGTCTTGGACAACTTCGGGGTCAAACACTTTGTCAGGATCGTCATCTTCATGCTTCATTTGTTCGAAACCCCTGTGCTGCCGGTAATAAATGATGCGAGGCGCAATTTTCTCCCTACTCCACAATTTACGGAGCCTTGAATCGCCACTGATTATCGGGTCTTCATCACTTCCACTAGCTGTAAGGCTTACGCTTTCCCGCCTTTTCGAACGCTTTCCCGCCTTCCCAAACTCAACTTCCAGCTTTACCTCCAAAGCTTCAGCACCGATGCGAACGTCTTGTCGGGAAAACTCTAACCTTTCAAATGTTTCCCATGATGTGTGTGACCGCACAACCCACATTATAACCGCTAGTGCATCCAGAGCGGATGTCTTCCCCGCACCATTTCGGCCGACAACCACAGTTACGTCTGGTTCGAAACTGATATCGAGTTCACGGATACTCCGGAAATCCTTTATCTGCAGTTTGGTTATTCGCATGCTAGACCGCCATTGCGGGGCTCCATCTGGCAGAGGCGCTCGTGCCATAGAGGGCAAATAGCTTCTCCACCCGTTCCGTATTGTCCTTGGAGTTCACACCGAAATATACCCGTTTGTCTGACGACAATAAAAATTTACCTCAACGACAATTAAAAGTTTCCTTTAAAAGTTCCATTGGAGCAGGGCGCGCAACGAAGCGGAGCAACGAGCTGCGGAGCGAAGTTGCGCGCGATCAATCCCACGAGTTTCGTCTGCGCCCGAACTGACAAATTGTCAGTTCTAGATGGACACGAACCAGGTGCGATGGAGGTGAATTTATGTTCGAGAGATTCATCAATCGTAGATTCAGGAGGACCCGGTTTCGAGCGGTTCCTGTTTTGCCTTCTGCCGCTGTTGCGCCGCTTCAAGTCGGTAGTTCGGCAGGTTGAGTTCAAGGATCACGCTGTGATGCACAAACCGGTCCACGGCCGTCGTCGTGACCGTGGGATCCTGGAAGATCTTCTCCCACTGGGAGAAGACCAGGTGACTGGTGATCAACAGACTTCCGCGTTCGTAGCGCTCCGCCAGTACGTGAAAAAACAGATCCATCTCCTGACGACTGTGCTGCATATAGCCCGAACCGTCCACAGCGAATGCGGGACCTATAGAGCTGTGGCTACAGCGGATTTGCTTAAATGATGATCCGGTCGATTTTGAGGAACCCCTCTGCAAACTTGTATCAGGAATGGAAAATACAATCTGGAACAGTTCATTGGTCAGGATAAGAGCTGTGAAGGATGCCGTAACTGCCGATAGCGTTGTGGACCGAGATCGTATTCAGAAGCTATCGCGGGTAATTGACAGGAAGGAAATAGAGCTCTTCCCCTGGACATACTGGTAGGGGTGACGGACAGACTGAACGAGGGGCTGGTGATGTCGCCGGCCCATGCCAACCCTGATCGCTTTTCGGAGGGTGTAAAAAAAGTACAACATCGTAGCAGTGCCGCATGGGCACTCCGAAACCTCAGACAACTCCCGCTATCAAATGACAAGGTGTGCTAACTTCACACGTGCGTCGTTCTCCGGCCGAGAGTCGAGGCCGGCCTCGCTCCGCGGGCAAGCGTTTCACGAAGTGAGACCTTGCTTGCTCTGTGCTAAATCCAGCTGTACGAACCGAGTCTGCACGATGTTAAGCGAGTCCTGCTACGACACGAACAAAATTCTGGCGAGGACAACTGATGGGGCAAGAATAGCACACATAGCACGAAACGCTACGATCCAGAGCCTGCAGCACAGATTTGCTTGCGGGATCGCAGACCTCACAGGATCCCAAGGGCGTACGGAGGGACTAACCGAGGAGACTGTTCAGGGTAATCACCGCCGACAGGATTACCGTTGCAAATCCGATCACCCAGATCAGCACGTTGTACTTCGTGTTTTGGGCGTCAATTTTCGTGTTTTGGGCGTCAATTTTTGTATTTTGGGCGTCCAGTTTCGTATTCTGGAATTGCAACTCTGCCCGGAAGGCCGCCATGTTGGTGTCAATTTTTGCGCCAAGTTGGCTGACTACATTTGCAGATGCCATGTTCTCAATGTATTGAAAAAGTTTGAAGGCTTCGCCGCCGTTGAGTCCTGTTTTTCTTAGGAGTTCGTAGGCCTCGGTGCGATCATCGGCCTCCTCCGAATTGTTTTGTTCTGCCATGGTTCAATTTAGACGAAATTCAGAATTAAGTGGTTCCCGTTTGTGTGTCAGATTGTCCACTCATACATCAACTTCCCATCTCTGGAGTCCGGGCGCACCAAAACCATATATCCAATGGTCATTTATGCCGACAGCTCCAAGATCGCGGATAATCAAGCCGGCGGGTGGCTGTCAGTCCAGGTTAGGTGAGCGCAATTACAGCCGAAAGAATCGCCGTTGCTAAGCCAATAACCCAGATCAGAACATTGTACTTCGCGTTCTGCGAATCAATCTTCGCATTCTGAACATCAATCTTAGACTCAAGCCTAGCAATCAGATTTGCCGACGTCATATCTCCAGTTATGTTGAATAACTTGAAAGTCTCATCACCTTTTAGCCCGGTCTTAGTTAGAAGTTCATAGGCTTCAGTATTGTCATCGTTCATATCATTTCATCTACGATATTTCCATCGGATACTACAAACTGCTTTCCATCACTCAAATGGAGACTGGTACGACCTATCGCTATATTACCGGGAGACAAATGTACATAGTAATTTCCATCCTTCATATTTGCCCCATCCTCAGCCAGCAAGTTTTCCAACACCGCGCGTCCACTCGATCTGCTCCCGGCGTCACCTATCAGCTCGCCGTTATCCTCATATACGATCTTGTACGTCTGCATCATCTTTGCCCCTCCAGGGCGGTTATGTGTTGAAGTGTTGTTACACAGTTGCTCCCATCCCACCATGGCACACTTGTTTGTTGGTATTGATCTCGGAACGTCTGGTATACGAACACTGGTCACTGACGAAACCGGGCAAATCCATGCAAAAGCAAACTGCCCAATCCAGGGAGAGCGACGTAACGGGCTACATCGACAAAATCCAGTAGAGTGGTGGGAGGCGATCTGCAGCACAGTCAGCGCATGTATATCACAGCTAAAGCGGTGTGGTGCTTCAGCAAGTCAGCTTCGCGGCGTAGCAATAGACGGAACTTCAGGTACGGTAGTACCTACCGATCGGGATGGACAATGCACAGGTCCTGCCATCATGTACGATGATATCTCCGGGCGAGAGTTTCTGACCGAGCTTTCGAGAACACACAGCGCGGCAGTTCTGTCGCTGTCTGCCCTGGGCACTGCCTACTGGTTAAAGAGTGATAACTCTCAGCCCTCGCCATCACAACTCCTGCCCCAAGCTACCTGGGCATGCAGACAGCTGGTTGGCAGCGCAGTACCCACCGACTACAGCAATGCACTTAAATTTGGTTATGATCTGGGAAGAGGCCAATACTACACATGGATAGATCCAGCGATCTGTGCACAGCTGCCAGCTGTCGTTGAGCCCGGTACGATCCTGGGTAAGTTATGCAGAGAAGCCAGCGAACAAACACAATTACCTGAAGGGTTGCCCCTTGTGGCGGGCACCACGGACGGGGTTGCCAGCTGTATTGCCTCAGGTCTGCGCCGAACCGGTGATTACAGTACCTCGCTCGGATCGACCCTGGTTTTCAAGTCCTTATCTGAGCACCGCTCATCACATCCTCTTCTGTACTCCCATAAGCTGCCTGGCGGTTACTGGCTGCCAGGGGCAGCAAGCAACACGGGGGCTTCGTGGATCAAGACTTGGTTTCCTGATGCAGACCCCCCACGGATGGATGTCGAAGCACTCCCGTATCTCCCATCCAAAGACACAGTATATCCGCTCACGCTCAAGGGGGAACGATTCCCATTCGCAAACAGCAGTGCACGTGCGGTTCTGCCTCCCGGTTTAAGCGGTGCACGCAAGTTCGCTGCATGTCTACAGGGAACAGCATGCTTGGAACGCATGGCTTATATGCTACTCGACGAAGCACTAGGCACGCCTCCTGGTCAGGGGGAGGTATACAGCACAGGCGGTGGCAGTTGCAGTGATATATGGATGCAACTGCGTGCGGATCTTTGTCAGCGGATCTACCATCGACCCGCGTGCACGGAAGCGGCATTCGCTGCAGCGATCTTGGCTGCTGCAGCCACCCGTTATTCAACGCTGCCGGAAGCTATCCAACAGATGACCCACCAAAGCAAAACTTTCGAACCGTGTCGCGAATATGAGGAGGCTTATGCAGCCTTTGTTCGGAGCGTTCGACGGTATCTAAACCCCTAAGCATCCATTGCCTGCACAACGTCAAGCACCTCAGTAATGATTTCCAGCGCTTCATTCAAGGTGTCTTCGGGAATATTAAGCGGAGGAGCAATCCGGATGACGGTTCCCGAATGAAGTGTCCAACCCAGGAGAACCCTTCGCTGCAGGCATTTGTCCACAACCTGCTTCGCAACCCGAGTGTTCATCAAATTCATACCAAGCATCGCCCCTCTGCCGCGTAAGTCAGTAACGAGCGCATGCCTAAGCTTCGTGCGTACACGCTCACCCACCCATAATGCGCGCTCAACCAACCCCTCGTCCCGCAACACCTGTAACGTCGCATAGGCTGCCGCACACGACACCGGATGACCACCAAATGTTGTTACGTGACTGAGTGGAGGATCACGCCGCAGCGACTGCATCACCTTCGCGTTGGCTATAAAAGCCCCCAACGGCATGCCGCCTCCCATAGCTTTGGCCAAAGTCAGGATATCCGGTACAATACCTTCATGTTCAAACGCAAACATGCGCCCCGTCCGGCCAAAGCCGGTCTGGATCTCATCCAGAATCAACAGCGCCCCCATGGCCGTGCATCTCGCACGTAAAGCCCTGAACCAGCCGGGTGGAGGCAAACGCATTCCCCCCTCACCTTGGATAGGCTCAACGATCACACATGCAACCGAGTCATTAATGCCCTCTAAAGCTTCGAAGTCCCCAAACGGCAGAAACGTCACATCTGGTAACAGAGGGCGGAATGGATCCTGATAAATACGCCTACCCGTAACGCTCAGGGATCCATGAGTATCGCCATGAAAAGATCGCTCAAAAGCCACCATCTGACCACGTTCGGTGTACTTCTTGGCCAGCTTGAGTGCACCCTCGTTGGCTTCAGTGCCTGACATTGTGAAGTACACAGAATCAAGTGCAGCTGGCAGAACGCTTGCCAACTGTTTAGCCAACCGTACCTGAGGAGCTTGGATGAACTCACCGTACACCATTACGTGAAGATGCCGATCTAATTGATCACGAATCGCACGCAATACGCTCGGGTGCCGATGTCCCAGTGACGAAACTGCAATCCCGCTGATAAAATCAATCAGTTTGCGTCCATCGGTCAACACGAGAAATGGTCCTTCTGCCCGCTCTATTTCTAAACCAAGAGGGTGATCACTGGTCCAGGCAATGTGCCGGGCAAAATCTGCTTTCATTGTTCAATCTCCAATCCAATCAGGCGAACAGGTATATACACGTCGGGTTCAACTTCTTCTGAACAATAAGCACAACTCATGGATCTTCGCGGGAAAGTAGCGGTCGTAACCGGCGCAAGCAGTGGCCTTGGAAGCGAGTTTGCTCGACATCTGGTGCGTCATGGAACCACCGTCTACGGACTCGCACGACGAGTAGACCGTTTGAAATCGCTCGAGTCCCAACTGGGAACGAAATTTAAACCAGTAGAATGTGACGTGACCGACGAAACGGCAGTAGAGCTGGCTTTTTCAGGCTTGAATCACATTGATATTCTTGTCAATAACGCGGGCCTCGGCCGTTTTTCCGCAATTGATGCTCAGACCAAAGAAGATTGGGATGCGCAAATTGACACAAACCTGACAGGCGTCTATCTTTGTACACGTGTGGTGGTGCCGCGCATGAAGGAGCAGAATGCGCAAACGGGATTCGGTGGACATATTGTTAATATTGCATCTGTTGCGGGTTTGGTTGGTAATGCAAATCTAAGTGCCTACAATGCTACAAAGTTTGGTTTGCGCGGCTTTAGCGATGCAACAATGAAAGAACTGCGCGGCCATGGTATCAAGGTAAGCTGTATCTGTCCCGGCAGTGTAGCTACTGAGTTCGGTCGCGTCGCAGGTTCTTCAGGCGCCCCTAACCCTATGCAGCCGGAAGATATTGCAGCGACGGTCATCCATGTACTGGAGGCTCCTGACAATTATTTGATTTCCGAGGTGGTAATGCGACCACTTCGACCACGTGGATAACCATGGAACGTAGACGATTCATTCGATCAGCTGCCCTCGGCACCGCAGCCGGTGCTGTCCTTACCGGTTGCGGCCCCCAGAGTAGTGATGCCCCGGCTGTTCAAACCGACACTCCAATGCTGCGATGGCGTCTTGCATCCAGCTTTGCCCGCTCTCTAGATACCATTTATGGAGCAGCGGAGGTAATGAGCAACCGCGTCAGTCAACTGACCAATGGACGGTTCACCATCCGTGTTTATCCGGCCGGTGAGATAGTTCCTGCATTTGAGGTGCTTGAGTCGGTTCAGAAAGGCACGGTGCAAATGGGGCACTCGGCGGGTTACTACTACATAGGTAAAAATCTCGCCTTCGCTTTCGAAACTACGGTTCCTTTTGGCCTCAATGCCCGGCAATTTAACAGCTGGGTCTATGAGGGGGGTGGACTGGCAATCCTTCGGGAATTATTTGCAGACTATGGTGTGCTCAACTACCCCGGTGGCAATACTGGCGCGCAGATGGGGGGATGGTTCAACCGGGAAATCAACAGCCTACTGGATCTGCGCGGGCTTTCAATGCGCATTCCTGGACTAGGCGGACGGGTTATGGACCGTCTGGGGGTGACCGTACAGCAGATTCCGGGCGGAGAAATTTATCCCGCACTTGAGCGTGGAGCAATAGACGCCGCCGAGTGGGTAGGTCCCTATGACGACGAAAAACTGGGCTTCAACCAGGTTGCGAACTACTACTATTCCCCGGGCTGGTGGGAACCAGGAGCCAATCTCTCCTTCTTTGTCAATCAACAGGCAATGCAGGAACTCCCTCCTGCGTATCAGGCTGCATTGGAAGTCGCCATGGCCGAAGCCAATCAGTATATGCTTGCACGGTATGACGCCTTGAACCCGCCTGCCTTTCAACGTATTCTTGACTCCAATATCGAATTACGTGTTTTTCCGAGGGATGTGATGGATGCGGCATACTCCGCTTCCGAAGAACTCTTGCAGGAGGGACGTACAGATCCTGCCTTTGCTCGCGTGCATGATTCTTTTCTCGCATGGCGCCGGGACTCTGATGACTGGATCCATACAGCGGAATACGCTCTGTTTTCTTACATGCACGTCCGCAGAGAAGAAGGTACAGGTACCTAAGGCACTCAGAGCGCCCAAAGAACTAGGTCAGGGAATAGGATCAGGAGTATCAATCCTACGACCTGAATTCCTATGAAGGGGATTACTCCCCGATAAATCGACTCTGTCCGCATACTCGGTGGAGCCACGCCTCTTAGATAGAATAGAGCAAATCCGAACGGAGGCGTCAGGAATGATGTCTGCAGGTTCATTCCTACCATTACCCCAAACCAGACCAAAGCAACGCTCGCAGGTACACCTAGCATCGGGCTCAGGAGTTCGGCAGCGGGCGCAACCATCAGGGGGATAATGATAAAGGCAATTTCAAAGAAATCAATAAAGAACCCCAGAATAAATATCGCGAGGTTAGCAACAAGCAGGAACCCTATTACGCCTCCGGGAAGATTGATAAGAAGGTCCTCGATCCAGATTCCACCATCCAGTCCCCGAAATACAAGCGCAAATGCGGTGGAGGCAATGAGCAACATCATCACCATTGCCGTCAGTTTCACAGTCTCTTCCATGGTGCCCCGCAGCGCTTTTTTGTCCAGACGGCCATTCAACGCTGCCAGGCCAATGGCGCCAACAGCTCCCAGGGCCCCAGATTCCGTAGGTGTGGCAATGCCGGCAAAAATGCTGCCGAGCACCACAAAAATGAGTAGCAGTGGTGGGAGCATCACCAGGAAGACCTTCCGCAGCAGTCCCTCTCGCTCTGCGTTTCTTACCTCCAAGGGGAGCGCTGGCGCCGCGGACGGCTTGAGAACAGCAGTTCCTGTGGCATATAACCCATAGAGTAGCGCAAGTAAAACGCCTGGGACCAGTGCGCCGATAAACAAGTCACCAACGGATACGCCCAATTGATCAGCCAGTACTACCAGCACTACACTGGGAGGAATGATTTGCCCCAGTGTTCCAGTCGCTGTGATCACGCCTGCGGAGAGCTCTCTCGAGTAACCGTTCTTGAGCATGATTGGCAATGAAATCATTCCCATTGCCACTACACTCGCACCTACAATACCTGTCGCGGCTGCCAGAAGCACCCCCACAAGGATGACTGCGATCGCCAACCCTCCACGCATCGGACCAAATAGAAGCCCAGTTGTATGCAGCAGGTCCCGTGCAAGATTACTCTTTTCAAGCATGGTCCCCATGAAAATAAAAAAGGGGACTGCCAGTAGCGTGTAATTTGACATAATGCCGAACAGACGATCCGGCAGTGCCAGCATTAGATGCCAGTCGAAGTAGCCTGTGCTAACGCCAATCACAGCAAAAATAAGCGAAGCACCCCCAAGGGAAAAAGCCACGGGATAGCCCGAAAAAATCAGAAGTAAGGCTACCGCAAACATGAGCGGTGCCAACCACTCAAGTCCTGGCATGTCTGTTCTGGCGTTGAGTTTCCGCGAGATCAAGGATGGTTACGGTTTCGCGAGCTGCAAATGCCAACCCTTGTACCATTAACAGTATAAATGCAAGCGGCACAACGGTTAGAAGGGGGTAACGTGGTAAACCTCCCGGATCCGGCGACCCCTCTAACCGGATCCATGAATCCACGACCACCGGCCATGAAGTCCAAATCATGAGTAAGCAAAATGGTATGAGGAAGGCTACCGTACCTGCTATGTTTACCCAGGCCTTGCCCGTCGGGGAGATACGATTGTAGAAAATATCAACCCGTACATGTGCACCGGTCTTGAGAGCGTAAGCTGCCCCCAGCAAGAAAACCACACTAAATAGATACCATTGGAGCTCAATGAAAGTATTGGAACTCGCCTGCCTTGCTACTTCACCGATCCAGTGCAAAGCTCTCTGAAACGTGCCTGCACTCTCGGGATCGATGTGTGCCCAGCCTGACAATGAGCGCATTATCGCATTGTATGCACCTGCTATCACCATGAGCAAGATACAGTACCATGTGAGTTTTCCGAAGAAATCCGTCACCCGTTCAATTCGGCCGGCGCACGTTGTAAGGAACCCCCCTGCACTCATGTTTGAACCCGGCAGATCACTGATATACTGATTCTGCAACAATCTTCGACCCCGGTGTGCATACTTTTGCTTATTTCTGAAAGAATAGGTCAATATTAGTGAACGCACTATAGTAAGTATACAGATTCATGAGTTTTTACGGAGACAGGCTCATAGCAATCTATCGTAAGCCCGGTCGGCCTCAAAATAGTTCTGTGTCTTGGGTCACCCCGGGGAATCCCGGCTCAAAACGAGGTCTTCGGTTGCTGCGTGCAACAGCATCGACAGAGCTTCCCGTGTTGCTATTTCCCTGATGTTACATGAGTGCCAGCACCAATATCTCGGTAAGTCGCCACGGTGCTTTTGTCGCTCGCTTCCCGGGACACATCGGTCTTCCCCATATTGTTGGAAGGTCAACACTCACATCAATCGTTTCGGGGTCTGCTCGATGGTCACTGCGCGTTCCGGCCCGCATGCCCGCTAAGCTATTCGCATAACCTGTTAAATCTTAGTGCTTCATACCATATTGTTACCTCCATAACACGCTAAGGCCGCTATCAACCGAGTGAGGTGTTGGACTGGTTTCGCGCCCGTTTGGATCTCATTAGGTGAGTGATTTGGATCTCTCAATAATCCATTAGGAATGCATACCTTGATGCTTAGCAACGATTACAAGAAACTATAGGAGATCCCAATGACGAAACCACAGCTGAGATTGATCGTCCGTAGAACTGTTCTCGTCGCTGGATTCCTCCCGCTGAGCCTGCTGTTGGCGATCAGCACCGGACATGCCCAAGAAGTCATCGAAATTCCAGACCGGGACCGGCCTATCGAGCCCGGCTTCGAGGAGGTCTTCCGCGTCGGGGTTATCGACGGCGAGGATTGGGAGATGTTCTCAAGGATCCACAAGGTGGCCTTCGACGCCGGAGGCAATCTCTACGTCTTCGATTCCGCAGACCAGGGAACAGGTTCGAATCTGCGCATCGTGGTGTTCGATCGCACGGGGGCGTTTTTGCGAACGTTCGGTTCTGCGGGTGAGGGGCCGGGCGAATTCAGATTGCCTCGGACCTACGGTGTCATGCGCGACGGGACTACAATCGTGGGTGATATGGCGCACCGGGCCTATCACGTCTTCGACCCTTCTGGTCGGTTCGTGCGCATGGTCCGTGGTGGGATGGGAGCATCGCAAGGCAGCGGGATTGAAGGCATGACGACGACCGTCGGTGCGGCGGTGCTGCATGAAATACAAGTGGATCCCCGCGGCGGAGCAGTATACTCAACGGAAGTACCGCAGATAATTGTATCGAGCCTGAGCGGTACTTGGGAGGTGCCATCTGACTATCGCCCGATTTACCATCACACCCTTGGTGGCACGGAAGCCCAGACGGAAACAGTGGTCCGGGCCTGGCGGCCTCGACGCGATCCCCAGGAGGACGCGTTCAAACTTCCAGGCAAACTCCCGGTCACCATCATTGGTCCAGACCGTACGTCGAAGCCTCTGCAGGATATACTTGGCGAAATTACCCGTCCCCGCACCTTCGAACCGAGGACCCTAATGGGGATACTCCCGGACGGTGGCATTGTCTACTCTGACTCTTCGTTGTATGAGCTGAAGGTGGTTGCCAGCGATGGTGGCGGGTTGGTCCGTACTATCACGCGACCGTTTCGCCCGGAGCCGGTGACATCTAGGATCGAGGAGGAATACAAACGTCAGAGGGAAAAGATGATCGACCAGGCCGGCGAGACGGACGGGCGTTCTGCCTCCTTTTCGGTCGGCACGGCCCGGTTCTATCCCGAAATACCGGTCATCCAGGAGATCGGCACCACTTGGGAGGGTAGGATCTGGGTGACGCGCCAGGGCGACGAACTTCTTGAGGACGGTCCTATCGATGTTCTGACCGCCGATGGCGAGTACGTTGGCACGTACTCTGCGGGCGTGACCAAGATGCCCGACGCCTTTGGCCCGGACGGGCTGGCGGTGTTCATCGAGTACGACGAATTCGACTTGGCCAGCGTGGTAGTGCGTAGGCTTCCGGTCGAAGTTCGGTGAATCCCAATGCTACCCCCGCTTAGGCTACTGAGGCGAGATATGCGGGCTGGCGCAAGCCCCTTGGTTTGGTCCGCTCCATTGAACACTCAAGACGGATAAGCGTATTTCGGTGGCGATTATGGGCAGTTGCCGGACGAGTGAACCGGCAAGACAGTCATTCTCAGCTATCTTTGTCATTTCCTCTGACAAGGTACTGATTTCAGGCTTGAGCATGATCGGCAATGAAATCATTCCCATTGCCACGACATTCGCACCTACAATACCTGTCGCGGCTGCCAGAAGCACCCCCACAAGGATGACTGCGATCGCCAATCCCCCACGGAGCGGACCAAAAAGAAGCCCAGTCGTATGCAGCAGGTCCCGTGCAAGATTACTCTTTTCAAGCATGGTCCCCATGAAAATGAAAAAGGGGACCGCCAATAACGTGTAATTTGACATAATGCCGAACAGACGATCCGGCAGTGCCAGCATTAGATGCCAGTCGAAGTAGCCTGTGCTAACGCCAATCACAGCAAAAATAAGCGAAGTACCCCCAAGGGAAAAAGCCACGGGATAGCCCGAAAAAATCAGAAGTAAGGCTACCGCAAACATGAGCGGTGCCAACCACTCAAGTCCTGGCATGTCTGTTCTGGCGTTGAGTTTCCGCGAGCTCAAGGATGGTCACGGCTTCGCGAGCTGCAAAAGCCAACCCTTGTACCATTAACAGTATAAATGCAAGTGGCACAACGGTTAGGAGGGGGTAACGTGGTAAACCTCCCGGATCCGGCGACCCCTCCAACCGGATCCACGAATCCACGACCACCGGCCATGAAGTCCAAATCATGAGTAGGCAAAATGGTATTAGGAAGGCTACCGTACCTGCTACGTTTACCCAGGCCTTGCCCGTCGGGGAGATACGGTTGTAGAAAATATCAACCCGTACATGTGCACCGGTCTTGAGAGCGTACGCTGCCCCCAGCAAGAAAACCAGACTAAATAGATACCATTGGAGCTCGATGAAAGTATTGGAGCTCGCCTGTCTTGCCACTTCACCGATCCAGTGCAAAGCTCTCTGAAACGCGCCTGCACTCTCGGGATCAATGTGTGCCCAGCCTGATAATGAGCGCATTATCGCATTGTATGCACCTGCTATCACCATGAGCAGGATACAGTACCATGTGAGTTTTCCGAAGAAATCCGTTACCCGTTCAATTCGGTCGGCGCACGTTGTAAGGAACCCCCCTGCACTCATTTTTGAACCCGACAGATCACTGATATACTGATTCTGCAACAATCTTCGACTCCGGTGTGCATACTTTTGCTTATTTCTGAAAGAATAGGTTAATATTGGTTAACGCACTATCGTAAGTATACAGATTCATGAGTTTTTACGGAGACAGGCTCATAGCATCTATCGTAAGCCCGGTCGGCCTCAAAATAGTTTCTACTGCCTTGGGTCGCCCCGGGGAATCCTGGCTCAAAAACGAGGTCCTCAGTTGCTGCGTGCAGGGATGCGTAGATATTAGTTGGTCAGGGGAGCGCGATCTAGCAATTTCGACTTATATCGCATTCCCCAAATAGGTTTGCCGTGCACAGCTCCCCGGTTGCAGTAACAACCACTACTGGCACGGTTCAAGCTCGCCCGCACCAACGCCCAGTATATCTTCCTGCCATTCATTTCCGTCTCCATCAAACCGGTACGTGTCGCTTGTATAACCTGCAAAAATCCCCAGCCCGTTCAGAACGTTTGAATGGACTTCGACGGGATTTGTGTGAATGAAATTTGGTAAGCCCACATAAAGATCCTGCAGTGACACCGATCGCTCAAACACAAACAGGTCATCACTGTACGCCGTGAGCACAAGCATAAAATGAGGTCGGATGGATTCGAAGACCATCGCTTCAAATGTGATTTCAAATTCTTTCGTGGTCGCCTCAAATAATTGATCAGAAAAGAAAGCAGACCAGAACAGATCTTCAAAATCAGGGACCGTCGGATCATCCACAGCCTCCGGATAGTCACGGAATGAGGGCGAGCTACTCTGAAAAGTTAACCGCGAATAATCTCTCACATCTCGGGGATCATCTCCGATTCTTCGGCCGCCCCAGGTTTCGTCCCTGCAGAATGGTGCCACTTGGAAAAGGTCAAGACGATAATAGTTTCTGCCTGTCCGGTCTGCCAACCTAAAGCGCATTCTGTAATTCTCTGTGGCGGAAGAATCATCTATTGCCAACCTTTCCACTTTCAGAAGTTCACTTTGCAGCAACGGAGCCCAAGAGGAAGCCGTCGCTTGAGGGTATCCGTCTACATTCACTTGGATTCTGTACACTGACCCCTGTTCTGGTCGATGACCGTGGGCCGTCTGATAGACTCCATGATCAATCTGTCGCAACGTATCACGAAAGTTATTCTCTCCGAAGATGGCAATCATAGCATCAGACACCATTAATTCACTTCGCATCGTGATATCCCTTAAAGGGACGCTTTTGCTAATTTCAACTCTCCATAAGCTATCAGGAGAAAAAATTGATTCTACAACAAGTCTTGATTGGTAACCTCCCGGAACTTCCAGGTCAACGATCGTTTCGCACCCACATACTGCTGTGAAGAGAAGAATTACAACCCACTTACGCATCACCTAAAACCTCCATTGCCACGAAATGGCAGGTATCAACTGCAACATGCTCACCTGCTGAAAACAGATAGATTCACAGGATGCGTCATTTTCCGGATATATGAACATGGGGTTTTTCCGATTATAGGCATTGTACAGGCCTACGGAAAACGTTCGCTCTCCCCAAGACCGTTGCTTCTTAAAGTTTACACTGATGTCAAGGCGGTGATATGCTGGTGCCCGTGCTGAATTGACGGGGCCGACGTCTAATAGATGGTTAGAAATACTAAAGTCTAATAGCTGGTGGTTAGAATCGCTATAATACTGACCCACGGGAACCCAGACCGGATAACCACTTCCATAGACCCACACTGCTGATAGTTGTTTTGTATTTGAAAGTTGATACCGCATCACTACCGAAACATCATGACGTCGATCATACCCGTCAGGAAACGGATTCCCCCCATTAAGGGACTCAAACCGTCTGGTAGTCCGCGCCCAAGTATAGCCCGCCCATCCCGTCAGGCGCCCCCTTTTTTTTTGAATGAAGATTTCCGCTCCGTGAGAGGTGCCTGTGCCGATCTCAACAATGTCCGGCCAATCCAAGAATGCTGACCGATACCGGTATGCTCCAAGCTTGTATTCAAGATGTCCTTTCATACGCTTCAGATAGCCTTCAATTGAAACCTGATAGCGACCGTCTCGAAACCCTTTCAAAAAACCTACTGCCAGTTGATTTCCACTCTGAGGAGTAATGCGATCCATGCTTGGAATCCACAGATCCGTAGGTAATGCGGTACCTCCACCCGTCAATAAATGCACATACTGCTTTGACTTTGCAAAAGAAAACTTGACCGCGGCCTTCTCCGCAACTCGTACATTGACACCTATCCGCGGCTCAATGGAAGCAAATCGCACACTTCGGGCAGCGTAATTCGAAAGCCGAATCCCGGTAGTCACACGCAGGGCACGATGGAGTTGCATCTCATCTTCGGCGTACAGGGCCATTTCCCGTGAGTCTATGACCCCCGTTGAAGCTTGCAACAGGCTGACCAGCGGCCGACCCGACTCTTCCAGTCTCGTCTGGGTACTTCCAGGGTTGAAACGATGCAAAATTCCCTCCGCCCCAAAACGCACGTAATGCCGGGAGTTCGGAACATACTCAAAATCAATCTTGGCCGTCCAATCAACGATTTCGGAGTGCCACGACCCCTCATATTTGATAATCTCGCGATCGCTTTCATCCAGAGAACGCGTACCTGAGGAAAAGCGATATTGCATGACGCCGATAAGAGCATTGGCGAATAAGCGATCCCCAATGAGCCGGTTCCAACGGAGAGAAGCCAAATGATTACGCCAGCCCACATCGTAATTTAATTGGGTATCCGAACTCAGACCAGGGGGTGTTGACCGCTTTTCGTAGGAGAATTCATCCTGACCGGCATAAGCACTCAGATAGATACGGTCTTTCTTCGATATTATATAGTTAGCCTTGAAGTTCAAATCGTAAAATGCTGCACCATATCGAGTGCGACTATACTGAAAGGGGCGCAATAGCTGATCGATATATGTTCTCCGACCAGCCACCAAAAAAGAAGCGCGATCCTTCACGACTGGTCCTTCAAGCATAACTCGCGAGGAAACAAGGCCAATTGCTCCCTGTCCCGCGAAGCGCTTCAGGTTTCCCTCCTTCATCGTGTAATTGATCACTGATGAAAGACGCCCACCATATCGTGCTGGAAATCCGCCTTTGATCAACTCGACTTGCTTCATTGCTGCCGAGTTGAAAACGCTGAAAAATCCAAATAGATGATTTGGGTTGTAAAGGGGTAGTCCGTCCAGCAAAATAAGATTCTGATCCGCACGCCCTCCTCGTACGTATAGCCCACTGCTGCCTTCAACCCCTGACTGGACGCTGGGCAATAGTTGCAGCGTCTTTTGAATATCAATTTCTCCTAGGATTACCGGCAGTGTCTCAATTTCCTCAATTGAGATCTCATGGCGGCTCATCTGTACATCATCAAGGTCGGTTTCTCGATCCGCGATGACTTCTACATCCTCTAATCCCACAACACGAGGCGCCAATGTAAGGGTCAGGGTGGTATCTCCAGCGAGTTCAAGGCGAGTCCAGACTGGAGCATATCCGACATGCGAAACCGAAAGCAAGTGAGATCCTGGTACAGTCGTCAGACTATAGAACCCATACTGATTTGTCGTAGTACCGATTTGAAGAGCGGGAATGTACACGCTCGCTCCGAGAATTCGCTCACGACTGCCCAAATCCTCTACATAGCCGCTGACCGTTACAGACTGAGCAGCCACTAAACTGAATTGGGTACTCCACAATACCCCCAGTAGCAGCCCGCAATTCAGCCATCCGATTGTCGCCATTCTTTTCCCAAAAAGAAGTGAACGCTCATGGGGGAACGTTCGAAACTATGCCGTTCGTATTTTCTCGGCAAGAAATCAGAAAAAGACGTGGATCCCCACTCCCCGTGCCGGGGCATAACCGAGGTTGCCTAAATGATCCACAGATAATCCGATGTCCAAGGTCAGAAACAATCCCTTGCGAGAAGACTTTCCAACGATTCGAAGTTCAGCACTGCCACCACCTGTAAAACGATACCTCGATGTTAAACCTGACTCTGCCCTAATGCCAAGCCTACCAACTTGGCCAAAGACTTTGAACCTCACTCTCTTCCAATCACGAACAGAATGGTTATACCGAACGGCTACATCAACATGCAGATCACCATTGTCGCTACGAATTCCAGGGACGAGGACCTGAATGGTCTTATAGCGCACACTTAATCCCCCGGCATGCGGTGCCGCGAATACGAGCCCTACACCAATGTCCGACTGGGCATACGAGGGTCGTACGAAACAGGCCATGACCGCAATAATAACACACAGTAGGCCGACAAGCACTCCTTTGCAGAAAACCACTTTGGAATGGTTATATTTAGCTGGCTCTCCACCAAATGTGGTGAAGGGCCCTTGGTTTGAGTATTGGCATCTATGTCGTCCTATGATGGTAATTCGTCTACTGTCTTTGCTGTTACTCATTTCTGCCTGTGCGACTGAGCCTCCACCCAATATCGTACTAATAATGGCAGACGATATGGGCTACGAGACACTGGGTGTTAATGGTGGTTTAAGCTACGATACGCCACATTTGGATTCGCTCGCCCAACGTGGCATGCGCTTTACCCAAGCTTTCTCCACGCCCCTGTGCACACCTACCAGAGTGCAGCTGATGTCCGCCAAGTATAACTTCCGCAATTATATTGGATTTGGTCTACTCAACCCGGCTGAGCGAACGTTTGCCCATCTGTTGCAAGACGTCGGTTACAAAACAGCGGTTGCAGGCAAGTGGCAGCTGTATGGTAATGCACGGCAGCGGGAGCTGGCAGGACGCGGTGGCTCGACCCCAGAGGAAGCGGGCTTCGAAGAATTTGCACTTTGGCAGTACATAGAGCGCGGCAGTCGTTACAAATCACCCACGGTACATTACGCCGGACATATGCCCGAAGTATTCCCCAACGCTTATGGCCCGGATCTGTATACCGATTACATTGAAGATTTTTTTGAGCGGTATCAGAACGAGCCGTTCCTCTTGTACTTCCCAATGGCCTTACCGCACGATCCGTTTTTGCCACCGCCAAGCCATCCTGATTTTGATAGCCTTGATATTGCCACGGCACGTAGCAATTCCGGGTACTTTGCCTCAATGGTAAACTATGTGGACAAACTGGTTGGCCGCATAACAGGCAAGTTGCGTGAGCTGGGGCTTGACCGTCAAACACTGGTGCTGTTCACGACGGACAATGGAACGCATAGGAGCGTGCTCTCGCAGCATGAAACTGGTCTAATTCGAGGCAGGAAAGCCTTTCCTGTAGCAGCCGGGACTCGTGTACCACTAATCGCATATTGGCCCGGTACTATTGAACCGGGCACAATCAGTGATGCGCTGGTGGACTTTACGGATTTTCTGCCGACCATGTTGGAAACGGCGGGCAGTACCGTCCCGGATGATTTCACTTCAGATGGACTGAGCTTTTATGGTCAGCTGACCGGACAGGTCGATACCACGCGCGACTGGGTATATTGTCATTACGATCCACGGTGGGGGCAATTTACGCCCGCGCGATGGGCTCAGGACCACACCTGGAAACTTTACGGAAGTGGCAAGTTTGTCAACTGGTCCGAGGACCCCGACGAATTACAAGCCCTAGAGGATACCACGTTGGATGAGCGTGCCCGTCTGGCGAAGAGTAGGTTGCAGGATGTTCTGGACCGTATGCCGTCACTGCCCCAAACTACATCCGAAGATTAACTGAGGGCTATTAACAACATGACTGTGATCCCTTGGAACTCTTGACCTGCCAGTTTGGCTATCGCACATGGTTCCATAAAGCATGGATTTCAAATACAAGAGTCAACGGATGCGTTTGCTGGCTGCTGGGGCGTCCACATGGCCTGTCAGCCGGTATGTGCTGGGAGGCGGGGCAACAGGATTGGGAAATTGCTGGAATCACATCACCTGGGAGAATGCCTTCATGATAGAGCAGTCCTCTCGAGGATCAGATGAATTTGGCGGTCTACTATTGTCGTTAGCGAGAAGAAACTCTACGGTCGGAATGGGGCAACTGCACGGCGAGGTGCGTTCGGGTTAACGATCCCTAAGACCCGCGAAATGGATCCAAGCATTACCATACAATTTAGTTACAGTCTTAGTTATGATTCCCGTCGGAAGAAATATGTTCAGATTTTGATATGTATCGTTTGAACGATCAATGAATTGTTGTGGGTATTCCAATAACCTCGATTTATTCGAAACCAAGGAGGCTGTTGCAAAATTGGTGTTTAGGTGCAATTCAGGCGGGTGGAGATCTGTGCCTGGCGAGCGGTCTTGGCACTTCAATGGTCTGCAAACACCTCGTCTATGGTAGATACTACCACATTTGGTTGAGAGCTTCATCAAGACGGCATAGACCAGCCCCACCTCTTCCGCACCGCAAATCTGCGGCCGTCACAACTACAGCAAATCGGCCCGCGTTGATACGCTCTGGTGGCGAAGCGTATCAATTGATCTATCATCAACACCACCACCCCGAACATCATGTGGCAGTAGACCTTCTTGGGCCCGCGCACCCGCACCTGCCGTCCGCCAAACTCGTCCTTGAGCCGCCCGTTGATCCGCTCTACATTCGAGCGCTCCCGATATCACGCCCGCTCCGGGGGCAGATGATCGATACACCGTTGTGCCCGCCGTTCGCGCTTCAGCGTTTGGTCACGACGCGGGTTGCGATCAATGATGGGCACGTGGCCCAGCAACCGGCTATGCGTCCGGATCTCTTTTCGCATCGTACGCGCTGTCCATCAGATCGTACAGACTGTCGACCCGTGCGGCCGTCATGATTGCCAGCGGAATCGCGACCTGACTGTCACGCACCGGTGCCGAGGTCAATACTGCGCTGACCGGAAGGCCGCCATCAATCACGTCGAGGGGCAACTTGTAGCCGACCCAGCTTTGCTGGTGCCCCTTCGCATTACATTTTGTGCCAACCGTGCACGCATTCGGCAATTCGGCCAGCGTCATGTTCTGTTGCCGTTGCAGCCGCGTCAAGGCCTTGGGCCGTTTTTACTCTTCGGCGAACGCTTGGCCTTCTTCTTTTTCTTCTTCGGGCCGGATTTGGCCGGGCGCTCACGCGCCGAAATCGCGGTCGAGTCCCGGGATACATGTCCCGCCAAATGCCCGGCCAGTGTTTCCTGGGCCAAGGCCGCGTGCAGCTGGCCCGGAAGATCCGTCTCCGCGAATTCCTCAAACGCGCAGGAGAACATGGACTCCGTGGGGACCAGGTCGGCCTAGGCCCAGCCACACAGACGGCGCAACGTCGGATTCGACTGCAGCCGATCCACAAGCGCCCGCGTGGTAGGCAGATTGAGTACAGCCTTCGCCAGAAAGGCCCGCGCCAACGCCGCGCGATCCGCCCGCGGCGGCCGACCGGGGCGTATCTGGGCTTCGGGAACAGCGCCTCGAGGTCGATCAAATCAAAGAGCGTCACCAAGCGCTGCTGGAACTCGGTGAGCGGTCCGAATTCGTCCTCGAGGGCCGGAAACAGCGAGCGCTGAATCGATTCCAGTAGCGTGATAGTTGCCTAAGCAAAGATGTCCTCCGCTCCGAAGAGCTACAGATTCGTTTGGAGGCCCGCCCCAATCTACGACCCCAGAGACACTTGCAAACACAAAACTCCCGCATTCCCGAAACGAGCTAATGTCCCACTGGTTATGTATACTGTGCGAGAGGCTCACAAACCAGTAAACCAAGAAAGATGATTCCGACCTGGACATATGGGCGCTGTGTCGTTCTGGTTACGGCAATGTTTGTGATACCTGCTCTCACGGTGGAAGCGCAGCAGACCTGCGTTGATCGTGACTCGCTTTACCGCCTTGACGGAGATGACCTTCTTTGGCATAATGTGCGAGCGGTAAGTGCTGATTCTACTCATCTGTTCGTGCTTACCCAGACCTCTCCGAGAATTCATCGCTTCGATCTAACCGACGGAACCCACCTGCAGAGCTGGGGCCAAGACGGCGAAGGTCCCGGCGAATTCCAGTCATCTTCCGGGATTACGCTGGTCGGCGACCATCTCTTTGTGCTTGATGGCAATCAGGGAAGGTTGTCCATATTCGAGGTCACGGGCGATTTGGTGCGCACCGTAGCGCTCCGGGAATTCGGAATGCCTCCCATGTTCCCTCACCGGATCCATCGGGCTCGGGGCGACACGGTTTTGTTCGGGTTGTCCGTGCCCATGGGCAATGAAAGGAGCATCATCGCGCAACCGTTCGGGGCTAGCGCCACCGAAGATCTAGTTCACCAGGACACGGTGATCGTTTACCCCGGACGCACGGCGACCTTGCGTCTCACGGCAGAGGGAGCGCCGGGCCTTACCCTTTCGCCTCCGTACTCGCCGAACCCAAAATGGACTCCCATATCCGGTGGCGTCGCGTTTTGGCAGGGATCGGATTCGGACATCCAGATATTGGGATTCGACGGCGTCCTGAAATCTGTAATATCGCTGGCGCTTGAGGACCGTTTTGAGGTCACTGCGGAGGACAAGGATTACTGGCTTGAGAACGAAATTCCGCAGGAAATGTTCGGGCAGCAGGTTTTCGAGCCCCTGAGAGAAAAGGCACGGCGAACTGTTGATTTTCCCAGATACCACCCACTTATGTTTGCGCTCCTAGGAGGTCTGGACGATCTCTTGTGGGTGCGCCGGACACCGGACGGGTGGGATCAGGTTTGGGACGTCGTGGATATGCAAGGGACACGTGCCAACCGGGTTTCCTTAGCGCCAGGCCAAGCCCTCATGTCCGTGATTCCCGATCACTTGGTACTGAAAGTAACTGACGGACTTGGTGTCGAGTCGATTGAGGTTCATCGGTGTAGATCTCTTCCGCCCGGGAGAAACCCATAAAGCTTGGGCGTGCCAGCCTGACTTTGCTCCAAGGAGTTTGTCCCGTCATTGGAAATGGCAAGGACCGCATTAGCATCGCGCAATGCGCCGAACAGCCGAACGGATTTCGCAGCTGTGCAGCGGTTCAAAGAACGGCCGTTATTGTAAACCGGCGCCATCGACCCCGCACAGGTTCTTTTTGGGACTTGGACAAAGAATCCATCACGATACCGGACGCACACAGGCCACTTTTGGGTGCTTATATACAAAAGTGCTGGTGAATTTCGCAAGCACTCCCAAGTTAACCATTAAATCGTGGTCTTCGAGTGATCGAACCTGTTTTGGCGGTTCAGTTTATCCAGCAAACCGCGCCGATACCGACTTCCGATTGGAACCGAACATTCAACTTCGTGATCTGTAATTGCACAGTTCGAGGCGCCGGACGTTCAACAGGTCTGGAAGCAGCCGGCGACATAGAATAGATCAGTGAAAATGTGTGCCTCATGACATTCGATGATATTGCCTTGCCGCAGACGCTAAACTAACCGCATTGATTATGTGTGTCTTATTCAGTAAACCGGACGAACGGTCGTGGCTCCCTGGGTAGTACTAAAATTCGGTGGAACGAGCCTCTCTTCGCGAAAATGCTGGGACACGATCGCCAGCATCGTCCATACACGCAGAACAGGTAACGAACGAGTATGTCTGGTGTGTTCAGCTGTCTCTGGGATATCTAGAACCCTCGAAAAGCTCGTTGAGACGGCATTGCGGGGTAGCCATGAAAGAACACTAGAGGTTATCCGTGATCGGCACTTCGCACTTGCCGAAGAACTCGGAGTAGATGGTCGGGTACTGCTGAATGAGTTTCTCCAGGAACTCGAACGCCTTGCTTACGGAATCTCACTTACTCGTGATGTCGGACCGGCACTGCGCGCACGAATTCTGTCCATGGGCGAACTCATGACTACAACGCTCGGCAGTGCATTCCTCAATGCTCAGGGGGTTCGTACAGACTGGGTGGATGCACGCAAAATCCTAAAGTCGGAAACCATCGCACGCATTTTGCCGCACGAAGAGTTCCTTTCGGCACAATGCGACCACGCAGCCGATCCCGAACTTCAACAGATTGATGCAGATATTTTCATAACGCAGGGTTTCATTGCCAGTGACACCCGCGGCAGAACAGTGCTGCTGGGTTGGGGAGGGTCAGACACGTCAGCTTCCTATCTTGCAAGTAAACTTCAGGCCGTGCGTCTGGAAATTTGGACCGATGTGCCCGGAATGTTTACCGCCAATCCAGGTCATGTGCCCGGTGCACGTCTACTTAAGCAACTCGAGTACGACGAAGCTCAAGAATTGGCTAGCTCTGGCGCCGAGGTGCTGCATCCACGCTGCATCGACCCGCTACGCGCACAGAAAATTCCTCTCCACGTTCGCTCAACAGCCAACCCTGATCTTGAAGGAACTGTGATTGGTGCAGGCCTCCAGAGTTACGGTGCGCAGGTGAAAGCAATTGCTGCGCGCACAGATCTGACTCTGATCGCGGTCGAAACACCGCGCATGTGGCATTCGGTAGGATTTCTAGCGAAGGTATGCAGTGCATTTGAACGGCAGAGCCTTTCCATAGGAATGGTAGCGACCTCGGAAACTAATGTTACTATTTCGATCGATCCGGTATATGGATTGCCGCTTGAAGAATCCACTATTGATGCACTCCTTGACGATCTGAACAGCTTTTGCCGGGCAAAACGTATCAGTGGATGCGCCGCAGTTAGTCTGGTGGGGCGAAACATCCGGAGCGTGCTGCACGAACTTGGGCCTGCGCTTGAGGTCTTGGATGAACAAAAACTGTACTTGGTAACGCAGGCCGCCAGCGATCTGAACTTCACTTTTGTGGTAGACAATGTGCACGCGCAACGTCTGACGAACAAGCTGCACAGCCAAATTTTTGGCCAGATTGGCCCGGATCAGCTTTTTGGTTCCACTCATCGTGAGTTATTTGAAACCCCAGATCCTGCCATCGCTACGCCCTGGTGGAAAACCCTGCGCACTCAATTGCTCGAAACAGCATCTACATCCGCGCCATGCTACGCTTATAACTTGGCCAACTTGCACAACACGATAACCCGTATCCAGACGCTTAAAAGTGCTGATCGCTGCTTCTATGCGATGAAAGCCTGTTGGAATCCACAGGTACTACAGACCATATATGAGCGCGGGATCGGCTTCGAGTGCGTATCGCCTGGCGAACTTCATTATGTTCGGAAGCTCTTCCCTGACATCAACCCCGACCGCATCCTGTTCACGCCCAACTTTGTAGCAAAGGAAGAATTTGTTCTGGGCTACGAGCTCGCAGGCCATGTGACAGTGGGCAACGTACGTGCCTTGGAGCTTTGGCCCGATGTCTTTGCGCACCGTGCTGTCACGCTGCGCATTGATCCTGGGCATGGTCGTGGACATCACAGGCATGTACGTACTGCTGGATATACCTCGAAATTTGGAATCACGCCGGACAGTCTGCCAGCCGCCCGTCGGATTACAGAAGCGCATAACATCCAGGTTGTGGGTCTGCACGCACACATCGGCAGCGGCATTCTAAAACCGAATACTTGGAGTACCACCGCATACGCGCTGGCTTCGCTCGCAGAGACATTCCCTGCAGTTACATACTTAAATGTGGGTGGGGGCTTCGGTGTGCCGGAAAAACCGGGAGCCATACCGCTTGACCTTGCCACCTTGGAGGAAAGTCTGCTACGATTCCGGGAAACCTATCCGCAATTCGAACTCTGGGTGGAACCAGGTAGATACCTCGTTGCAGAGACCGGGGTGCTTCTGGCTCACGTCACACAGGTCAAACGAAAAGGTCCTACGTATTATGTGGGCGTGAATACGGGTATGAATTCGCTGATCAGACCCGCACTTTATGGGTCCTATCACCGGATAGTTAACTTAACGCGACTGGACGCGCCCTCAACCATCACGGCTGACATTGTTGGTCCCATATGCGAAACCGGCGATATTATCGGACGCTCCCGCAGGCTCCCCGAAACCGTCGAAGGAGATGTTCTGCTCATCGCTATGGCAGGTGCCTACGGCCGGGTGATGTCATCCAGCTACAATATGCGCAAGCCTGCGACAGAAGTGGTTCTTTAGTGCTGGTGGAATTTGTGTCCGCAGTACTTGCAAAAAGCTGCGCTTTTCTCCAGTTTCGTTTCCTTGCAACGCACGCACGGCGTTGTTCGCTTAAAATGTCGACCAGCCATGCTGATCGACATGACGATGATCGCGTAACCTATAATCATTACCAAAGCTGCAAAAAACTTTCCCAGAGGTGTTTGCGGGGAGATATCCCCATATCCGACGGTCGTTAATGTAACCACTGCCCAATACATACTTAGAGGAATGCTGGTAAAACCATTCTCCGGGCCCTCAACCAAATAAAGCACGGCACCAATGGTAGTTACCAGAAGAGCCAGTGCTAGCACAAAGACCCATATTCGCTGCCAGCTGTCCTGAAGGAGATAAAGCAAATAGATTCCGGCTCTACTGTAGTGAACCAGTTTCAGTACCCGAAAGACACGCATCAAGCGCAAAACCCGAATCACGATCAACGCTTGTGCGCCGGGCAGAAAGAGGCTTAAATAGGTCGGGATCACCGCAATCAGATCAACTACACCGAAGAAACTGCGAGCGTACCCTCCGGGGTTCTTGGAGCTGTATAGTCGAAGCACGTACTCCACTGTGAAGATTACCGTGAACATCCACTCGAGGCCGATCAGCGAATCCCGGTAACGAGCCTGTACCGTATCAATGCTCTCGAGCATGACGGCTACTACGCTTGCCACTATGAGAACAAAAAGAACGATGTCGCTCCCCCTTCCCAGTGAAGTTCCGGACTCAAACAGAATTTTGTGAAGAAACACACGGCGCGCACTCCGTGCAGGTTTCTCTGCCCTATTTTCCTGTTCTTCCACTTTTCAGGTATAGTTCGTAGTGATAAAGTGCGGCTATGATAATGCCATGTTGAAGTGTCCCGGTAGTAATAAGCTTTGGCACCTCACGCACATCAACCAGATTAATGATAATATCTTCGCCCGAATCGAGCTTTTGCTTGCCTGCCGGAGTTGCATCTTTGGCCAGAAAAAAATGACACCGATTCGTCGTGATCGCAGGATTAGGGGCCATTGAGCCTATTGAATCGAGCGTTTTTGATACGTAACCTGTTTCTTCTTGGAGCTCACGTCTTGCAGCCTCCCTGGGCAACTCACCCGGATCAACGATACCTCCTGGTAACTCTAGTTCAATGGTTCCCGTGCCCGGTCGCCATTGCTTAATGCAAACAAGCTCGCCTCTGGTGGTAACAGGTACTATCGTAACCCAGTCAGGCGTATCCAACACGAAAAACCTGTGCGTACGCCCGGTTCGTGGTGACACGCAGTCGTCCTGGCGCACCTTGAAAACCTTAAAGTCGCCAAGATACTTTCGCGCTGTGCAATTCCATAATCGATCCATTGCTACTCTTTTTCAACTTCGAAAAAGGCCTCGGTCACCATCAGTTTCCCTGAGCCATCAGATAGTCTCGCTATGGAGGTGTGGTTTCATCATGTCAAAATGCGGGCATGGTCGGTCAATTGTTCTGATCAATCTTTTTCGGTTGACACCCCCCCTGATTCTGTTGATGATTGATTAAATAGTCAACCTTCAAGGGCCAAACGTAAAAAGTCATTGTGATTATTCCCAAAGCCTATTTCAATGTCGTGTTTTCTATCGTGCTTAACGATTGCATCGTGCATTGAATTCAGATACTCATTCGCCCGATAAATGGTCTGCACCACTGACATGTCATATTGTTCTGCTTTTCATTGAACAATCAAATAGACCATAAATGTTACAACCGACTCCCGGATGCTCTCTGCAAATTTATCTAGAAAGCGGGAAATATTCTTGAGCTGCCCGGCCAGATATTTTATTCATGTGAACCTGGCTAATTTAAGCTTTCCTGTCCGGCTTGTGACGATCAGTGATACACGGATCAAACTCATTTTGGATGGCTGTGTCCGATATTTTTCCTTACGGATCCCCCCAGTTAGAAACTCCTGCAACGTATATTGCTGCACTATGTGTACTCAGAAGCCAGTTCGCCACACAGGGTTGAAGGAAAATATGAGTGAGCTATTGCGGCATCCTATGCTAAGCATACCAGAATCAAACACCAACGCGATCTCAGGAAATTATATGACTGACCAATGGAGGGAAGCTCATGGATGAGACCCTGTCAGAATATATGGCTCACCTCCATGATACCGGAAAATCCCCAATCACCTGCATATGTGTTACCGCTGCGGTCAATGCAGTTGCGAATTCCGCCGGGGAACCCAGTCCGGTTGGGCCCATCACCCAGCGAACAATGGCGGGTGGGAGCGTTCGTCGGCCCCCCTTTTCCAGCTTCGCAGCAAGGCGAACAGCCTGTTCGTGTTGGTCGATGGTTTGGACATAGAGACTAAAAAAGATCCAGCGTTTTTGGTTCCCTTTGTTGACTCGTTTGAGGATATCCTCAAACGAGTGACTATAGCCCCTGTATATTGCAAGGGATGCAAATAAGTACGTGTTGCAGTGACCAAAGAAATTGAAGATAATCGGTATATCGCTGAGCACTTTTGATTTCAAGATCGTTTGATCTTTCCGGGATCACAAGGGCATTGCATACTTGTGGTTTGCATCAGATCTCCGCGGATCACCTCCCCAGGAGTAACCAACCGCCCCCTGCGTCATGAACGCTTGGATGGGAGCCGTGCCCTGGGGAGTGCTGTGATTTACGCCCCGTAGAGAGTTTGTGCCATTGAGCACCGATACAGGGACCGACGAAGCGTCACAGCGATCCGCGATCACCTTCACCCTAAAGATACATCATCATGTCTAAGAATCTTCCCCTCACCATCCTCATCTTTTCTGGCATTGACTGGGGTTCTAAGTCGCACCAGGTGTGCATCGTGAACGCAGCGGGGACGATGCTTGGCGAGAAAGCGTTTCCGCACTCGGGGGAAGGGCTTTATCAACTGCGGGACTGGATCTTGCATCACGCGCGCTGTGACGCGGACCAGATTGCGGTCGCGATTGAGGTTCCCCATGGTCCGGTCGTTGATTGCTTCATGGAGCACGGCTTCCAGGTGTTTGCGATCAATCCCAAGCAGCTGGATCGCTTCCGGGATCGGTTTTCGCCGGCTGGGGCGAAGGATGACCGCCGGGATGCTCGCGTCCTTGCCGATGCCGTCCGGACCGATCCCGGATGTCTGCGTCGACTGGACCCCATGGATGCGGAGATCATTCAGTTGCGCGAGTGGTCTCGGATGGCAGGCGAGTTGACGGCCCAGCGCACCCGGCTGACGCATCAGGTCCGAACTCAGCTCTGGCGCTACTTCCCGCAATTCCTGGAACTCGGATTCCCGCTGTACTCCGCGGTCCTGAGAGACCTCTGGACGCTCATTCCCACGCCAGCACGGGCCCGCCGCGTGCGCCTCGCTTCCGTGGAAAAGGTATTGAAGCGACACCGGATCCGGCGCATCAACGCCGAACAGGTGCTCCAGATCTTGCGGACCACTCCCATCTCGATGGCCGACGGAGTCCAAGAGGCCGCCACCGCAAACCTGCGTCTGCGCTTCCGGCGACTTGCATTGATTCAAGCGCAGCTGCAAGAGGCGAAAGGTGCCATGGAGACCATCCTTGAAACGCTCTCTGCGGAAGTGCCCCCAGTTCCGGTACAGGTCGATTCAGAATCGGCAACCCCCATCTCCGAGCACGAAGCATCCTCCGATGGACCTGCGTTGCGCGATGCGGACATCCTTGCCTCGTTGCCCGGCGTAGGAACCACGGTCCTAGCAACGCTGCTTTCCGAGGCACCCGGGTTGATCAAGGCTCGAGATCATCGGGGACTGTGATCGTTTTGTGGCGTGGCACCGGTCACCCGGCAGTCGGGAAAAACCCGGCGAGTCGTTCGACGACAAGCCTATCTGGCGGGCCTGTCCAATGCCGTCTATCACTGGAGCCGGGTGGCCGTTCAGCACGATCCCGTCAGTAAAGCCAAGTACAAAGCCCTACGAGAACGCAATCATACCCACGGACGAGCGCTGAGGTCGGTGGCAGATCGGCTGCTTGCCGTCGCCTGCGCCATGCTCCGCGATGGAACACGCTATGACCCCAGTCGCGCAACCGTGGCTCCCTGATCCCCTCGCCCAACCAGTTCGCCAAGACGACAAATGAACCGAAGGGAGAGACACAGATTCGGAGCGAAGACACCGTCGATTCGTGGAAAAAATCAACTCAATTGATCTCATGTAATTCGAATCCGTCACGAACAGGACAGATCTACAAAAAAATGAAAATTTTTAAATTATGCCGCTTTTTACTTGCATAAATGGTAGAGAGTCCCATCCCCGGTCTCTGGGTTCCCCAGGCGCTTTGATTATCGAGTGCCTCCTATATGTCTTGCTGACCAGATATAAATTCGGATGTCTGGCGAGAGGGGATAGGCGGATGTCAAGATGGATACCCAGACACAAGAATAAACGCCAGACAGTGGGCGGGGGATGGAAAAACAAAAACGTTTTGCACACTTCGTGTGCACATGCCCCGATCGGCGAGCGCGGCTCCCTAAGAATTATTATTAACCGTGTGATACAACGCAGGGACCTCGTAGCGTAATACTATTGGGAGCGGTCTACGATAAATTGCGTAAAGAAATCTGCCATCGTTGGACACCCCAATAGCCATGGCCCCGTCTTTTAAACCAAGTACTCCCACTGGATAGCCACTCCAATCAAAAACAACAACCGTCTTAGCCGGCGGGGAAAAATATCTTTGACTGCGAATCCATCCTCGGGATCTCCCAGAATACAAGGCAAAAACAAACTGGTCTGTTACCGCAACACTGACATAGCCTTGGATCGTTTCGCGCTCGATTTGCATCCGTGTATTCCCCTGATTGTCAATGGTGGTACTGAATACTGGTTCGTGAAATCCTGGCCCTCGTACCAGGCGAAGCATTTTTGAACTATCGAAAAATTCAATCCGATCCGTATTCTTTGACGCGACCACAATGCTAGTGCCTTCAGAGTTGGTTTTTAGCACGGCTTCATAGACACGTTGCCGCGCAATCATGGGAGTAGATATTTCTCCTGGTGGATCAGGTCCAATTGTTCTAACAAATTCCCCATCCGGTGTATATATCCCCAATCTTCCAGATTCATAGCCTCCACTAGAAGCAATGCTGTCCCCCGCTATCCATACAGGGCTCATAGGAGTCCCCCCTCCCGTAAGGCGGATAGATTCTTCGGTCATGGATGCACCATCAAGAAATTTTAAGACCCCTGGATAATTGTAAATCCATCCCGAGTCTTTCCCTGGCTTAAAGTCTAGTGACCACACGGATGATATTTCTCGGGGGCCTTCTCCTTTGTTACCTGTGTATCCAATGAACTCACCGGACCTCCTGTCGAAAACGGTGATCGCCTGCTCCGCTTGCGAGTCACCCACGAAAACAAACAACTCTCCTACAGCGATGCGTTTTGGATTACCCAATGAATCGCTATGGACAAACAACTCTCCTTGCAGATCATGTGCAAGGAGAGTGTCTGTCGAGAACTCTGTCAGAAAAGGATATGGTTCTGGTACAGAGTCAGATTGAGGCTCAATACAGCCCAATAGCAGTAACGACGCCAAAGAAATCGTCACTAACCAATGCATTGATATCATATGACTGCTATCCTCCCCCATTCTCCTCCAACTCTTTATCCCCATCTGAACAACTGCCATCGTAAAATTCAAATCCGACATGGTCGGTCGAGGTGGGCCCTCCCAGATTGCAAATAGCATTGTAATAGCAACAACTTGTTCCATCTTCTATGGTTTGGCATGGGAACGCCCATGCCAAACCATTTCGCGGTGTGCAGCGTGTACGGGTCTACCCCGCTGTGGTTCTCTCGCTGTGCATCGCTAGGATCTTTTTGGTATCCCAGTCCCGGCTCCGTTCTTTGTCCAACAGTTCATTTCTGATGTGATCGGCGAACTCCTGGTCGGTCAGGGGCTGGCACGTCCATTTGTCGGTTTCTGGGTGAAGCTGGTCCACAAGGATCCCCCAGAAACACTTCCCGCCACCCCGGCAAGGTTTGACCAACACGAGCTCGCCCGTGTGGGACTTATAGGGTGGCTGGACGATCGAGTCGGCTACGGAGATTTCCTCAGGGACGAAGCCGTGGACATGACAGGTCGGCGGATTGAATTGGGCACAGTTGAGATTCTGATCGCTCTGGCTGGACATAGGAGTGATCTACGGGATCTCCTAACATTGCACTCCTCCCTGTAATGAGCGATGGACTCCTTTGTGTCAGTAAGGCAATCCCTTGCGCGTGGAGGATGTCAGTGAGCAGTACTGCTTATTCGAGAACTGACACAATATGCAACATGGCCTGTAGAGAAGCGGATGTGGATCAGGAGATTTGCGATGTTTTTGGCCAGTCGTTTGCTGTGATGTTGAGGATATTCCCTGCACTACGGATGAGGTGTCTTCTGTTAGATGTTGGGATTAAATTATATACTCATGAAAGTAACTGCCAAATATCGAATATTGTTTTTGTCGTTGACATTTGTATTGTTGCCAGTCCTGTCAGGATGGAAATCCGATAGTATAGGGATGGGACCGACTGCCGTTCCCGAATGTGATGACCCACAATGTAGCGTTCGTGACTGTCATGGCTTTTATTAAATTGTGCAAGTATACCTTGTGAATGGTACAATAGGATGGGTCCACTTAATTGGTGTTTCCCAGGAAAACAAATGTGTTCGTCAAACTGGGAGTAGCATGCATCCATATCGACTTAGCCAAGCCATTCTTGTTTGCTTGCTTTTTATTTCTTGCAGCAGTGCCGGGAGCGGTGAATTAGGTTCTAAAAACTTCTTTCTTGAAGCAGCTGAAGAACAACAAAATCAGGAAAGAATTTGGAGAAATGTTCCTACGGAGAGGATAGCTGAACTTCCTATTGATGAGGAAGTCGTTTTGTATAATCCTGGATATATCATACCAGACATCAACGGAGATGTGTATGTTGTCGATTACGGGGTATATGAGATTCTCCGATTTGACTCTAGTGGCGCGTATGTAAGGTCTTATGGGAATGGTATTGGCAAAGGACCCGGTGAATTTTTAAGTATAACAAGCGTCAGCATTGTTTCTGATTCAATAATCTCTGTGATCGACAGTAATAACAAGACGAAATCTTCTTTCTCAAAAACCAGCGGTAGACTTGTAGATTCAGAGCTTTTCGATACTCGAAAGGCTCCTGTAAGATATGCTGTCACAGATTCGGGGGTAGAATATATAGTCCGTTCTTACAACAAATTTTTATTTGAATCCAGATTCGAAGGCAATAACGTTGAATTTGGAGAACTTATAGAAAATCAAGATTCATTTGCTGCTATGTTGACAGATGGACTGTTGGGAACGCATGGAAACAATATGGTGTTTGTGCCCATTCGCTTTCCTGCCATTTTGATTTATGATGTAGATGGAACGCTTCTTGTTTCTAAAAAAACAATGGCTTATGATGATCATTTTGAAGAACCAAGACTCGTAAGAGTTGAGTCTAATGGAATAGTTAGTTATAGAGGTGAAGGAGGTCTCGTTACTGGTATGGTAAATTTTGAAGGAGATGAAATACTGCTTCACTCCTTTGTTGATGAAGGTGTGGTTGCAGTTGATGTATACGAATCTGAATCAGCCGAGTACAAATATTCTTTTAGATTGCCAAATTATACTCTTACATACATAATGAACGATCGAATGTATCAGGCAATAGACACCACAGTGGTCGTTTTTTCAATAGAGAGATAGGTAAACAATTTTACTGAAAAGAGCAGATTGAAGCCCATCTGTTTCTGTCCATCCTTGCCTTTCATGTCGTGCATTTAATTCGAAGCAAGTTGGGCGCAAAACAGATCCACAAGAACTGGGCCACACTCAAGGTCAAACTTAACGAGCACCTGCGCGTGACGACTGTTTTCCCTCAGAATAAGACGCACGGGATCCTGCTCAAACAAGACCAGGATCTCAAGCCATTCCAGCGTCAAACCTTCTAGGCAATGGGGCTCAAACCAGAACAGAATACGCAGCGAGTCAAGGTCAACGCCCCAAAAGAGAAGTCGCCGAAACGTAAAAAACACAACCAAAAATAACTTTTTCTCGAACCTCCAATAGGGCACGGATTCTCAGCAAAAAAATCCACTACAATGTCGAACTTGCGTATTGTCCGTTCATGGGTATAGGGTTGGTCTTTCCCAAACGATCAGCCTGACGGAGAAGTCTCTGGTGAAATACTCGGACAGTGGACTGAATTGCTCCTTCCCACAAAAGACGATGCCACTACCTTTGGTTACACGCGCTGCCCGTCCGCAAACTGCATCAAGTCAAAGGTTCCGTGTCGGCAAAGCCTTTGTCAAGGTTTCGGAGTCCGCCGCTGGGCCGACTCACATGTGCATAGGGAATGTCCGTAGCAGAAGATCAACTGACAATGGAGGCAGTGATGCCGTTAGTGCCACCGCACCCGAGAGAAATATGCCCTCGCGGATGGTGTCCCAGATCAATCGGAACGGTGTCCCAGATCGCTCGGAACGATGTCCCAGATCAATCGGAATCAGTGGCCCAGTTCGATCGGAATATGCAATAATGTGTCGCAATATTGTCAAAAAATCAATTTTATGATTTCGAACAGAGGCCAGGCAAGTAGAATTGCCATAACCCAGGCCATGAGCGTGCGACTGTTGCTTTGCTTTGGGAACTCATAACCACAATAGGGACATACCTTCAGCTTACGGGCCACTTCAAGGGCACACGACGGGCACTCTTCCATCAAAAATCAAGTTAATGTGTTAATGCGTATGAACGCATCATGAATCTTTTGCGTTCACATGGAACACATACACGTCTTATGCTTAGACGCTCGGCTAACGCTCGGATATATCAGTGATCAGCAACCTCCCCATAGAGCTCCCTGTCGTAACAGTTTCGGCATCTGTCGAAATTTACATTGCTACGCCCGAACATTTCCGCTATGCCCACGATATATGCCTTCTGATAAAAGAGGCTGCGGCGCAGCGCGGTACCGGTATAGCCGAACGGGCTCCGGAATATGTTCGGACAAAAATGGCAGAAGGCAAGGCAGTGATTGCACTTGGAGACGACGAGGTGGCTGGCTTCTGCTACATTGAGACTTGGGACCATGGCAAGTACGCGGTTAACTCGGGTCTGATTGTGTCTCCAAAGTTCCGTAAACAGGGGCTTGCCCGTCGAATCAAACGTAGAGCCTTTGAGCTTTCAAGGATGCTTTATCCTGAAGCCAAGCTGTTTGGCATCACGACCAGCCTTGCAGTCATGAAGATCAACTCGGAACTAGGGTACGAACCGGTGACTTTCAGCGAACTCACCAGTGATAACGAGTTCTGGCAGGGCTGCCAAAGCTGCCCCAACTATGATGTACTTGAGCGAATGAAGCGCAAAATGTGCCTCTGCACCGGTATGCTTTTCGACCCGAAGAAAGGTCCCTCCCAGAAATAGCGCACCAATGTTGCGCACTGTTTGTGTTGCCTTACCGATCCCCGTAGTTAAGGAGTATACCTACGAACTGCCAAGGGCTCTCGAAGCGTCGGTGAACATAGGCTCCTTGGTGCTAGTTCCGGTGCGTGCGCGTGTCTATACAGCAATCGTAACTGAACTGGACGTGGAAGTCCGTCCAGAAGTAAACCTCAGAAGGGTAAGGGCTGTCGTCAGTGACGAACCGGTCGTAAACACTGAATTGCTTGCGCTCACACACTGGATAGCCCGCTACTATTTGTGTGCTTGGGGGGAAGCCCTCCAGGCAGCGCTTCCGGCGGGCATGCAAACAAAGGAAAGAGTCACCTTTTATCTGAGCTCCGAATCGCCCGCGGACTGGGTGAACATTTCTGCCAGACTGTATGCGCATATGGTAAAGCACCGCAAGGCAACCCCCGCTCAATTGAAACGGGTTGGCCTGCGCATCTCCGACAATGAGCTTACAAAAGCAGAAAAACAAGGGGCTCTACAGCGGACGGTTGAACTTGTGAACCCGAAGGTGCGCGCAAAGATGGGCAAATTCATATCGCTCGCACACGCATTCAGGACGACCACCGCATTGCGTGACCTGCTGCCCCAGCTTCGCGGTACAAAACAAAAAGCTATAATTCAAGAACTGATTCGCTGCGTCGAATCCGGGCAGATAGAACCGCTACTGGCTGATGTACAAAAAAATTGCGATGCCGGTCCGCAGACCGTTAGAACACTCGAACAGCGGGGGATCATTTCGATTATTGAAAAGAGGGTGTTCAGGATCCCGAAATGGATGCGACTTGCGAATGACTCACCCAGTAAAGCACCAGTATTCCATACATCCCAGGCCAAGGCCGTAGAGGTGCTGCGTGAAGCTATTGAGACACAGGAGTATCACACATTTGTTCTCCACGGGGTAACAGGGAGTGGAAAGACTGAAGTATATCTGGCGGCACTCGAAAAAACGTTTGCACTTAAGCAGTCCGCTATCGTCCTTGTGCCCGAAATCGCACTCACCCCACAAACCGTGCAGCGCTTCCGTAGCCGCTTTGGAGATACTGTAGCGGTTTTGCATTCCCGTATGGCTCAGGGTGAACGTTACGATGTTTGGGAGCAGATTCGTGCTGGTCGCTACCGCGTTGTGATCGGCCCCCGGTCCGCGATATTAGCGCCGATACAGAACCTTGGCCTGATCATCGTGGATGAAGAACACGATGGATCTTATAAACAGATGGATCCTGCTCCCCGTTATCACGCCAGAGACGTTGCCGTCATGCGTGCAAGAATGCGTCAGGCCGTTTGCATACTCGGTTCCGCAACCCCTTCTCTAGAGAGTCTGGCTAACGTAAAGCAGGGCAAGTACACGCTCTTAACTATGCCGGATCGTGTACCTACCAAAGGGCGTACATCGGCAGCTCTTCCAAGTATTCGGGTGATTGACCTCTGTGAGGAGCGCGATAAAAATGATCTGCACGGCGCTTTGTCGACGCCCCTGATCCAAGCTATTGGATCTCGTCTGGAGCGCAAAGAACAGGTGATTTTGTTACAAAATCGTCGTGGGTTTGCACCAATCTTCGAGTGTCAGAACTGTGGTTTTGTGCCTCAATGCATAGCCTGCAGTGTATCGATGACCTACCACCAGGTAAAGCATCAGCTGAAATGTCATTACTGTGGATTCGTGCGTAATCCGCTGGTCAGTTGCCCCAAATGCGATGCAGCGGCTTTTGCTCCCCTGGGCAGTGGTACACAGCGTGTTTCCCAAGAGCTCAGCGAACTGTTCAGCGACGCCCAGATCCTGCGTATGGATCGCGACAGCACACAGGGTAAAGATGCTCATCACGAAATCCTGGATGCTTTTGCCAATAATCAGGCAGACATTCTGATTGGCACTCAAATGGTCGCCAAGGGCTTGGACTTTGGGCGCGTAACGCTGGTTGGTGTGATCAATTGTGATGTAGGGCTTCGTCTTCCAGATTTTCGGAGCGAGGAGCGGACATTTCAATTGCTGATGCAAGTTGCTGGAAGAGCGGGGAGAGCTGATTTACCTGGAGAGGTTCTGTTACAAACGCGGCGCCCGAAGCATCCGATTTTTTCGTTCCTGCAGGAACACGACTTTGATGGTTACGCCCAGGATCTCATGAAGGAACGGGAGACGCTAGGTTATCCGCCGTTTGGACGCGTTATGGGCGTCCAAGTCCGGGGCGCACCCAAGCGGAAGGTTGAACGTCTGGCAGGAAAATGGCGGGAATTGCTCCTTGAGCAATTACCTTCCACAGTGTCTATACTGGGGCCTGAGCAGCCGTACATTGAGCGTGTTGAACATCAGTATCGCTATTTTCTGGTTATCAAAGCCCCAAAAACATACCGCAATCTACACGAGGATGTGCGCACAGCGATTAAAATGGCTCCGTCATCGATGCCCAATCTTCATGTGTCCATCAATGTTGATGCGCTCGAGCAGGTTTGATTTTGCAGGAACCGTCATAGTGGCGGATGGTAAACCAGCCCGAAGGGTGAGTCCCGCACGGTCAGCTCCCTCTGAACCCCGTCAGGGCCGGAAGGCAGCAGCGGTAAGAGGTCGAAGCGATGCGATGCGGGTAGCTTACCCTTCTTTTTTATAACTCCTTGATTCCACTGTTACTCATGTACTGGCCAATCGCACTCTTACTCCAAGAGTCATCAAGCTCTCCTGGTTTTGGAGGCCTCGGGATGTTTCTGCCGCTTCTGCTCATCTTTGCCGTCTTCTACCTCTTCATCATCAGGCCTCAACAGAAGCGCGAGAAAAAACGCAAGGCAATGATTCAAGCTGTTAAAAGAGGAGACAAGGTTGTAACTGCTGGTGGAATCCACGGAAAGGTTCACCAGGTAGACGAAAGCAGCGTCTTGTTGGACGTGGATGGAGGGATCAAGCTTCGTATCGAAAAGAATTCCGTTGCCTCGGTAAAAACCTGAGCGATTCCCGATGGGATCTCCGGGCAAAAGCGCCTTTGACTCAATTGAGTCTGCCATTGCGGATATACGCGCTGGCCGCTTGGTAATCGTGATCGACGACGAAGATCGCGAGAATGAGGGGGATTTTGTAGGAGCTGCCTCAACGGTTACCCCTGATCTCGTGAATTTCATGGCCGGGGAGGGACGTGGGCTTATCTGCACTCCCATGGCTGCAGAGCGTGCGTCCGAGCTTGATCTCGGATTGATGGTGGAAGAAAACACCAGCCTCTACAGTACCCCCTTTACGGTGTCGGTAGACTATTCTCACGGGACATCCACCGGCATTAGTGCAGCTGATCGGGCAGCAACTATTCGGGCACTTGCGGATCCCAAATCAACGGCGGCTGATTTTGCGCGACCAGGACACGTCTTTCCACTAATTGCCCGCGACGGCGGTGTCCTGCGCAGAACGGGGCATACGGAAGCGACGGTTGATCTTGTGCGGCTCGCTGATATGCCGCCTGTGGGAGTGCTTGTTGAGATTATGAATTCGGACGGCACCATGGCACGAACTCCCGAGTTGTTGCGCATAGCCAACGAGCACAACATGAGAATCGTGACCATCAGTGATCTGGTGGCCTTTCGTATGGCACGACGTTCCCTGATTCGTCGTGCAGCTTCTGTTCGGCTACCAACACAGTATGGCACGTTTAACCTTGTAGCTTTCGAAGATGCATCGAACGGTGATATCCACCTGGCCCTGCTAATGGGCTCATGGACAGAAGATGAACCTGTTCTGACCCGAGTACACTCCCAGTGTGTGACTGGAGACCTGTTCGGGTCTGTCCGATGCGACTGTGGGGATCAGCTGCACACTGCTATGCGAAGCGTGGCGGCCGAAGGCACAGGTGTGGTACTTTACATGAAGCAGGAGGGACGTGGAATTGGTCTCTTGAATAAACTGCGTGCTTATGAATTGCAGGATCAGCAAGGACTGGATACTGTCGAGGCCAATAAGGCGCTGGGTTTTGACATGGATCACCGGGATTACGGGATCGGCTGCCAGATTCTTCGTGATCTGGGCATACGCAAACTAAGGCTAATGACCAATAATCCAACCAAGCGTGTGGGATTGGACGGGTACGGACTGGAGATTGTTGATTGCGTGCCAATCGAAATTCCCGCCAATCAGGAAAATGCGAATTACCTGCGCACAAAGCGTGACCGCATGGGGCACGTTTTACCCAATCTGACCCAATCTGACCCAGCACGGCGTAAACTCTAGCCCATCTGATCCAATGCATGCTCCAGCTGAATGCGTAATTGGATATCTAAGCGGTTTTTATCTTTGCTGACCGCTTTGCCAGAATAGAGGCAAGACTAAAGTGTATTTTCTCTTAGTTTGCTCACACAGTCACCATCACATACCCTGTCCCTGCTCTACAGAGCGACGATACCAAAATCATAGTCGGTAGCTATGCAGTGTCAGACCCAAAAATGCTACTGTAACCGCATTACTGTTCGAGTATGAATGAAAACCGTGCTTTTCATACGACGAGGAGCTTTATTGATCTCCTCTAAGCCGATCCGTGTCAATGAGTCAGCTTTAGTCATCCCCAAGTTCGACCGCTCACTTTAGTTCAGCATAGATTATTGCATTTCACGCCCCCATGCTCATGTTCACTCGCCGAATCCAACTACTTGTTCTCTGCTGCATTATCGCTGTACCTGTGCAGGCACAGCGCACGGCCAAACCAGTTCTACATGGTCGTCACTGGGTTGCCATCACTGGAAAACCCTTAGGGGCCACCGCTGGGGCTATGATGTTCGCAAGAGGAGGTAATGCCGTTGATGCTGCCTGTGCTATGTTGGGAGCAACCAGCACAATGTGGGATGTGCTGAGCTGGGGCGGAGAAACGCAGGCGCTTATATATGACCCCAACCAGAAAAAAGTACTCGGCATAAATGCCTTGGGAGTAGCACCAACCGGTGCCACAACTGATTTCTTCAAAGATCAGGAGCTTAAGTATCCCCCGGAATATGGCCCACTAGCAGCCGTTACGCCTGGAACGCCCGGCGGATTGATGGTTATGCTTGCCGAGTACGGCACCTTAAGCCTGAAGGATGTTCTTGAACCCAGCATTCAGATGGCCGAGGGATACCCGATTGAAAGATCAGCTGTACAATCTATTGAAAGTCACGCCGAACGCATTGCTGAATGGCCTTATTCTAAATCGGTTTACCTGCCGAACACGGACGACGAAAACCAGGCACCAAGAGAGGGCCAGCTCTTCGTACAATCCGATCTGGCAGAAACACTGCGAAAGCTTGTCGAAGCGGAGGCGGCCGCACTTGAAGCAGGAAAGTCACGAAAGGAAGCCATATATGCTGCCTACGACCGTTTCTACCGAGGCGATATTGCTGAAGAACTCGTACGTGGAACCCAAGAACAGGGCGGGTTGATCACGATGGAGGATCTGGATCGTTGGCAGGTTTACATTGAGGAACCGGTTGTGACTGATTATAAAGGGATTCAGGTCTATAAGCTCACCTCTTGGGTACAGGGACCAGTCATGCTTCAGGCACTCAACATGCTCGAAACCATGGATCTGCAAGGAATGGGCTACAACAGCACACGATACATCCATGCGCTGTACCAGGTCATGAATATGGTATTTGCCGATCGGGATTTTTATTACGGGGACCCCTATTTTCCTCCCGCTGAGCCAATGGAAGGACTGCTTTCCAAGACGTACGCTAAAGCACGTCTGGAAACAATCAATTGGGAAGCGAATGATTCCGCTGTCAAGCCTGGGGACCCATATCCATTCCAGGGGGAAGAGAATCCCTATCTGCATCATCTGGAAGAATGGTCAGCAGATGTAAATGGATCTGGAAGTGATATTTCCCAGGAGTCAGACTTCTACGCCGGAACCACTTCCATCCAGGCCGCAGATGCAGAAGGCTGGGTCGTGTCCATCACGCCAAGTGGTGGCTGGATTCCTGCGGTCATTGCAGGCGAAACTGGTATTGGTCTAAGCCAACGCATGCAAAGCTTCGTATTGGATCCCGCAGAAAATCCATACAACCTGCCTGAGCCGGGCAAGCGCCCGCGCGCGACGCTCACACCAGGAATGGCACTCAAAGATGGACTACCGTACCTCTCTTTTGCAGTACAGGGCGGGGACAGCCAGGACCAAAACCTGCTCCAGTTTTTTCTGAACATTGTTGAGTTCGACATGAATGTACAGGAAGCAGTGGAAGCCGCCAACATCAACAGCTTCCAGATGCGGGGATCCTTCGGTGAGCATGAAATTCACCCTGGACGCCTTTTGCTGCACAACGGAGTACCCGACTGGGTGCGCAGGGAACTCCGCGGCATGAACTATACATTAACCTTCGGCTCGCGCACCAGCGGACCGATCACCGCTATTGAGTTCGATCGCAAGCACGGCACGATGTGGGGTGGTGCAAGCGATCATGGCGATGATTATGGCATCGCCTGGTGAAGTTCACATACGATAAGAAGTATGTACAACGGGACAGTAAATCAGGCTAAGCGATCAATCTTTCAGCACACCACAGTTTCGCGAAACATGACCTGATTCCTGTAATCAATATGTGTCATATCAGAAAACGGATCAAGCTTTCTGGAATAACACCGCCTGCTTAAGGAGGACGCGTGCTTTTTGGTTCTGACCATGGACGGATGGTTCATTGCACCAGAGCCAGCGCAATGTGTCTATGATTGCGGGAGCAGCACCATCGGCCAGATTGAGCATCTCAAGGACGGCATGGTCAATTTGTTTTCGCACATCATCTGCGTGGGACTGACAAGCGGGGAGCAGCGGTTCACTGGACAATCTATCGAATACAGCAGCAGCTTGATCTAAACGGGTCTTCGGTATCTGATCCAGTTTGGGGCAGGGAATACCTGACAGTGCTTTCACTTGTGTCGTTGACCGCCCACTCTGCGTTCGTTGACCCTGTGTCCAGTGAACCAGGAAGCCCAGCGTAGAATTGGCCCACAGGGCAAACGCTTTGCGTACGTGCTCATCCTGGTGCTGAAGCGAGGTCCAAGCCCGACCACCCATGCCCGGGTACGTTGTTACTGCAGCCAATAGCGACTGGGAGGTCCAGCGCATATTTCGTGCATAGAACAGTGTACTGCGAGACGCGCGCATCGCTTCGCGCTTCGCTTCCGACCCCACACCGGCAGGAGACATCCCCTTGTGGGTCAGTGATATAAGAAGTTGCTTCTGCGTGCGGCTGTCGGCTCTCCAGAGTGCGCGATTAGAACCAATTGCATCCACTGAATTGAATACTG
>Ga0209754_1000707_pt1 | contig 42704 bp, 38 predicted proteins | sample MesohylBB_FD_187295 | JGI IMG/M metagenome (GOLD analysis project Ga0209754, IMG submission 187295) | Host-associated microbial community of the marine sponge Aplysina aerophoba from Gulf of Piran - sponge mesohyl, lysed by bead beating... | ecosystem: Host-associated > Porifera > Sponge >...
ATGCCGTCGGGGCGCGCCTCAAGCGCGCCGGCATGCACTGGTCCGTCAACGGCGCCAATGCCATCCTCGCCCTGCGCTGCTGCATCCTCAGCGGCCGCTTCGAAGGCTTCTGGGAACGACGAAACGCCGCTGCATGAGACAGCACCTCACAAATCTGACGTGCACCCGCCGGGAGCTCATCGCGGGACACTCGCCATTGCGGGGGCGAAATCTGGCCCGCGAGTACCTGCAAGCCCGCAACACGGTGCGGTCCACAGCGCCCTCGTCCGGTTTCCCGGCGATGTCAGCGTGCGTTCCCGTACCCCGAACGCATGGTAGGCAGCGCGTAGAGACCGTGGTATCGTGCGGAGACGTAAACGAACAGCGGGCAGTCACCATCACGTTGGCGCGGCTGCCGGCCTGCTCGTCGAGGAGCACGAACATGCCATGACGGCGTCGCAAGTACCTCCACAAACCGTTGATCCCATTGGAATGACGATCAAGCGAATCCTGCTGCCGACAGATTTCAGCGACACCGCCGCGCACACGCTCGGCTATGCCCGCGAGATGGCCGAACGGTTCGGCTCCGAGGTGCACGTGCTGCACGTCGTAGCGGACCCGATGCCGCAGGACTGGGCGATCGGGGCGGCCGCGCTGGTCGTCTCCGATCTGCTCAAGACGTGGGAGGCCGCCGCGGAACGGCGTCTCGCCGAGATCTCTCTGGACGGCATCGAGACCGTGCGGGCGATCCGCGTCGGACACGCGTTCGTCGAGATCCTGCAGTACGCGACCGACAACGCGATCGACATGATCGTGATGGGCACGCACGGGCGCGGACCGGTCCAGCACCTGCTGCTCGGCAGCGTAGCGGAGACGGTGGTGCGCAAGGCCCCCTGTCCGGTGCTCACCGTGCGGCACCCGGGCCACGAGTTCGTCATGCCGGCGTCGCCGGCCGCGGATTGAGCCGCTGTCGAGATCGCGTCGCTGGCCGACGTAATCCGGTCGAAGAGCGCCGCGGATCGCGAGAAGGACCGGCGGGCCCTGCCGCGACTGCAGGAGCTTCTCGAACGGATTTCAGAAGAGAGCGGCGATTGAACCGCTACGGCAGGGCCAGCGCCACCCACTCGGGGATCTCGTCGCGCGACCCGACGGCCACCACGATGTACTGCCGGCCCTCGTGCAGGTAGGTCATCGGGCCGCCGGTGGTGCCGGCCGGCAGCTCCGTCTCCCAGACCACCTCGCCGGTGGCCTTGTCGTAGGCCCGGAACTTCCGGCCCCAGCGCCACGACTGGTCCTGCTCGGGATCGGTCGGGTCGCCCTCGCCGCGCAGCGTGCCGATGATGGCGTCGCTGCCCTCGCCGAGGAACAGCAGGCTGCCGGTGACGAGCGGGGCCGGTCGGTTGGGGATGCCGAGCGGCGGCAGGTCGAGGTCCTTCAGCAGCGGGTGGTTGCGGGGGCCGTCGCCATTGGGGGCCATCCACGCCAGCTCGCCGCGGTTCAGGTCGAGAGCGGTGATGCGGCCGTAGGGCGGCTTGGTGATCGGCAGGCCGCGCGGCCGCGGCGTCGGTACACGCGCCTCTCCGCGGGAGGTCGCCCAGGCCAGCGTGGCGTCGTCGGACGTGGTCGGGGAGACGCTCCACACCGTCGGCTGCGTGTGGGAGACCGCATAGTAGATCCCGGTCTCGGGATCGAACGCCCCCGTGTGCCAGTTGCCGGCCCCCCAGCCGCCCGGAACGGTCAACGTCCCCAGCTTGCCGCCCGGCTCGCCGCTGCGCGGCCACGGCGGCGTGAACAGCGGTCCGAGCACGAGCCGCTCCACCGCTTCGAGCGCCTCGGCGCGCAGCTCCGGCGTGAAGTCGATGAGGTCGTCGACGGTGACGCCCTGCCGGTCGAACGGCGGCGGCTTCGTGGGGAACGGCTGCGTCGGCGAGGTCCGCTCGCCCGGGACGATGGATTGCAGGACCTTGCGCTCCTCGATCGGCCACACCGGCTCGCCGGTCGCGCGGTCGAACACGTACAGGAACGCCGTCTTGCTCGGCTGCATCACCGCCTCGATGCGCCGGCCGTCGACCGTGATGGCGCCGAGGATGGGCGGCCCGACGGTGTCGTACTCCCAGACGTCGTGGTGCACCATCTGAAAGTGCCACACCCGCTCGCCGGTCGCCGCGTCGAGCGCGACGAGGCTGTCCGAAAAGAGGTTGTCGCCCGGCCGGTGGCCGCCGTAGACCATCCCGGTCGGCGCGGAGAGCGGCACGTAGACGTACCCCAGCTCCTCGTCGGCGGTCAGGCAGCACCACGACCCGAGATCGCCCGAATAGCCGCCGGAACCGTCGCCCCAGGTGTCCGCCCCGAACTCGCCGGCCCGCGGAACCACGTGGAACGTCCAGAGCAGCTCGCCGGTCCGCACGTCGAAGCCGCGGACATCCTCCGGGGCCGCCTCCCGCACGACGCCGCCGTCGCCGGCCCCGCCGGTCGTGCCGGCAACCACCACGACGTCGCCGACCACGATCGGCCCGGCCGTCCAGTCGAACTCGCCGGCGAGCGGATGCTCCCAGTCCAGGTCGACCCGGCCCTGGTCGGCGAGGCCGAACGACGCGACCCGCCGGCCGGTTTCCGCATCCAGCGCATACAGGTATCCGCCCCGGACCAGCAGCAGCCGCCGGGCCGTGCCGTCGGTCCACCAGGCGGCGCCGCGGGTGCTGCCGCCGGCCACCTCCGCGTCGGTGGCGGCGAACGGCGCCTGTCGCCAGACGGTCTCGCCGGTGGCGGGATCGAACGCCTCCAACAGCCCGTGCGCGTTGGGCGCGTAGAGCACGCCGTCGATCATGATCGGCGTCGAGCGCAGATACGCGCTGACGCCGAGGTCGGGGAACGCCGCCTGCAGCGCCGGGTCGGCCGCCGGCCGGCGCCAGGCGATCTCCAGGTCGCCGACGTTGCCGCGATCGATCTGCTCGAGCGGCGAATAGCGCGTGAACGCCTCGTCGCCGCCGAAGTAGCGCCATTCCCGGTCGAGAGACTGCGCTCCCGCGGATACGGCGACCGCCAGCAGCAGCACCGCGAAGAGGGTGAGATTGCGCATTGGAACCCCCGGCCGGACATCGCCAGCTCGCAATTGCAGGTGAGGTCGGAAACGCCGTGCGCCAACGGGCGACCCGCCGCTGTCGCGGCCACGCGGGGTTCCGCTACGGAGCGCCGCGGATTCCCGTCGGATCACGGCTTGGCGACGTTCCAGTAGATGCCGGCGCCGCCGTAGGTCCCACCCAACTCGGCCAGCCAGACGGCCCGCTCGATCTCCTCGGGGCCGCCGTCCAGCGTTGCGAAGGCGTAGGTGGCCTGACCCCGGTTCTGGCCGGGGGCCTCGTCGCCCGCGTAGGTGTAGACGGCGTAGCCCTTGTAGGCCCACTGGCGGCTGCCGTCGCGGCGGGTGATGACCTCCCAGAAGCCGGTCGACCGGGCTTCGTCGGAAGCATGGAACGGACGCCACGTCTGCAGGCAGGCGGCGTCCGCGCAGGCGTCGCCTCCCAACCGCTTCCCCCGGTCGTACCCGTTCTTGAAGCTGTCCCGGAGGTTGCGCCCGCCCCAGTACTTCTCGAACGCGGAGCCGGTGTACAGCGTCATGCCGTCGAGCGACAGGGCATCGCCGTAGCCCTCGAGAGCCGTCACCGCCACCCGCGGCGGCCGGAAGCTCTCCGTCAGCACGGCCATGCTCCAGTGCCCGTCGGCGGTCCGGCCGTGCGCGTCCCCGGGCAGCAGGTCCCCGCGGTACCGGTACAGCGGCCGGCCCCGCCAGGCCCATTGCCGGGATCCGTCCCCGCGGGTCACGACCGAGAACCGGCCCACGTCGAGGGCGAGCGCGGGCGCCGGGACGGGCAGCCAGTCCATCCGACAGCCGGGGTCGGAGCAGGTCCGCTCGTCGCCGGCGGCTTCATTGTCGGGCGCGTAGAGCGTGAAGCCCTCGAAATCCGTCAGCACGACGGCCTCGGCCGACGCTACGAGTCCGGCCTCGATGCCGGCCGGCAAATCGATGGACCGGGCGGGCTCGAAGCGGGCGACCCGCCATTCCGGAGGCGGCATCAGCCCCCCGGCCGCGGCGGCGCGTTCGGCGAGCTTCAGGTTCGCCGTCTCGGCCAGACCGACGTTGGTCGCAACTTCGCCCGGCTCCTCCTCCAGGGACCACGTGTGCAGCGGACGCGACTGGTAGGCCCACTGCAGGCGGCCGTCCGGGCGACGGACGGGCGACCAGTCGGCAAAGGGCCGGGCATCCGCCGGCGCAAGCAGCGGGGGAAACTCCACGGCGCACTCGTCGACGCACCTCACCCCGCCGAGTCCGCCGTCCGCGCGGAACAGGAGAGTCCTGCCCTCCGCATCCCCGAGCCGGACCCAGAGCAACTGCGCCGCCGACGCGTTCAGCTCCCGGACCACCTCCACCAGAGTCACGGCGGACGGCACGGTCTGCGGCGCCGCCGTCTGCTGTTCCGCCAGGCCCGGAGACGGCCCGCCCAGGGTGAGAGCCGCCAGCACGACCGCGCAACGGACCGCCGGGCGGGTCACGCCAGCACCTCGCTGAACGGCCGCGACACCTCATTCGACTCGGTGCCCCACCGGCCGCTCGCCACCCCCAGCGCCTGCTGCACGGTGAACCCGACGCGGGTGGCCGCGTCGCCCTCCGCCGCGACGTGCAGGCCCGTCTTCATCCGCCCCCCGCCGCTGCCGGCGGTGAGAATCGGATAGCGCTTCATGGAGTGCATCCGCGCCTCGCCGTGGTCGGTGAACGCGAAGATCACCGTCCGATCGAGTAGCGTGCCCTCCCCTTCGCGTATGCCGTCGAGCGTCTGCACGAGCTCGCGGAAGAAGTCCATCATCCGCTCGCCCAGCCACTTGCAGGTGGGCTGATACCCGAGCTCGGGATCGATCGGCTCCTCGTGCGTCAGGGCGTGGTACGCGTTGACTTCTCCGGGGCGGCGCAGCCGGGAGAACGCCGAGCCCATCGTGAGATTGAAGATCCGCGTCTGGCCGCACGCCATCGCGTGGGCGAGAAGCCGCGCGAACTGCCGGTGGCTGCGCTCGACCTGCTCGACCAGCGATCCGATATCTTCCGTCCCCTCCGCCGGCACGGTGCAGGCGGGCAGCGGCGCCGGCCGGTCGAGCTCGAACGCCAGCTTCTGCTCCAGATCGCGCACGGACGAGAAGTACTCGTCCAGCCGCCGCCGGTCCGACGCCGACACCGCGGACATCAGCCTCCTGCGCTGCTCGCTGACCGCGGAGAGCACGCTGTGCCGCACCATCACCGCCGGGTCGGCCTTGAAATCCGCCACGTTCGGGTCCTGAAAGCCGTCCCCGAAGATGCGCGCGTACAGCGCCAGGGGCGACGTCTCCGACGGGTTCAGGCCGCTGGAACCGCGCGCGCTCCAGCTCGCGCTGCTATCGCCGTCGCAGGTCGCCTCCAGGGAGCGGAACCGCGTGCCGCGCCCGATCTGCTCGCCGATGAGGGTGTCGAGGCTCGTCGAGTAGTCGCTGCCGTTGCGCGACACCATGCCGGTGGCCTGGCCCTGGGCGCCGGAGTAGTGGTTCTGGTTCACCTTGCCGTCCAGAAACACCTGCATGCCGCTGAACAGGTTGATCTTCGACTTGACGGGCTGCAGTCCGGCCAGGTGCTCCGGCAGCTCGTAGTCGGGACCGGTGGCCGCGGGCTCCCAATGGTTGGGCGTCAGGCCGAGGCCCCAGAACCACGTGCCGAAGCAGGGCGGCAGGGGCGCGGCGGCGGCGCCGGCGGTTGCCGCGTAGGCCGTCCCGCTCGTGTTCAGGAAGCACTCCAGCACCGGCAGCCCGACGGCGACGGCTGCGCCGCCCTTCACGATGCCGCGCAGCACCGTGCGGCGGCCGATCTCGCGTGTAGCACTCATGTCGGTGTTCCTCTCCAACCGATCTCCGACCCACCCCGACCAGGCTCGACCCGACGCTACCGGGCCCCTCTGTTCACTGCAGCGTGAACGCGCCGGTCACGCTTCCGCCAACGCGCCGGTCACGATGCTCCCGGGACCACCGTGTAGAAGTCCGGATTCCTCGCGATGCGGCGCATCAGCGCCCGCCAACGCAAACCGCCGTCCGCCAGCTCCGCCTGCACGTCGGCGAGCCAGGCCCGTTCGCCCTCCGTCGGCATCCGCGCCGCGCCGTAGGAGTACGCCCGCTCGACGAAGCAGGAGGCCGCCCGCGGCTCGTCCCGCAGCGCCTGCCCCAATCCGGGCGGCCCGTCGTAGGTCCTGCCGTTGAGCTCGCCGCTGGCGTCGATCGGCGCGCCGTTCTCGGTGGTCCGGTACCCGCCGGCCGCATCGAACACCTCCAGCGTCAGCCCGATGGGATCCGTCAGGTTGTGACAGCTCGCGCACGCCGGGTTCTCCCGATGCTCACGCAGACGGTCGCGCGTCGTCCGGAAATCGGGGTTGTACGTATCCTGCAGCAGGCTGAAGTCGACGTCCGGCGGCGGCGGCGGCACCCGCCGGCACAGGAAGATCTCCTGCACCGCCTGTCCCCGCAGTGTCGGCGACGATCGACCGGGATGCGAGTGCAGGGCCAGGAAGCTCACCTGCGCGAGCAGCCCGACGTGGCTGTCGCCCTCGGGGAAGCGATAGGGCACCCAGGGTACGGCCCCGCCCAGCTCCTGCGAGCGCGCCAGCGGCACCCCGTAGATGGCCGCCAGCGGCGGCGTCAGGAACGTGTCGCGCGAGACGAACAGATCGCGGTAGTCGCGGTCACGGTGCAACAGGTGATCGACGACCGTCCGCAGGGTCTGCTCGCGCGCATCGTCCTCCACGTTCTTCGTGAACCGCGGGAAGAGGCTCGAATCGATGGAGAGCGTCGCGAAACGGTCGAACTGCAGCATGTCCGAGAAGAACGCCCGCAGCCCCTGCTCGACCCGCCGCGACGCCAGCAGCCGCTCCACCTGCCGGTCGAGCCCGTCCGGCGTCAGCAGCTTGCCGGACTCGGCGGCGTCGAGGAGCAGGGCGTCCGGCGCGCTGTCCCACAGGAAGAAGCTGAGCCGGGAGGCGCGCGACCACGCGTCCAGCCGCAGCTTGCCGGGATCGGTGGGATCGGGCTCGCTGCGTTCCACGCGGAACAGGAACTCCGGCGCCACCAGCATCCCGGCGAGCGCCGCGCGCAGTCCGCCGTAGTAGTCGTTCAGGGTCTCCGCCGCGTTGCGCGCCACCGCCACGTACAGAGTGGCCTCGTCGGCGGTCAGCGGGCGCCGGAAGAGAAACCGCCCGGCCCGCGTGACGAACCGCGCCGCGCAGGCATCGTCGGGCGCGTCCTCCACCTCCGGCCGGCACCCGATGAGCGTGGCCCTCCGCGCCGGATCCGTCACCTGCGCGGCGACCTGCTGCGCCAGCGCCTCGAAGCGCTCGATCTCCGCCGCGCTCAGCGTGCTCCGCCGGGCCCCGAGCGCCAGCAGCCCCCGGTCGCGGACGCCGAGCACCGTCGTGCCTTCGTCCACCTGGATGCCGGGCCCAAATATCTCGTGGACGGCGCGCTGGTACTGCGCCGGCGTCAGGCGCAGGAAGGTCATCTCGCCCGCCGCGCCGGCCACCGCCGACGCACCCATGATCAGTCCGGCCAGCAGAGCCGCCGGCAGTCCGCGGCAAGGGCCCGCGCAGAACCGAGAGCCGCGGGGCGCCCGCGTCGCAGGCATGTGCATCCTCCCGTCCATGTCGTTCACTCCGGATCGAGGGTCACGTTCTCGCTCACCGCGGGACCGCTGAGCAGCGGTCCGGGACCGACCGCCGCGGCCACGACCTCGCCGGAGAGGGTCGCATGGAACGCGGGGACCGCCTCCAGAAAGTAGGCGGCCGAGATTGCGGTGCTCTCCCCGGTCTCCGGGTCGGGCGCGCCGTCGGCCAGGCGCCGCAGGGCGTAGTACACCCCGGCCAGATCGACCTGCGCGTTCTCCTCGCCTCGAATCGCCAGGTAGTGGAAGTAGTCGCGCCACGGCTGGTAGCCGCCGATGATGCCCGCGGCGCCGCCGTCCTCCGCCAGCTCCAGCCGCAGGCGGGTTCCGGTGAACCGCAGGATCGCGTAGAACTGCGATTCCCCCTGAATGGAGAAGTCGCCGGGCTCGATGGTGAGCACCCGGTTCTCGATGCGCCCCCGGAACTCGCTGTGCGAGCGCGGGTCGGGATCGACCACGTAGGTGGCGCCCGACAGCACGCCGCCGCGGGCGTCCCGCATGGCGACGTTCAGCGCCCGGTCGAAGGTGACGGTGACCTCCCCGTCGCGGTCCAGGTCGTCGCCGGCGATCGACATCAGCCAGGCCGGCATCGCATCCAGCGCCGTGTCCCAGGCGATGTCCTCGTTGTACGGCCGCACGGGCCGCCGCACCTGGTAGACCTCGAAGCAGCCCAGCGCGCGCCACATACGGTTGTCGACGCCCCGCTCGCCGCTGTCGGGGTCCTCGAACGCATCGGGCTCCACCTCGCCGTTCAGATTGAAGCCGTAGGCGAACCGGCCGTGCGCCGTGTGGATCTCCGGATCCGGGACCAGAACGGGAACATTGCCCGGGTTCACCTCGATGCCGTTCAGCTCGGGAAGCTCCGCGATCCGGACGCGGTTGCCGTCCCGGTCCACGCCGCCGTTGGCGAGAATCGCGACGGCCTCTTCCTCGCTGAAGCCCCGCCGGACCAGGCGCCGCACCTTCAGATCGGCCAGCCCGCCGTTGTATCCCCGCGGGCAGGTGTCCGGGCTTGCGTAGGTGGCCGTATGCACCATGGAGATCACGTAGCCGCGGGTCTCCGCGGACGCAGTGGCGGGCACACCGGCGAGGACCGGCGCCAGGGTGACGGCGGCAAGGCAAACTCCGGCGAGCCTCGGCAGAAAGGCGCTTCGATGCATCGCGCCCACCATGCCCGCACGGATGCTTGCTGTCAAGGCCAGCCAGGGGCAGGCAACGAACCTTCGCTGTCACTTCGTGCTCTTCGGCAGACGACGTTCGTCGACCAGCACGATGCGGCTCGGCCGGCGATCGCAGGCGAGCCCGTGTACTCCTCATCCGCGACGGAGGATCTCCACCATCTTCCGCAACCGGGTGATTGGTGCCGCGGACGAGCGTCGGCCGATTGCCCGCCCCCTGTAGCCGGTGACCGTATACTGGTGTCGTCGGACAGGCCGCGCCGGACAACCCCATGAGCATCAACGAGACCGCACAGTATCTCCAGTCGCTCCGCACAGGGCGCGAACGCGTCGACGAGCTGCCGCCGGCGCTCATGCCGCCGGACCTCGCGGCGGCCTACCAGGCCCAGGCCGCGCTGGTCGACGGGCTGTGTGCGCACTGGGGCGGCGAGACCGCGGGCTACAAGGTGGCGCTGACGAATCCCGCCGCGCAGCGCATGCTGGGCGTGCCCTATCCGGTGTTCGGCCGCCTGTTCACGGCGCGACTGCACGAGTCGGGCGTCACCCTGCGCGCCGCCGACTACGTCATCCGGCTGATCGAGGTCGAGATCGCCTTCCGCATGGCGGCCGACGTGCCGGCGATCGAAGGGGGCCACAATCGCCGGTCCATCGCCGAGCACGTCGGGGCGCTGTACCCGGCCATCGAGCTGGTCGAGCATCACTTCGCGGGCCTCGATCGGTTCACCCCGGAGTCGTTCGCGGCCGACATCGCCATTCACAGCGCCTGGATCCACGGGGCGCCGGTGGACGACTGGCGCGGGCTCGACCTCGCCGCGCAGCGGACGCGGCTGCTCGTCAACGGCGAAGAGAAGCTGACCGGCTCGGGGGGCAACGTCCTGGGCCACCCGCTCGAGGTCATGGCGTGGCTGGCCAACGAGCTGCCGCGCCACGGGCTCGCCCTCTCGCGCGGCGATTTCGTGACCACCGGGGTCACCACCGACGTCATCTACCCCGCCGAGGCGGGGGAGCGGCTGACGGCGGACTTCCCGGGGATCGGGCGCGTCGAGCTGGGCTTCGAGTGAGCGCTGCCGGCAAGGGTCAGGTGACCTTGCCGAAGCCGATTCGCGTCCTGACGAGCGCCTACGATTACGAGAAGGCCGTCATCCCGACGATCCGCCAACTCCTGCGAGCCGCCGAACTCCCGGTCGAGGATCGCCAGACCGTCTGGGCCGCGCTTCATCGAAGTCCCTTGAGTCCCTTGAGCCGCACGGCGGGCAGTTTCTTCAACCGCTGGTTCTGCGGATCGACTTCGATGCCGGCAGATTCCAGCGCCGTGACGCCCAGCAGCGGCTCGGCGCCGGCGTCCCCGAAGATGATGAGGCCGGCCGTGAACTCGCCCATGAACTCGATTTCTCCGGTCGTCACGTCCATCGTGACCTCGCGGCCGTCCGCCGTCTCGTAGACGCGTTGGGCTTTGGGTGCGAGGCCTATGGCTTCCAGGTGGGATCTCGGAACGAGTGAGTCTATCGCGCCGGTATCGACGAGGAACGGCCCCTCCCAGCTTCTCGAGGGATCGGCCGGGTTCCGGATGGTGACCTTTACGTGTGTAACACTCACTGCTTCTTGTCCTCTCCTTATTCTATCGATGAAGTCGGCGAGCGGACGCTCCTACTCCAGCAGCGCCTTGAACACGCCGTCCGCCGGGTCGCTGTAGAACTCGACGTTGATCTTCGTCCACAAGTCGTCCGGCAGGTCGTTCAGGGAGCGCCGGGCCGAGACCGGCATCAGCAGGGTGGCGGCCTGCTTGTCTACCGCGAGCTCCGCGACGGCGACGGGGTTGGGAATCGTCTCTATCGACCCGCCCAGGTTCAGCGGCCCGACGACGATCGTCCCGCCGCGTGTGCTGCGCTCCAGCAACCCGCCCACGCAGGCCACGAGGACCGGCAGCCCGAGTCCGGCCCCGGACGTGTCGGCATCGAAAGGCCGGAGCTGGATGGTGTACTCGTGGGCTCGCGAGTCGCGGTCGCCGATCAACACCGGAGGCCGCGCCACGTCACCGACGTGATGCTGCCGGCCGTTTCTCTTGCTTCAGCACGCGTCACGACGAGATCCGGGATGAGGCATTCCTGGATGCTGAGGCCGCCGTGCGCGTACTCCTCGGAGCGAGCGTGAAGCTCTGGTACGCCGCCGCACCGTACTGGGCCAGCACCGTCGGCTTATCCGCCGGCAAATTTGCCGGCGCGCTATGTCAGCGAGCGTCGCGCAGCGCCAGCGCCACCCACTCGGCCGGCCGGTCGCGGCCGCCGACGGGAACGACGATGTACTGCCGGCCCTGGTGCAGGTAGGTCATCGGGCCGCCGGTGGTGCCTGCCGGCAGCTCGGTCTCCCAGACCACCGTGCCCGTCGCCTTGTCGTAGGCCCGGAAGGCCGCTCCCCACATGTTGTCCTGGATGCCGCCGAAGACGTTTCCGCCTTCCCCGATGAACAGCAGCGTGGCGGTCACCAGGGCCACCGGGCGGCTGGCGATGCCGAGCGGCGGCAGGTCGAGCCCGCGTAGCGCCGGATGGTCGCGCAGTCCGCGGCCGTTGGCCACCCGCCAGACGAGCTCTCCCCGGTTCATGTCGAAAGCCGAGATCCGGCCCCAGGGCGGCTTCACGAGCGGGATGCCGTCCAGGTACGGGGCGTCGCGGTTCGGGCTGTAGTACGCCATCTCGGCGTTCTCCTCGCCGGAGGCGTCCGCCAGCCGGTACACGCGCGGGACGAGGTGCGAGAAGGCGTAGTAGAAGCCGGTCTCCGGATCGAACGCGCCGGTGTTCCAGTTGCCCGAACCCCAAGAGCCGGGTAGCGCGAGGGTGCCGTCGGTGCCGTCCGGCTCGTCGCTGACGACCGACGGCGGCGTGAACAGCGGGCCGAGAACGAAGCGAGAGGCGACGACGCGGGCCCGCTCCTCCAGGTCCCCGGTGAAGTCGATCAGATCGTCCTCGCTCACGCCCTGGTGCGCGAACGGGGGCGGTCTGGTCGGAAACGGCTGGGTCGGCGACCCCTGCTCGCCCGGGACGGTCGACGGGGGCACGGGATGCTCCTCGATCGGCCACACCGGATCGCCCGTCACCCGGTCGAAGACATACAGGAACCCGGTCTTGCTCGGCTGCATCACGGCACGGATGCGGCGGCCGTCGACGGTGATCTCCCCCAGGGTCGGGGGCCCAACGGTGTCGTACTCCCAGAGGTCGTGATGGACCATCTGGAAGTGCCAGACCCGCTCGCCGGTGGCGGCGTCGAGAGCGACCAGGCTGTTGGAGAAGAGGTTGTCGCCCGGCCGGTGGCCGCCGTAGTAGGCGGCGGTCGGGGCCGTGAGCGGCACGTAGACGTATCCGAGCTGCGGGTCGGCGCTCAGGCAGCACCAGGACCCGAGGTCGCCCGACGCCTCGAGCGAGTCGCCGCCCCACGTATCGGCCCCGAACTCGCCGGGGCGCGGCACGACGTGAAAGGTCCACCGCAGCGTGCCGGTCCGCGCGTCGTAGCCGCGCACGTTCTCCGGAACGCTGTCCCGCCAGCGCACGCCGCTGTCGCCGGCGCCGTCCACCACGCCCGCCACCACGATGACGTCGCCGACCACGATGGGGCTCGCCCCGCCGCGGGCCGTGGTCGCGCCGGCCGGGGTCAAGTCGATGCGCCCGCCGTCGCCGAACCCGGCGATCGGCTCGCCCGTCCCGGCGTCGAGCGCATGGAGAAACCGGTTGCGGAACGAGAAGATGCGCCGGTCCGCGCCGTCCGACCAGAACGCCACGCCATGCGCCCCGCGGCCCGCCACTCCCTCCAGGGTCGGCAGCGGCGGCCGCTGCAGCCAGAGGGTCGCGCCGGTGCCCGGATCGAACGCCTCGACCAGACCGACGGCATTCGACGCGTAGAGCACGCCGTCGACCAGGATCGGCGTGGCGCGCAGGTAGCCGGAAGGCTCCAGCTCCGGAAACGGCCGGATCAACGACGGGTCGACGGCCGGCCGACGCCACGCGACTCCCAGGCGCGCGACGTTGGTCCGGTCGATCCGGTCGAGCGGGGCGTAGCGGGTGAAGGCGCGAGTGCCTCCGAAGTAGGTCCACTCGCTTGCGGCACCGGCGGGGCCGGTCGCACCGGCGGGGCCGGTCTGGGCCTCGGCGCCCGACGCCGACAGAATGGCGACTCCCAGCGTCAACAGGAAGCCGCGCATCATCCGCACGCCGCACCCGGCGCCGCCGCCTCGAACCGCTGCGCCACCTCCAGACCGCGGCGCGTGGCGCGCGCCACATACATCGGCATCGTCGCGTAGCCGTCGGATCCCAACGTCGACGTCCCGGTGGCGACCTCCAGCTCGAGACCGTCGAGCGCCGCCCGCACCGGGGTCGCCCCTGTGCTGCCCGCCTGCTCCATCGCCCGCGCCAGCGCGTGGACGGCCGTGTGGTGCGAGAAGGCGACGTGCGTGACCAGGTCGTCGCCCGCGTGCCGGCGGGCCCGCGCGACGAAGTCGCGGACGCCTGGCCGGTCGTCGCTCGCGACGAAGGGCACCGACGTCCAGGCCTCGACGCCGTCCGGGAGCTGCGACGCCTGCCACTCGCTGAACTCCAGGAAGTGCCAGGCGAAATCGGAGGCCGCGCCGAGCGAGTCGGCCTGCCTCACGACGTTCACGGCGTACGGCCGCGGGACGGAGATCCAGAAGTTCTTCGCGTCGAGATCGCGCGCCCACTGCACGAGCCCGGTGTACTCGCCGGGGCTGTTGCCGCTGACCGGCGTCGTGACCAGCGCCGCGCCGGTCGAGCCCGCCTGCACGTGGCGGTAGAACTGGTTCGAGACGGTCCGTTGCGAGGGCGCCCAGTCGGAGATCTGGAACGTGCGCTGCCGGGCCTCCGGGCCGCGGTACTCGATCAGCGTCGAGATCGCCTGGAGCGTCGTCGAGCCGACGTGCGCCACGCGCCCGCAGTAGGTGCCCGGAGTCTGGAAGGCATGCACGACGGGCACATCCAGCCCTTCGCGCGCCAGGGTGCGGTCCAGATACGGCGGCATCGCCATGATGAAGCCGCTCACGAGCGCTTCGACGCCCTCGTTCCGAATGAGATCGATCGCCGCCGCGGCGCCCGGCGCGGGGCTGCCCTCGTCGTCGGCGACGAGCAGCTCGACCTGCCGCCCGAGAATGCCTCCCGCCGCGTTGATCTCCGTGATCGCCAGCTCGAGGCCGAGCCGCATCTGCCGGTCGTAGGGCTGGAACAGCTCGTCCTGCCCCTGCCTGTCCATATGCGAGATGAGCGCGCCGATGCGCAGGGGGCGGGACTGCAGGATCGCGGGGAATCCGGGAGAGGCGGCCCCGACGCCCACTCCGGCGCCCGCCGCGCCCATGGCGGCGAGCATCTGTCGACGGCTGATCCTCATCGTGTTCTCCTTCGCGCCCACGCGCCGGTCGTCGCCTCCGGTCGCGGCCACGGCCTGAACTCTCGAACCGACCCTACAGCGCCTCCAGAATCCCCGCCGTCCAGGACGGAAAGAGCTTCAGAAGCAACGCGACCGCGACGACCGCCGCGGCGACTCCGAGGAGGGTCCGGGTCACTCGCTCCCCGGCCAGACGGCACCCCGCCGCGTCGCACCGGCGGTGCTCGCGCACGTGCAGCATGCAGGCGATGGCCAGGGCGCCGACGCCGACCGGCAGCGTGAGCCACTCGTAGCGCATCATGGTCATCATCAGCCCGGCGCCGGCGAGACCGGTGGCGATCAAGACCAGGGGCAGCAGGCAACAACTCGCCGCCAGGACCGCCGCCACGACACCGGTCGCGGCCGGCAGAGGATCCCTCGCCGACGAGGCGTCGTCGCTCACCGGATTCGGTCCGACGCTGCTGCCGGCTGCATGACGCTGGCCTCGAATCCGATACGGTCGATGGCCGCCACGAGCGACTCCGGCGTGACGAGCCCGGTGCGGTACCGCACGTCGGCCCGCTTGTCGTCGTAGGACACCTCCGCCGCTACTACACCCTCGAGCTCGCGAAGTGCGTGGCGCACGGCCACGGAGCAGCCGCCTCAGGTCATGCCCTCGACCCGCAACGCGACCTCGGCGGAGCCCGTCCGGTCCAGGTCCTCCCGAGTCGACTCGGCGTCCGGGGCATCGAGACCGCTCGACACACCGAGACCTCCGGCCACGGCCAATCCTGTCGCCACGACCACGAGCGCCGCGCCCCCCGCCCTCCACCACGCCGGCAGTTTCGTCATCATCGTCGATTCTCTCTCGATCGAGCACCCGGATGCGGGCAACCGCCCTCACGTCTCCCACCGTCACGCCGCGTCGATCATTCGCCCGAGCTCGGGATAGAGATCCGCATCGGCCCTTCCGTGCTTCAGCGCGTTCTCCCGCCTCGGCAACGCGTCATCGAGCGACCGGCACGAACTTCTGGATCCGCCGGCCCTCCTGCTCGGCCACGTACACGTTGCCGGCCGAATCGACGCCGATGCCGTGCGGCAGCGTGAACTGCCCGCGGTAGCGTCCCGGCCCGCCGCCGAAGCTGGTCAGCACCTCGCCGCTCTGCCGGTCGACGACGTCGACCATCACGCTATTCTGGTTGAGGACGAACAGCAGGCGCTGCTCCGGGTCGGGCGAGAACGCGAGCACCACCGCCGTCCCGCGGGTGCCCGTGCGGCTGGCGTCGCGCGGGGTCACGGGGTCGAACAGCAGGTCGATGTCGCGGACGAACTTGCCCATCCGGTCGTAGACCTGGATGCGGTCCGCCCGCCGGTCGCAGACGTAGACCAGGCCATCGTTGGAGACGCGCAGGCAGTGCGGCAGCGGCACGACGTCCTCGCCCTCGGCGCGGTGGAGCGGCCACTGGCGGAGGAACGTGCCCTCGCTGTCGAGCACCGCGATCCGGAAGTTGCCGCCGCCGACCTCCCCATCGGCCACGTAGATGTCGCCGGTCTGCTCGTCGACGTCGATGCTCGCGGGCAGGAAGAACTGCGCGCGGTCGGAGTTGAGCGGCTCGCCCTGGCGGGTGCCGTCCGACGAGTCGTACTTCCCGGTCTCGCCGATCTGCAGAAGCAGCTCGCTGCCGTCGCCCGCGTACTTCTGCACCACGCCGGTCCCGGCCGCGACGACCCAGAGGCTGCCGTCGGCGTTGACGTGGCAGTCGTGCAGCCGGTCGCCGATCTGCACCGGATCGCCCCAGCCCCCGACCACGTCGCCCTCTGCGTCGAGCTCGATGATCGGCGGCGCCGGGCGCGCGCCGTCGAGGTCTGCGGGGACGACGTTCTGACGGTTGAGAATGAAGATCCGGTCCCCGCCGACGCACATCCCGCCGAGGCCGCCGGTGAGCCACTGCTCGCCGAACGGCAGCTTCGGCCACAGGGGATCTAGCTCGTAGCGGGGCGCCTCCTGCGCCGCGGCCGGGGCTGCCCCAAGAACAACGGCGACGGCACAGAACAGGATGCAGGCCCCGGCAAGCGGCCGTACGACTGTTTTCTGAAAAGTCATGGTCATGTTCAACCTCTGCCCGACGGCGTCCCGCGGAGTCATCATCCTGTGATCCTCCGCCCGACCCAGGGGCGGCTCGAAGAAATCTACCCCGTATGGTAATGCGCGCTACTCGTCCCGCAGCGCCACGAGCGGATCGACGCCCATGGCCCGCCGGGCCGGCAGATAGCACGCGGCGAGCCCGGTGGCTACGAAGACGAGCGACACCATCACGAAGACGCCGGCGTCGGTCGGCTCGGTCGCGAAGAGAAAGCTGGACAGCGAGCGCGAGAGCGCGACGGCGGCCGCCGCGCCGATGGCCAGCCCCGCCAGCACCAGGGCCAGTCCCTGCCGCAGGACCATGGTCAGGATCGAGGTCCGTTCGGCCCCGAGGGCCAGGCGCAGCCCGAACTCGCGCGTGCGGTGACTGACGGAGGTGGCGATGACCGCGGCGATGCCGGTCACGGTGATGATCAGGGCCAGAGCCGCGAAGAGCCCCAGCAGCACCACGGACAGCCGCCGCGGCGCGGTGGTGCCGGCGCGGGTCTCGGCCAGCGTGCGGAAGTTCTCCACCGGCTGCTCGGGATCGACGGCGTGGACGGCGTCCCGCACCTGCCCGCTCAGGGCCAGCGGATCCGTGCGCGCCCGCACCAGCACCCGGGTCGGCGAGCCGGCGCCCTGCAGGAACGGGCGGTAGAGCTGGTCCGGCGGCTCGCGGTCGAGCCCGTGGTCGCGCACGTCGCCGGCGATGCCGACGATGGTGACCCAGGTCTCGCCGTCGTCCAGGGTGATGCGCTGTTCGAGGGGGCTCCGCCCCTCCTGCCAGTGGCGCTCGGCCAGCGAGCGGCTGACGACCGCCACCGGCGTGGTCTCCGCGTCGTCGAGCCGCGTGAACGTCCGGCCGGCCAGCAGCGGCACGCCGACCGTCGCGAAGTAGTCCGGGCTGACCACACGCGTTTCGAGCTCGGGGCGCAGGTCCGGCTCCTCGTAGGTCCGGCCCTCGATGGCGAAGCGCTGCTGCTGGCCCACCTCGCTCGCCATCGGGAAGCCGTTGGCGACCGCCGCCGCGATCAGCCCGGGCCGGTCCTGCAGGCGCTGCAGCACGTCGGTGAAGAGCTGGCGGCGGCTCTCCGCCGTCGTGTACTTCGACCAGTTGGGAAAGACCTCCGCGGTCAGCACGTTCTCCGGATCGAACCCGGTATCCACCTGCTGCAGCCGGTAGAAGCTGGTCAGCAGCAGCCCGGTGGCGATCAGCAGCACGAAGGCGGCGGCGACCTGCGAAGCGGTCAGCAGGCCGCGTGCGCGGCGCCGCGCGGGCGTGTCGGTGGTCTGCGCTCCCGCCTCCTTCAGGGCCACCGCCACGTCGCGTCGTCCCGTCAGGGCGGGCGCACTGCCGAATACGATCCCGGTCAGCAGCGACAGGCCGAGGGTGAACGCCAGCACCCAGCCGTCGATCGTTACCTCCGTGGTGCGGGTCGTGAACAGCGCCGCGAAGGCGACCAGCAGATCGAGGCTGAGCCAGGCCACCAGCAGCCCGAAGGCGCCGGCGGCAAGAGCCAGCAGGCTCGACTCCGTCACCAACTGCCGCAGCAGGCGCGCCCGGCCCGCGCCGAGGGCCGACCGGAGGGCGAGTTCGCGCTCCCGGCGGCTCATCCGCGCCAGCGTGAGATTCGCGACATTCGCGCATGCGATCAACAGCACCAGAACGGTCGTGGCCAGCAGGATCAGCAGCGTGGGGCGCGCCTCGCGCGTCAACTCGGCGGCGAGCGGCAGGGTGACGGCGGTGTAGCCCGAATCGGCGGGGTAGGTCTCCGGAAAGTCGACCTGCAGCCGGGCCGCCACGGTCGCCAGCTCCGCGCCGAAGCGGCCGACGCCCACTCCCGGCGCGAGCCGGCCGAACGCGGTCATGCCGCGGAAGGCGGTGCGGTCCTCCTCCATCCGCGCCTCGGCGCGGGCGCGGAACGGGCAGGCCGACGTCGGCATGTAGACGTCGTTCTCCCGCGGGTACTGCGGCACCGGCGGCAGGACGCCGACCACGGTATGCGGCCGGTCGTTCATCTCGAAGACCTGCCCGACGATGTCCGGATCGCCGCCGAACCGCTGCTGCCAGTAGGGGTAGCTCAGGACCAGGACCGCCTCGGCCCCGAGATCGTCGTCGCCGTCGCGGAACGTCCGGCCGTGCAGGGGCTGCACCCCGAGCACGTCGAAGAAGTTCGCCGACACCACCCCGGTCAGCACGCGGTCCGGCTCGCCCCGGTTGAGCAGGGTGAACGACATCCCGTGGTACTCGACGAAGCCGTCGAGCGTCGCGAGCTGCTCGCGGTAGTCGCCGATCTCCTTGACCGAGAAGGGGATGTTCGCCGAGCCGGCCCGCTGCGCCTGCTGGCGGGCGAGCACCAGCTCGTGCCCGTCGGCGTAGGGCAGCGGCCGCAGCAGCACGCCGTTGACGAGGCTGAAGATGGCGGTGTTCGCTCCGATGCCGAGCCCGAGGGTGAGCACCACCATCAGCGCGTAGCCCGGCGATCGCAGCAGCGATCGCACACCGTAGCGCACGTCCCGGATCAGTGCTTCCAGCATGGGAATCGACCCCTACCCTCCGCCGAGAGCCCGCACGCCGACGACGGCAATCGTGACGCAGGCCGCGGCCCCGAAGGTCATCACGATGCCGACCTTCGCCATGTCGCGGATCGAGAAGTAGCCGGCCGAGTACGGCAGCACGTTGGTCGGGCTCTCGGTCACCAGGATGAAGGCGAGGGTCGACGTGAACGCGGCCGGCGCGGCGATGGTCCAGACGTCGAGGCCGAGATCCTGCGCCAGCGCGATCAGGATCGGCATGATGATCGCCCCGGTCACGGTGTTGCTCGAGAACAGCATGTGCAGCGCCGCCACCACCAGCACGATGACGAAGGGCTGCAGCACGCCGGGCACGTCGGCCAGCCGGCCCAGCATCACCTGCGCAAGCCAGCGCGCAGCCCCGGTCTCGAAAACCATCACCCCCAGCGACAGCCCGGCGACGATCAGGACGACGCCGCCCCAGTCCATGTCGCGCTGGGCCTCCTTCCACACCAGAACCCGGAGCCCCGGCAGGAACAGCAGGAGACCGCCGCCCAGCGCCACGGCCTGCGTCGGCGGATCGATGAGCCCGCCGGTCCATTCCGCGAGCAGCGGCGTCGTCAGCCACGTCGTGATCGTCCCGGCGAAGACCGCGACGGTCCAGATCTCGAGGCGGGTCGGACGGCCGAGCGCCGCGATGCGGTCGTCGATTTCCTCCCGCTCCAGCGGCAGGCGCTCGATCTCCGGCGGAAACGCGCGCAGCAGAATCTGCCAGCAGACCGGGATCATCAGGATCGCGGCCGGGAACCCGAAGGCCATCCAGCGCGCGAACGAGATCTCCACCCCGGCCAGCTCGCGCAGGTAGCCCACCGCGGCCAGGTTGGCGCCGGCGCCGGCCGGCGTGCCGATGCCGCCGATCAGGGGACCGAAGGCGCAGGAGATCATCAGCGCCCGCCCGTAGCTGCTCTGCAGCGGCTTCAGCCCCGCGTCCTTCAGGAGCCCGACGCCGAGCGGCAGCAGCACCGCGGCCACCGCCATGTCGGTAATCCACATCGACAGCATGGCGCCGATCACCAGGAAGCCGAGCAGCACCCGATCGGTGCGGGTGCCGACAACCCGCAGCATGTGCAGCACCAGCCGCGTGCCGAGCCCCGACCGCGTGAAGCCGGTGGAGAGGAACAGCACGCCGATGAAGAAAGTGACCAGCGTGTTGCCGAAGCCGGCGCGGACCGTCGTCGCGTAGTCGGCGATCCCGAAGATCGGCACCAGCAGCAGAACGAAGAGCGCGGTGACCGCGAACGGGATCGCCTCGGTAACCCAGAGGGTGATGGCGAAGGCCAGGATCGCCAGGCACGCCTTGCCGTTCGGGGTCAGGGCGATGACGTCGCCGGCGCGCTCGAGCGGCGCCGGCTCCGGCAGCCAGTCGACCACGAGCATCAACAGGATGGCGGCCAGGATGGTCAGCGCGCGGCCCCGCTCGGAGCTGGCCAAGCTTGCGGTGGGAGTGGGGGTGACGGTCACGCCGGGACACTATCACATCGTACGAACAGCCTCGCGGGCGCTGCTATGATGGTTTCCTCGCCTCGATATCGAATGGCTACTCCAATCGACCTGACGGCGGCAACCGCGGCGCGCACCGACGAGGGACCCGATCCGGCCGACCTCGAGAACCCGGCGCTCTACATCAACCGCGAGCTGAGCTGGCTGGAGTTCAACCAGCGGGTCCTGCTGCAAGCCCAGGACGAGCGCCACCCGCTACTCGAGCGGGTGAAGTTCCTCTCCATCGTCTCCACCAACCTCGACGAGTTCTTCATGGTCCGGGTGGCGACGCTGCTGCGCAAGTTCCGCTCCGACAGCGAGGCGCTGTCGCCGGACGGCATGAGCACGGAGCAGCAGCTCGACGCCATCCGCGTGCGGACCAAGCGGATGATGGAAGACGTCGAGCGCTGCTGGTCCGACGTCCTGCGGCCGTTGCTGGCTTCGCACCGCATCCGCATCCTCGACCCGGCCGACTACACCCCGGCGGTCGAGGACTACCTTCAGGACCACTACCGCCGGAACATCCATCCGGTGCTGACGCCGCTCGCGTTCGACCCCGGGCATCCGTTCCCGTTTATCTCGAACCTGAGCATGAACCTGGCGGTGGTCGTGGAGCACGACGACCGCACGCGGTTCGCCCGCGTCAAGCTGCCGGACGTGCTGGCGCGCTTCATCCCGATCCCGGCGTCCATCGCCGGCAAGCCGGGCGATTCGTTCGCGCTGCTCGAGGACGTCGTCAAGCTGAACGTCGGGAGCCTGTTTCCGGGCATCGCGGTACGCGAGACGCATCTCTTCCGCATCATCCGCGACACCGACATGGTTATCCAGGAGGACGAGGCCGACGACCTGCTCGAATCGGTCGACCGCACGCTGAAGGAACTGCGCTACGGCGACCTGTCGCAACTGCTGGTCGAGGCGTCCATGCCCGCCCGCGTCCTCAACATCCTGGTCGAGAACTTCGAGATCGAGGAGGACGTCGTGGTCCGCACCGCCGGGCGGATGGGCTACGGCGACTGGAGCGCGCTGGCGAAGCTGCACCACCCGCGGCTCAAGGACAAGCCGTTCTCGCCGCGCGCCCTCTGGCCCGACGAGGGCGGCGAGGCGATCTTCAACGCCATCCAGGAGCGCGACCGGCTCGTCCACCACCCGTTCGAATCGTTCTCGGCGGTCGAGTCGTTCCTGCGCGCGGCGGTCGACGACGCCCACGTCATCGCCATCAAGATCACGCTCTACCGCATCGGCCCCAACTCGCCGCTGCTCGACCTGCTGATCCAGGCCGCCGAGGCCGGCAAGCAGGTGGCGGTGCTGGTGGAGCTGAAGGCGCGCTTCGACGAGCGCAACAACATCGAGTGGGCGCACCGGCTGGAGGCGGCCGGCATCCACGTCGTCTACGGGCTGCTCAACCTGAAGACGCACTGCAAGCTCTGCCTGGTCGTGCGCCAGGAGCACGACGGCATCGTCCGCTACGTGCACGTCGGCACCGGCAACTACAACCGCGTGACCTCGCAGGTCTACACCGACTTCGGCATCTTCACGGCGCGGCCGGCAGTGCTCGACGAAGTGACCGAGGTCTTCAACTATCTGACGGGGTACTCCAGCAAGGAGGACTACGAGGAGCTCCTCGTGGCGCCGCACCACCTGCGTCCTGCCTTCACGAGGCTGGTCGAGCGGGAGGCCGAGCACGCGCGCGCGGGCCGGCGCGCCGGCATCGTCGTCAAGAACAACTCGGTCGCCGACCCGGAGATGATCCGCGTCCTCTACCGGGCGTCGCAGGCCGGCGTGCCCATCGAGATGATCGTCCGCGGCGTCTGCTGCCTCCGGCCCGGCATCCCCGGCATCAGCGACACCATCCGCGTCCGCTCGGTCGTCGGCCGCTTCCTGGAGCACTCGCGGCTCTACTACTTCGCCAACGACGGCCGGCCGGAGCTGCTCATCGGCAGCGCGGATCTGATGGAGCGCAACCTCGACCGCCGCGTCGAGGCCCTGTGCCACGTCCGCGACGCCGAGCTGCGCACCCACCTGCACGGCGTCGTCCTGCAGACGATGCTCGCCGACACCGACCGCGCCATGGAGCTGCAGACCGACGGCTCGTACCGGCCCGTCCGCGGCAAGCCGCACGCCCGGCGCATCAACGCGCAGGAGAAGCTGCTGCGGGCCTACACGAGCCCGCGGCGGCGGGAGTAGAATCGATAGACACGATGTTCGACACACAGGCGATCACCCGCGAGTTGACCGCCGCCGGCATCGACCCAGCCCACGCCGACGCCATCACGAGCGCCGTCCGGCAGGCCGCCGAGCACGGCGACCACGTCACGCCGGACCAGTTCAATGCCGGCATCGCGGCGCTGGAGACACGCCTCATCAAGTGGATCGTCGGGATCGTGCTCACCGCCGCCGGCATCGTCACCGCCGCCGGCGTGACGCTCGGCATTGCCATCCTGCGCGCCCTGGCATCGCTCGCAGGGGGTTAGCGTCTCTCGCATGGCGCTCGGCAGCATGGTCAGGCCTCGCCCGCAGGACTGTCCTCCCCCACGGACGATTCTGCCTCTTCGGAGGTACAAGTCGCGCTCGGGCGGCCGGGAAGCACTGCTGGTTTCCGGCCTCGGAACCTGGCGCGAATCTTGCTTGCAGGTAGTCGACAGCGAGGCCGACCGACACTTGGCAATCGCCGATTACCCGTGCTCGGATCGCAGAGGAGCGAGATGAACCTACTGAGAATCGTCGTCACCGCCGCCGCCATTGCCACCATCAACTGCAATGGCACACCGACCGAGCCGAGCGAAGTGCACGGACCCGAAGGGCAAGGCGGCGAGTCGGGTGAATCCGGCACGCGGTACGCGCCATCGGACACGGCCAGAGAGATCCGCAACGGGGTCGAATTAGTTCTCGACTACGACAGCTCCCGCCAAGTGTTCACTGGCACGGTCAGAAACACGACGACAGCCACGGTCACGCAGGTTCGTGTCGAGATCCATCTGTCGAACGGAGTCGAGCTTGGTCCCACGCCCCGCACGAATCTGGCTGCGCAGGAGACGCAGTCCATCGAGCTCGACGCTCGCGGGCAGACGTTCACCTGGTTCAGTGTTCACGTGGAGATCGGCTCCGGTTCGGCGTAGTCCCACGCAGCCCCGGGGCTCGGGAGCGAAACGACCTTCGTCTGGTCAGGTGACGGGGCGTCGGAGGGAACGAACGAAGCACTTCCCGCGCTCCCACCGCCGGTCGAGCCGTCTGCCCGAAAGAGCCGGCTGGGGAGGCCGGCCGGACGCCGGCCGGACGCCGGCCCCGCTCCAAGCGCACCGAAGACGGAGTGCCCGTTGCCATAGACCTTTAGGAATGAGTGAAATGGCTCTCTCCGCAAAGGAGCCATACCCAACCGCGAACCGCTCGAACCGGTGGCGATTCAGTTCAGCCGGCAATTCGAGCAAGACACCCGCATCGCGCGAGTTTCTGGCCCAATCCAGGAGCAAGTCGTACTGCCACTGTTCCTGGAGGCCTCCAAACCACTGCATCCCTTTGGGCGAGACGACACAGAAGACATTGGCCAGATCGCACGGACCCAGGCACCCGGAGATCGTCAGTTGCACCGACTTGTTGAGCTTATCGTCTTTCCACTGCTGCTTGATCCAGTCGCGGGGGAACGGCTCGAACCCCTTGTCCGGCCGACCGCAGCAACAGCCTTCGCAGAACACGATCTGCCCGAGAACGCGCCCTCGGGCCGTAGCCAATGGTTCGCGTCTGCCGAGCGTATCCCGGATGCGTTCAGTTTGAGCATTCATAGGTGTGCCGAATTTTTCCGCCGGATGCCGGACCGGACCCGGTTGCCGGAGAACACGAACGCGATGGCCCTGCAACCCATCCTGCTGCGGTCGTGCTTCACCAACTCAATCGCCAACCCGCCAAACCGTCGCGCCACCCTGAGCGTCGAGCGCAGCAAGCGCGCGTCCATCCGGTCGCCAGTACAGGGTGCCGACCACATCCGCCACAGACGCAGCTCCTGTAGCATCGCCTTGCCCATCGCGCCCAAGCGACCACACCACGACACCCCCGTCCCGAGCACCCGAGGCCAGGCGCATCCCGCGGCGAGCGAAGGAGAGCGTTGTAACGGTTTGAACATGACGTTCCAGAACGCCGGGCTCCGTGCCTTCGGGGCCACTTCCCTGGAAGCTCCAGACCGTTACCGCCTGCCCTCCACTGGTGGCCAGAAGGGTGCCGGTGTCGTCGAAGGCCAAGGCCGACGGCTTCGCCGGATATCCCGACATCATCGAGTCCTGTTCCGTGGAGCGACGCCAGAAATGCACCGAGTTGTCCTGGCTGCCGCAGGCCACGATATCCCCGTCCGGGCTCAGCACCATCGACACCAGGGAACCTGTCCACTCCAGCTTCTGGCGAGGCTTCCCGCTGGACGCGTCGAAGAACGTCACCCGACCGTAACAGGCCGTCGCCAGCTCCGCTCGGCTGGACCACGCGATCGCGCTGACGGTACTCGGATGATCATCGGATCGCCAGATTCTCACGCCATCCGCACCATACGCGTGAACTTGCCGGGCGCAGGAGGCCGCCAACCACTTTCCGTCCGGCGACCACGCCACGTTCTCCACCCAACCGCTCCCGACATCGACAACCAGGCTTGTCCGACCCTCCGCGGCACTCCAGACCAGGACGCGGCCGTCCTGTCCGGCCGTAGCGAACGCCGGTCGGTTCGGGTGCATCGCCACCGCGAGCACCCCGCCTTCATGAACCCCGCGCTGCGCCCAGAGGATCCCGCCGGACTTGCCGTCGAACGCGTAGACGCCACCCGCGGCATCACCGACCACAAGCGCCTCACCGCGCTGGGTCCAGCCCCCGGCGATGGCGTAGTCGCCGACCCTCGCAGACCAGCCCGGGCGAAGAACACCCCCCGGGCTGTCGACATTCAAATCAGACATGCCTCGAACCCCTGCCGCATGGACTGCTCGTGGAGGTTGCGGCCGATGAATATGAGTTGATTGCGGCGTGGCGCGTCCCCCCACGGACGTTCCGGCTTCCCGTCGAAGAGCATGTGAACGCCCTGGAAAACGAAGCGACGCGACTCGCCCGCGAGGTTGATGAAGCCCTTCATTCGGAAGATATCCACCCCGCGTTCGCTGAGCAGTTCGCCAAGCCAATCGTTGAGCCTGTCGGGATCGACGTCGCCCTCCCTCTCGATCGCGATCGAGCCCACTTCGTCGTCGTGCTCATGCTGTGCGACCCAGGTTCGCTCGACCTCGACGGGAAGCGCTTCCTTGACGCGCGGGGCGCCGTTCTCCATGGGAGTCGCCGGCCTGGGCCGCGGACCGTCTTCCGGCCTGACCGCCTCGCCGTCCGCTTTCATCAGTTGCAGATCGAACTCCTCCGCGGTGTGCTGGGCGTAGAAGCCGACCCTCGCCTGCGTATCGACCGCCAGGAAGAACGACTTGCGCCCCGGGGAGTCGAGTTGCAGGCTCAGGTGCCTTCCGGCGGACATCTCGCCCCCCGGGGGAACGACATCCGCAGGTTCGGCGTACCGACGCACACACGACTCCGCACCCTCACGCAGTGCCGCGTCATCCGTGCCCTGGCCGGGTACAATCACGAGAGACATCGTCGGATCCGGTCCCTCTGCCAGACTGAGTTCGTAGCGGCCGGCATCGAGCGAATAGACTCCAGTCCATTCGAAGGGGTATTCCGGCTCGAGGAAGGTGGGACGACGCTCGAGCACCGAGTCCAGGTTGAAGGCACCGAGGTTGAGTACCGTATCGACGGACACCTCCGCCCGCTCACTGCGGATGACTCGCGCCATTCGGTTCATGTCCCGGAGCCGAGCCTCGATCCTGTCGAGTCCGTCGTCGTCGATGAGGTCCGTCTTGTTGAGAACCAGGACGTCCGCGAACGCGATCTGTTCCGTGCTCTCGTCGCTTCGGCCGAGTTGCTGCTCGACGTGGGCCGCGTCGACGAGCGTGACGATCCCGTCCAGAGCGAACTCCGCGCGAATCTCGTCGTCCATGAAGAAGGTTTGAGCGACCGGACCGGGATCGGCGAGCCCCGTGGTCTCCACCAACACGTAGTCGAACTTGTCTCGGCGCTTCATGAGGTTGCTGAGCACGCGAATCAGGTCTCCGCGCACCGTGCAGCAGATGCATCCGTTCGACATCTCGAAGATCTCCTCGTCAGCGTTGATGACGAGCGCCTGGTCGATGCCGACCTCCCCGAATTCGTTTTCGATCACGGCGATGCGTTTGCCGTGCTCCTCACTCAAGATCCGGTTCAGCAGGGTCGTCTTGCCAGAGCCGAGGAAGCCGGTGAGGATCGTGACAGGTATGTTTCGGGACGTGTCCATCTATTCCTCCTGCAGCAGCGGTGCAAGCACCGGAATCGCTACGTCGAATCCCCACGCCGCGCAGACCTGGACCAGGTCCTCGGCTTCAACGGCGTCCATGGGTTTGTGCAGCTTGCACTGAAGCTGTGGCGCATCGGGCCGCAGCACGCCAATCGCGGTTTCGACGGGGGCGCAGCCTTCTTCGAGACAAGCCAGCTCGGTGACCGTGACCGTCATGTCATCTGAAAGGCTCAGCGCTTCACGCAACGCCTTCTTGATGCGTCGAGCCCGTTCGAGGTTCGGGTGGCGCGGTGATGTGTTAATCAACATGCGCTCTGTTCTCCGTCCAGACCGCGAGATATGCGCGATGTGACTGTTTGCGCCCCGGGCACTTCACGCGATGGCTTGGCTGAGCGGCAGCACGCCTTCTGCCAGGGTGACCGTCATGCCGCATTGCCACACGCATCACAGGTTCCGAGCAACACCACCTCGTGCCCCGTCACCTGAAACCCGTCCGGAACCAGGGACTCGAGACCCTCGACGCAACCGAAGAGGTCGAACGCGTGGTCGCAAGTCGAGCAAAGAAAGTGATGGTGATGCTCGCGGCCCTTGGGTTCGTACCGAACGCCTCCGCCCAACACCTCGACCGACTCCAGCGTGCCTTCGTCAACCCCCCGCTGGAGGGCGCGGTATACCGTGGCGAGACCGATACCCGTTCCGCTCAGGCGGCTCCACAGTTCCCTGGCGGACAGGGGGCCGTCCGCCGCGCCAAGGGCTTGCAAGACGGTCAACTGCTGCTTCGCTCTCCGCATGGATAAATGATACCCGGTTATCAGTTATTGTCAAGGCGCACCGTGTGCATCAGGTCCTGGCCCCGGGACGCCTCGGCTGGTCGCTGCGGCGGATCGAAGGCAACGGCCGGCATGCGCCGCGATGCCGGCGACGAGACCGGAGCGCGCGGGGGAACTGATCGGGGAGGCGGTGCGGGACGCGCGCGGTGCGTGACCGCTGGACGACCTGTTTCGCGATCCGGGGTGTCAGGGTCTCGCCGTCATTCTTCGCGATGCTCGGTGGCAGGCGGCCCATGGCCGCACCTGTCTCCCGGAGGAGGAGGCACCCGGCAGGGACCGGGTCGTCATCCTGAGCGACGGGCTGTGGCGGAGACGCTACGGCGGGGACCCGACCAGCGTCGGAGAGACGCTGCTGATGGACGGGCGGCCCTTCACCGTCCGCGCCAGCAGCCCGCCTACACCGTGGCGCCTCCGTCCCGCTGGCACATTCCCGGGCCTACCCCTGGCGCAACCCTCAGTACCGGTAGTGGTCCGGCTTGTACGGCCCCTCTACCGGCACGCCGATGTAGTCCGCCTGCTCGCGGCTGAGCTCGGTCAGCCGGACGCCGAGGGCGTCGAGATGGAGCCGGGCGACCTTCTCGTCGAGCTGCTTGGGCAGCATGTAGACCTGCTTCTCGTACTCGCCCTGGTTGCGGTGGAGCGCGAGCTGCGCGAGCACCTGGTTGGTGAACGACGCCGACATCACGAAGCTGGGGTGGCCGGTGGCGCAGCCCAGGTTCAGCAGCCGGCCTTCGGCCAGCACCAGGACGCTGTGGCCGTCGGGGAAGCGCCACTCGTCGTACTGCGGCTTGATCGGGATGTGCTCGATACCGGGGGTGCGCTTGAGCCCCGCCATGTCGATCTCGTTGTCGAAGTGGCCGATGTTGCCGACGATCGCCTTGTCCTTCATGCGCGCCATCTGCGCCGCGCTGATGATGTCGCGGTTGCCGGTGGAGGTGATGAAGATGTCGGCGGTCTCCAGCATCTCGTCGAGGGTGGCGACCTGATAGCCCTCCATGGCCGCCTGCAGCGCGCAGATGGGGTCGATCTCGGTGACCACGACGCGGCAGCCCTGGCCGCGCAGCGACTGCGCGCAGCCCTTGCCCACCTCGCCGAAGCCGCAGACCACGGCCACCTTGCCGCCGAGCATGACGTCGGTGGCGCGCGCCAGCCCGTCCGGGAGCGAGTGGCGGCAGCCGTAGATGTTGTCGAACTTGCTCTTGGTGACCGAGTCGTTGACGTTGATGGCGGGGAACAGCAGCGTGCCGTCGCGCATCATCTCGTAGAGCCGGTGCACGCCGGTGGTGGTCTCCTCGCTGACGCCGCGGATGGCGGGGCTGATGCGGGTCCACTGCGAGGCGTCGCGCCCGCGGATCTCGCGCAGCAGGTCGAGGATGACCCCCCATTCCTCGGGGTCCGCCTCGGGGTCGAAGGCCGGGATCGCACCCGCCTGCTCGAACTCGTAGCCCTTGTGGACCAGCAGCGTCGCGTCGCCGCCGTCGTCGACGATGAGATCCGGGCCGCTGCCGTCCGGCCAGACCAGCGCCTCGTTCGTGCACCACCAGTACTCGGGCAGGGTCTCGCCCTTCCAGGCGAAGACCGGGGTGCCGCGCGGCTCGGCAACCGTGCCGCCGCTGCCGGGGCCGCCGACGGCGACCGCCGCCGCCGCGTGATCCTGGGTGGAGAAGATGTTGCACGACACCCAGCGCACGTCGGCCCCGAGCGCGGTCAGCGTCTCGATCAGCACCGCGGTCTGGACGGTCATGTGGAGGCTTCCCATGACCTTCGCGCCGGCGAGCGGCTGCTGCCCGGCGTGCTCGCGCCGGATGGCCATCAGCCCAGGCATCTCCTGCTCGGCCAGGCGGATCTCGTTCCGGCCGTGCTCGGCGAGCCCGAGGTCGGCAACCTTGAACGCGGGGCGGCCCGCGGCGACGGCCTTGTCGAACGGGTGAACGGCTTCAGCAACCGCAATCGTCATCCATCTGCTCCTTCGAACGTCCGTGGGCGGGTGGGCGGCGCGGGACGGCCCCGCGTCACCGAACTGTTCATTTTAGCGTGTCCCGGCGGGACTATCGCGTGTACCGCCCGGCCGGCTCAGCGGCCCGAGCGGGGTCCGCGCCGCGACCGGCGCCGCGGGCGGGGCTTGGGGCGACCCGACGATCCGCCGGCGCCGCCCTTCGCCGCGGGTGCCGATGCCTCCGCGGCCTGCGCGGGCTCGCCGGGCGGCGCGTGCAGCGTCTGCTGATAATAGTCGTCGAGCAGCATCGCGATGATCTTCGACTCGTCCTCGTTGCCCGCGAGCTCCATCGCCAGCCCGACGAAGCGGCGGCTCCGCTCGGCCTTCAGCGCGTCCCGTTCCCGGAACCGGGCCTCGAGCAGCGCGGTCAGCCGCTCGCCCACGACGGCGGCCACGTCGTCGTCGGTCGGCACCGCCCGCTGCTGAAACTCGATGCCGTACCGCTTGACGATCTGATCGAGGTTGAGCGTCTCCGCCTCGCTCACGAGCGACAGCGCCACGCCGGCCGCACCGGCGCGGCCGGTCCGTCCGGCCCGGTGGATGTAGTCCTCGGCGTCCTCCGGCGGCTCGTACTGAATGACGTGCGACAACTCGGGGATGTCGAGCCCGCGGCTCGCGACGTCGGTGGCCACCAGGAAACGGAGCGTCCCGGCGCGCACGCGCTTGAGGATCCGCTCGCGGTCGGCCTGCGACCGATCCGCGCTCAGCTCGTCGGCGTCGTAACCGAAGCGCTGCAGCACCACCGTGATGTAGTGCACGTTCGACTTCGTATTGCAGAAGATGAACGCCGACGACGGGTTCTCCACCTCGATGATCCGGACCAGGGCGCGGTCCTTCTCCATGGGCGGCACGGTGTAGGCGATGTGCTCCGTGTCGGTGACGTGGACGTGGTCGCGGCTGAGGGTGAGGAACTCCGGCTCGGCGATGAACTCGCGCGCGGTCCGCATGACCGAGCCCGGAAATGTCGCCGAGAACATGGTCGTGTGGATCGGCCGGTTCGGCAGGTACGCCTGCACCTGCTTCATGTCGGGGTAGAACCCCATCGACAGCATCCGGTCGGCCTCGTCGAACACGAGCATCGAGAGGTGGTCCAGATTGAACGTCCGGCGCAGCAGGTGGTCGAGGGCGCGGCCGGGCGTGGCGACCACGAGATGCGCGCCCGCCTTGAGCGCATCGATCTGCGGTCCGTATCCGACGCCGCCGTAGACCGCGACCGTCCGGAACCCGCTGTCGCCCCACAGCATCTCGGCGTCGCGCTGCACCTGCCGGGCGAGCTCGCGGGTCGGCACCAGCACCAGGGCCTGCGTGCGGTCGGCCGCCGGGTCGAGCCGCTCCAGCATCGGCAGCAGGAAAGCGGCCGTCTTGCCGCTCCCGGTCCGCGCCTGGATCACCAGATCGCGCCCCGCCAGCAGGTACGGGATCGCCTGGCCCTGGACCGGCATCAGCGAGGTCCAGCCCGGGCGGGCGACCGCCTCCTTGAGCCGGTCGGGAAGCTGGTCTATCGAGACTTCCGGAAGGGAATCCTGCGGTTCTTCGAGGGTGGGTTGCAGTGCCGCCGGGGTCGGTGTGGTCAATGGCTGTTCGCGGTATCGTCAGGTTTGGCGCTGTCTGGTTGTCGCATCAATTGTACACGTCCGTCCCCGCACCGATGGCGCACGGCAGGCCGTGGGAGGCGCGCTCCGGGAAACCGCCGGTACCTCCGACGCCGCCAGAACGGTGCGCTCTTTCGCCGGAGCGCGGTCGCTACAATATAATAACAATATGAGAACAATATCGATAACCATAGACGAGCCCTTGCTTGGGCATCTGGATCGCGCGGCAAAGCGTGTCCAAAAGACGCGGTCCGAGTTGTTCCGTCTTGCGCTGCAGGAATGGCTCGACGGCCAGCGGCGGCGCCGGTTGGCCACGAAGGACCGAGCCGGCTACGAGGCGCATCCGGTTCAGCCGGACGAATTCGAAGGACTCATCGCGGCTCAGGCGGTCGCGATGCGAGAAGGGCAGGATCCCGACGCCGGGGACGACTGGTGAGGCGCGGGGAGATATGGATGTTCCGGTTCGCGCCGCCCGACAAGCAGCGGCCCGTGCTGCTGCTGACGCGTTCCGACATGATCTCCGTCCTGAACAGCGTCGCCGTCGCGCCGCTCACCCGCACGATACGGGAAGTGCCGTCGGAGGTGGTCGTCGGCGTCGAGAGCGGCCTGAAGAGCGCCTCGGCGATCAATCTGCACCACGTCATCACGGTCCCGAAGGCGGGTCTCCGGCGATTCGTCGGGTCCGTCTCACCGGCGGTCCTCGAGCAGGTCCGGGCGGCGCTTCTGTTCGCCCTCGATTTCGACTGACGCGAACAACAGCCTGCAACGATCAGCGCGGGCGGCGGCCCACGAACATTTCGTGCCGGCCCGGCTCCACGTCCGAGAGCACCAACGGCACGCTGCGGGCCTCGAATCCCACGCTCGCCAGCAGATGGAGCCAGCGGTCGCGGGCGAACAGCCCCTCGACGTGCCGGTCCTGGACCGCGCGGACCGATCCGTCCCGCTCGCGCAGCAGGAACGCGAAGTCCACCAGATACTCCGTGTCCCGCGGATCGGGATCCCAGACCCATTCCAGATAGCGCAGCCCGCGTCTGCACACCCCGGCGTCCCCCGGGAACGGGCGCTCGTCGCAGCCGCCCGTGCTCTCCCCGGCCCGGAAGTTCTCCCGCACGTAGTCGGGCGCGAACAGCACCGCGCCGCCCGCACGGCAGTGCACCCACGCGGTCTCCATGGCGCGCCGCAGGTCTTGCTCCGTCGTCATGTAGCAGACGGCGTCGTGGACGAAGACCGTGTCGAACGTCCGCTCCAGTCTGAGCGTGCGCATGTCGCCCACCCGGTGCTCGCACTCCGGATTGAGGGCGCGGCTGACCGCGAGCATGTCCTCGGAGAGGTCGGCGAGCACCAAACGGCGGAACCGCCGCTTCAGGTGGGACGCGGTGTTGCCGCCGCCGCTGCCCAGCTCCAGGAGGGACTCGATCGGCGCGTCGCACGCCTCCGCCAGCAGGTCGCCGTAGACGCCGGCCTCCTCGGCGTAGTCGGCCGGGTCGTCGAGCAACGGCCACCATGCCGCGAGGTCGCTGTAGAGGCGCATCGGGATTCACGCCGACCCTGGCGAGGACAAGGCAAGCGTCAGTCGACGCCGAACGCCAGCAGGACGTTGCCGGGCCGGCCGCCGAACGCGGCGTAGCCGGAGTTGACGTAGACCATGCCGTCGACGACCACCGGACCGGGACCGTTGATCGACCCGCCGCGGCCCGCGACGCCGTTCACGGTGTCGTAGTCGCCGTTGGTGTCGAACTCCCAGAGCACCGAGCCGTCCTCGGCGTCGTAGGCGCGGAACAGCCCGTCGTAGGCGCCGGAGAAGACCGCGCCCGGAATCGCGGTCACCGCGGCGAGAAGCGCCGGGCTGCACCCCTCGCAGACCGGCTCGTGCGGCTCGGCGTACCAGACCAGCTCGCCCGTCCGCAGGCGCACCGCGGCCAGCCCCCCGGGCTCCGGCGTCAGGTAGTCGGAGTTGGCAAAGTAAGCCTTCTCCGCATCGACCGCGAAGCCCCACTCGATGCCGCCGAGCAGGCTGCCCTCCCCGACCTCGTACCGCCAGGCGACGGCCCCGTCGCGGTCCGGATCGAGGCCGTAGCCCACGCCGGCCTTCTGGCCGACGACCAGCAGATCGCGGCCGTCGCCCATCGCCACGAGCACGGGGGATGCGCCGAAGTCGAAGTCGGGGCCGTCGTCGTCCGGGCAGTTCGGGTTGCCGCCGTCGCAGTTGAGGATGAACGCGTCGTTCGGCGTGAACTGGTTGGTCCAGCGGACCGCGCCGGTGTCGAGCTCGAAGGCGATGATCGCGTCGCTGGTGGCGGCGGCCGGCTCCGTGTAGGCGTTGCCGGTCGCGGCGTAGATCAGGCCGCGCTCCGCGTCGACGGTCGGCGCCGACCAGACCGCGGCGCCGGAGGGCCCCATGAGGTAGAAGCCCTCCGGGTTGCGCCCGCGGGGCTGCGGCGTCTCCGGTATCGTGTAACTCTGCCAGATCGGCTCGCCCGTTGCCGCGTCGAGGGCGGCGACGCTCCCGCGGAACGTGCAACAGGGATACTCGGGGTTTGCGGCCAGGAGCTCCTCCAGTGACGAGACCGGCACGTACAAGCGGCCATCGTGGTAGACCGGAGCCCCGGTGATGCGGGCTCCTTCGTGGGTCTCCACGTCGCGGCGCCAGATCTCGGCCCCCGTCGCCGCGTCGAGCGCATACACGTTGGCATTGAAGTCGCCGAAGAAGAGTGCGTGCCGGCGGTCCGGCAGGCGGGTCACGGTCATGGCGCTGCGGACCCCGCTCTGCGCCGCGAACGTCCAGTGCGTGCAGCCGGTCCTTGCATCGAGCGCGTAGACCACGCCGCGCTCGCTGGCGACGAACAGGCGTCCGCCCACCACCGTCGGCTGCGACTGCGCGGTGGCCGAGTTGGGGTAACCGAACACCCACTGGAGCTTCAACCCGGGAACGTCCTCCGGCGCGAGTCCGGCATGCTCGGCGGGCTGGAAGCGAGTGTTCGTCACCCCGACGCCCCAGCCGTTCCACAGGGGACCGCCGTCCAGGCCCGGCCATTCCCCGGAGGACGCGGCGCACGCTCCCGCCGCAGCCTCCGCGTCCTGCGTCACCCTCCGTCCGGTGATGAACTCGGCGATCGCACGCCGCTCCGCCGGACTCAGGTCGGCGCCCTGCTGCTGCATCGCCCCGTCGGTCAGCGCGCCGACGATGGCCACCGGCGGCAGGGCCCGCATGTTGTCGATGGCCAGGGCGCGGGGGACGACGTCGGCGAGGTGGCAGGCGGCGCAGTGCTGCTCGAACAGCGCCTCGCCGTCGGGCGCCTGGGCGGCAGCCGGTGCGACGCCGGCCGTCAGAGCCCACAGCGCCAGGCACGCGGGCACAAGAGTGAAGCATCTGCGCATCGGAACTCCTGCATTCCCGGACGGGGGAGTATCACGTTCCGGAAAGCTCAGGAACGCCGGCCACGCCGACCGACGGAGCCGCCACGGTCCGCGGCGTCCATCGGCCGGCGCGCACGAGGCCGCGCTCAGTTCGTCGCGCGGCGCCGCCCGAACGGCCGCTGGCCGAGCGCCCGCTGCATCACCTCGTACTGCACGCCCATGATGCGGCCGATCGCCTCGATCCAGTAGGCCGCGTTGTGGCGCCCGGGCATCTGCATGTAGTCGAAGGGGATGTCCTCTTCCATCAGGTAGCCGGCCAGCTTCCGGGCACCGGCGATCAGCCGGTCCTCGGTGCCGCAGTCCAGATAGATGTGCGGGAGGTCCTGGCGCGGCACCTGCTTGATCAGCATGAATGGATCGTAGACGTCGGCCTGCTCCGGGGTCTCGAACATCGTTCCGCGGGGGGTCCGCTCGACCTGGCTGCTGAAGCCCTCGACGCCGATCAGCGGGTTCGGCTGCCGGCGGCGGGCCTGCTGCTCGGGCGTGAGCTGGCGCGGCGGCCGCGGCGGCATCTCGCCGCGCATGCGGGCCGCGGCCTGCCGGCCGTACTCCAGCGCGCCGCTGGTGCTGCCGATGGAGATGAACATCTCCGGGTTGCGCAGTCCCATCGTGATGGCGCCGAAGCCGCCCATCGAAAGGCCGGTCATGGCGCGGCCCTCGCGGCGGGCGATGGTCCGGAAGTTCCAGTCGACGTGGCTGACGACGTCCTGGATGACGTGATCCTCCCAGTCGTTCGATTGCCCGTCCTCGCTCTCGGCCCAGTTGACGTACCAGGAGTTGCCGGCGTCGGGCATCACCACGATGAGATCGTCGTAGAGGCCCGCGTAGAACGGCGCGCCGTTGGCGAGGCCCCAGGCCGTGTAGTTCTGCGTCAGGCCGTGCAGCAGATACAGCACCGGGTAGCGCTCGGTCGACGCGTCGTAGTCGTCCGGGAGCAGGATGTTGTACTTCATGGTCCGGTCGACCGCGGGGCTGAAGAACTCGACCGTCTGGAGCTGGCGCCCCTGGGCCGCCGCCGCGGTGGCCAGCGCCGCCAGCACGAACGCTATCGCCACGATCCGCACGAGCTTCGATCTGTGCATGCTCTCCTCCCGGGTGGTTCGCCCCGGCGCGCCCGTCGAGCCGCCGAGGGCTTTTCATGCTACCCCGAAACGGCGCGTCTGGCCGATAGCGGCGGGAGCACTGTATGCTTGCGTGTTGCGGCAACACGGAGGATTCCGAATGCGATACGTCCGCTTCCGATACGCCTGGATCGCGGCCCTGGTCGCCGGCCTCGCGGCGGCGCCCGCCGGCCTCGCGGCGCAAGAGGAGGGCACGCGGAACGGGGAGTGGCCGAGCTACGGCGGCGACCTGGCCCATACCCGGTACTCGCCCCTCGACGAGATAAACGGTGACAACTTCAACGACCTGGAGGTCGCCTGGACGTTGAACACCGACAACTTCGGGACGCGCCCGGAGTTCCGCCTGCAGGCGACGCCGCTCATGATCGACGGCACGCTGTACGCCGCGGTCGGCACGCGGCGGGCGGCGGTCGCCCTCGACGCGGCCACCGGCGAGCTGCTCTGGTTCCACCGCTACGACGAAGGCGAGCGGGGCGAGTCCGCGCCGCGGCGGCTGTCGGGCCGCGGGCTGACCTGGCTGGACGACGGGGGCGACGGGAAGATCTTCTACGTCACGCCCGGCTACCACCTGATCGGTCTGAACGCGAAGACCGGCCGGCGGCTCTCCGACTTCGGGACGGACGGCATCGTCGACCTCAAGCTGAACCTCGACCAGGACATCGACCTGATCACCGGCGAGATCGGCCTGCACGCGGCGCCGGTCGCGGTCAACGGCACCATCGTCATCGGGGCCGCGCACCTGCCGGGCGGCGCGCCGCGGTCGATGAACAACGTCAAGGGCTTCATCCGCGGCTACGACGTGGACACCGGCGAGCGGAAGTGGATCTTCCACACCATCCCGCTGGGCGACGAGTTCGGCAACGACACGTGGGAAGGCGATTCCTGGCGCTACACCGGCAACGCCGGCGTGTGGGCCCAGATGACGATTGATCCCGAGCTGAACATGGTCTACCTGCCGGTCGAGATGCCGACCAACGACTACTACGGCGGGCACCGGCTCGGCGACAACCTGTTCTCGGACAGCCTCGTCGCGCTCGACCTCGAGACCGGGGAGCGGCGCTGGCACTACCAGATCACGCACCACGACGTCTGGGACTGGGACCTGCCGGCCGGGCCGGTCCTGACCGACATCACCGTGGACGGGCGCGACATCAAGGCGGTGGCGCTGCCGACCAAGCAGTCGTGGCTCTTCGTCTTCGACCGCGAGACGGGCGAGCCGGTGTGGCCGATCGTCGAGCAGCCGGTGGCGGCCTCCGACATCCCCGGCGAGATCCTGGCGCCGACCCAGCCGCATCCGACGAAGCCGCCGGCCTTCGACCAGCAGGGCATCGGACCCGACGACCTGGTCGATTTCACGCCGGAGCTCAAGGCCCGCGCACTGGAGGTCCTCGGCCGTTTCCGCTACGGGCGCTCGATCTATACGCCCCCCTCGGTCGGGACGGCCGACGGGACCTACGGCACGCTGCAGGTGCCGGCGTCCACCGGCGGCGTCAACTGGCCGGGCGGCTCGTTCGACCCCGAGACCGGCATCTTCTACCAGTACTCGAAGACCGAGGTGACGAACCTCGGGCTCGTCAACGACCCCGAGCGGTCGGACATGAATTTCATCCGCGGCCGGCCCGAGGGGGTGAGCGCGCGGCAGGATGCGTTGAACGTCGAGGGCATCCCGATCATCCGGCCGCCGTGGGGCCGCATCACCGCCATCGATCTCAACAAGGGCGAGATCCTGTGGCAGGTGGCGCATGGCGAGACCGCCGACAACATCCGCAACCACCGGCTGCTGCAGGGAGTGGACATCCCGCGCACCGGCCGGCCGGGACGGGTCGGCACGCTCGTCACCAAGACGCTGGTGATCGCGGGCGACGGCGGCAACTTCACGAACGAGGACGGCGTGACGGGGGCCATGCTCCGGGCCTACGACAAGATGACGGGCGCGGAGCTCGGCGCGGTGCAGATGCCGACCCAGCAGACCGGCTCGCCGATGACCTACTCCATCGACGGCAAGCAGTACATCGTCGTGGCAACGAGCGGCGGCGGCTACGGAGGCCTGCTGGTCGCGTACCGGCTGCCATGATCGTCGGCGTCCCGAAGGAGACGTTCCCGGGCGAGCGGCGCGTGGCGCTGGTGCCCGGGGCGTTGCCGGCCTTGACCAAGGCGTCGCTCGACGTTCTGGTCGAGGGATCGGCGGGCGCGGCGGCGGGGTTCCCGGACGCCGCCTACACGGAGAAGGGCGCCCGGATCGCCGAATCGCGCGGGCGGCTCTTCGCAGAGGCGGACGTCGTCCTCCAGGTTCGGAGCCCCGGGGCCGCCGGAGAAGCGGGCCGCGCCGACGCGGAGCTGCTGCGGGCGGGACAGACCGTCATCGGGTTCTCCGAGCCCCTCGGCGAGCCCGCCGCGGCCCGGGCCGTCGCCGAGCGGGGCGTCAGTGCACTCTCGATGGAGCTCATCCCGCGCATCACGCGGGCCCAGAGCATGGACGCGCTGTCGTCGATGGCGACCATCGCCGGTTACAAGGCGGTGCTACTGGCGGCCGGCGCGCTGCCGCGGATGTTCCCGATGATGATGACGGCGGCGGGCACCATCACCCCGGCGCGGGTCTTCGTCGTCGGCGCCGGCGTGGCCGGCCTGCAGGCGATTGCCTCCGCCCGCCGCCTCGGCGCGCGGGTGGAGGCCTACGACGTGCGCCCGGTCGTCAAGGAGCAGGTCGAGAGCCTGGGCGCCAACTTCGTCGAGCTGCCCCTCGAGACCGGCGAATCGGAGGACGCCGGCGGTTACGCGAAGGCGCAGGACGAGTCGTTCTACCGGCGGCAGCGCGAGACCATGACGCGCGTGGTGGCCAACAGCGACGTGGTCATCACGACCGCCCTCGTCCCGGGCAAGACGGCGCCCATCCTGGTGACGGCGGAAATGGTGGCCGGCATGGCGCCGGGGTCGGTGGTGGTCGATCTGGCGGCCGAGCGGGGCGGCAACTGCGAGCTCACGAAGGGCGACGAGGTCGTCGTCTCCTCGAACGGCGTCACCATCCTCGGGCCGACCAACCTCACGTCGACGGTGCCGTACCACGCCTCGCAGATGTACGCGAAGAACATCTCGACGCTGCTGCTGCACCTGGTGAAGGACGGCGCGCTGGCGCTGGATCTCGACGACGAGATCACGGCCGGCACGCTGGTCTCGCACGAGGGCCGGGTGGTGCATCCGCGGGTGCGGGAGCTGCTCGGCGCCGACGGGCGAGCGACATGAAGGAGGAAGCACTGTTCCGATGGACGCGCTCATTCCGCTGCTGACCATCTTCATGCTGGCGGTCTTCGTCGGCTTCGAGATCATCACCAAGGTGCCGCCGCTGCTGCACACGCCGCTGATGTCGGGCAGCAACGCGATCTCGGGCATCACCATCATCGGCGCGATGCTGTCGGTCGCCTCGTCCAACCAGGCGACGACGATCCTCGGCTTCCTGGCGCTCGTGATCGCGACGATCAACGTGGTCGGCGGATTCCTGGTAACCCACCGCATGCTCGGGATGTTCCGGAAGAAGGACTAGGAGCGACCTTGCGGTGCGCCGGAAGCGCCGCCGGCGCGAAACTCCCGCGGCGCAGACGCCCGGCCGGCGGCCGCGGTTGAACGGAATCGATTGTGGACAGCGTCATCAATCTCATCTATCTCGCGGCCTCGGTGCTGTTCATCCTCGGCATCCGCGGCCTGACCCATCCGCGCACCGCGGTGCGGGGCAACCTGCTGGGCGCCAGCGGGATGCTGCTGGCGGTGGTGGCGACGCTGCTCGACCGGGAGATCCTCGGCACGGGCGGCGAGGCCTACGGCTTGATCCTCGGTGGCGTCGTGCTCGGCGCGGCGATCGGGGCGACGCTGGCGCTGCGCATCGAGATGACCGCCATGCCGGAGATGGTGGCGCTGCTGAACGCCTTCGGCGGCGGCGCCTCGGCGCTGGTTGCCGGCGCCGTGCTGGTCGGCGCGACCGATCCGCCGGCTCAGACCACGGTGGCCACCGTCGCCTCCGGGCTCATCGGCTCGGTCACCTTCTGGGGCAGCCTGGTGGCGTTCGACAAGCTGCGCGGGCTGCTGTTGCCGGACCGGCCCGTCCTCTTCCCCGGCCAACAGATGCTGAACGGCCTCCTCGCCATCGCGGCCCTCGGCTGCGGCGTGATGGTGGTCAGCGAGCCGGGCACCATAGCGTTCTACGCCGGCCTGGTCGGCATCGCGTCGGTCCTCGGCATCCTGCTGACGATTCCGATCGGCGGGGCCGACATGCCGGTCGCCATCGCCCTGCTCAATTCCTACTCCGGACTGGCCGCCGCCTCGACCGGATTCGTGCTCAACAACAACATCCTGATCATCACCGGCTCGCTGGTCGGCGCTTCCGGCCTCATCCTGACGCGGATCATGTGCAAGGCGATGAACCGGTCCCTGATCAACGTCCTGGTCGGGGCGATCGCCGAGAGTGGCGGATCGAAGTCCGACGCCGACGCGATCTACGCGGGGCGGGTCAAGAGCACCTCCGCCGAAGAGGTGGCGATGCTCTTCGACGGCGCGCGCCGGGCGGTCATCGTGCCGGGCTACGGCCTCGCGGTGTCGCAGGCGCAGCACCAGGTGCGCGACCTCGCCAACCTGCTCGAATCGCGCGGCGTCGAGGTGGAGTACGCCATCCACCCGGTGGCCGGCCGCATGCCGGGCCACATGAACGTGCTGCTGGCCGAAGCCGACGTCGACTACGACAAGCTGAAGGAGATGGACGCCATCAACCCCTCCTTCGAGCAGACCGACGTCAGCCTCGTGATCGGCGCCAACGACATCGTCAACCCCGACGCCCGTACCGACCCGGAGAGCCCGATCGCCGGCATGCCGATCCTGAACGTGGACCAGTCGCGCACCGTGGTGGTGATCAAGCGCAGCCTCTCCCCCGGCTTCGCCGGCATCCCCAACCCGCTGTTCGCAGCCGACAACACGCTGATGTTCTTCGGCGACGGGAAGAAGGCGGTGCTGGACCTGATCGCTGCCGTCAAGGATGCGGAGTGATCCGTTCGGGCGATTCTGTAGTACAAAAGAGTGAAGCGTACTGATACGCTCTGGTTGCCTTATGCGAACCGACTATCTTTTCGCGATGCCGTCCGTCTGGTCCGGGGCCGCACGCCTGCTCGATCTGTTCGGCGTGTACGACGCCTACAACGACAGCGCCAGCGACGACCTTGCCGATGCACGGGCGATCTACAGCGACTGGCACATCGTCGGCCAGGAACTGGCTGACGCCATGATGAAGGTGGAACGTGAGCCGACGACGGCCCAACCGCCAACCGCCGAAGCTGCCCACGAAGCCAGCCGAGACTGAGCCTGCACAGCCGGCGAATCGGGCATCCGAAGCCCTCGAGCGGGTCTCCATCACCCAGTCGTTTCAGGGCCCGCTTCCGCCTCCCGGATTCCTCGCGAAGTACAACGAGGCCTTCTCAGGCTGCGCGGAGCGCATCGTAGCGATGACCGAACAGCAGCTCACCCACCGCCATGCGCTCGAATCCCGCGCCATCGACGGGAAGCTGAGTGCTGAACGGAGGGGCCAGACGCTTGGCTTCATCTTGGCCCTGACGGCCGTCATCGGCGGCTGCGTGCTGATTGCTCTCGGAAAAGACGCCAGCGGGCTAACGGCAATCGTCACTGCACTCGCAGGCTTGGTCGCCGTGTTCGTCTACGGACGCCGCAAGGACGCGGAGGAACGGCGCGAAAAGCGGTCCGACTTCGCCTCGCCCCAACTCCGGCTTCCGTACGATGAGGCGATGTCGGAACCGAACCGTTCGGCTCACCCAAGCGACCATGCGGCGTCCGGACGAAGCCCATAAGTCCCGCGAGAATTCTTCGGCTGACGCTCAAGCAGGCGCTCGTCGACGCGCTGGACATCCTCGCGCGGCTGCTCGGAACAACGAGAGCCGCCTTCACGCATTAGAGCCCTGACCGATACCTTGGAGCGATTCCGGGTCGAAACCCTCGAGAAGCGCCATTGGCGCGGCTATGCGTGCAATCCGATCCGGCGGGATGAGTTCAGCGGCTGGGAACGGGAACAACGCATGGCCAGATTGATTCCAGCGGGTCCGTTCCCCTTGCGCAGCTAGGAATCCCGTGCTACTCTCCTAGAAAATCTAGGAGACAGGAATGGACTCCAAGTCCGCCGGCGTGCTCCCCGGCACCCTCGACCTGCTGATCCTCAAGGCGATCTCGCTGGAACGGCTACACGGCTACGGCGTGCTGCTGCGAATCAAGCAGATTTCCGGAGAGGCCCTCGACGTACCGCAGGGCTCCCTCTACCCGGCCCTCAACCGACTGGAGCACCAGGGCCTCATCGAGTCGGAATGGGGCGAGAGCGAGAACCGGCGCCGCGCCAAGTACTACCGGCTCACCCGCGCCGGGCGGCGGCGCTTCGAGGAAGACGCGGCAGGCTGGGAACGGCTGGCCGCCGCGATGCAGGCCGCCTTGAGCGCGACGCCGGACGAGGCGTGACGTGTTCCAGGAGCTTGCGCTGCAGAAACGCAACGGAGTGAGTGCTGCAGCGGAAGCCCTTGGGGCGGCGGGCGCCGGAGCCGCACACGGAGCCTAAGCAGCGGCGGGTTTGGCGGCGATCCGCGATTCGGCGAATCTCCCTCGGCGCGTTTGCCTTGCGCTTCGACAGGAACCATGCTACTCTCGTTCTTGTCGAAGTACAAGGGAGAGAGGCCGGGTGAACCCGATGCCGTCGAACCGCGGGCTGCTGGTCGCCGTGCTCCCGACACCGTGCGGACTACGCTCGCACGCACCGGCGCTGCGTCGGGCGAATCGAGCAACAAGCGACAGCCTCGCGGCCCTCGACGATACGAGTCGCCGACCGCGAGGGAGGAGTGCGACTCATGCCTGACAAAGCCGTGAAGATCCTGTTGACCACCGGCATTCTGTGCGCCGCGTTCGTCGGCCTGCTGTGGACGACGATGCAGGACGGCACGCAGTACTACCTGGAGGTCGAGGAGGTGATGGCC
>Ga0209754_1000708_pt1 | contig 42682 bp, 40 predicted proteins | sample MesohylBB_FD_187295 | JGI IMG/M metagenome (GOLD analysis project Ga0209754, IMG submission 187295) | Host-associated microbial community of the marine sponge Aplysina aerophoba from Gulf of Piran - sponge mesohyl, lysed by bead beating... | ecosystem: Host-associated > Porifera > Sponge >...
CAACGACGGCACCGACAGCGACGGAATAGACACCCCCACACCCACCGACAACGACGGCACCGACAGCGACGGAATAGATACGCCGCCTGTCTCGGTGGACAGTGATGTTGACAGTGGTTCCGACGACTCCGACAGCGATTGACAGGGCCGGTCGCAGCAGCATCCTCCCAACGGAGAGTCCACTTTCCCGAAGACCGGGCCCTGGTTGACCTGCCGAAACTGTTCGACACCGATTGGGTCTGGAGGAGATATCGCCGACAATTCGGCACACAGGTGCCCACCCCCAAACAGCTTCGGTTGGGACTAGTTAGTCAAAGCATCGGGAAACGGGCGCTGGTGAGTTACACGGTTGAATGGTCACCGGACGACTACCTGCCCCCGGAGCATGTGACATTGAGGATTGAGCGAGACGGTCCGATCAAACTGTATAGGTATCCCGACGACCCCTACCTGCCTGGCCTACAGATGGCCGCGGATCCGGAATCGGCTCATCGACTGGTCAGCAGATATGTCCTGGCATTCCCCGGTCGGCGTTTGCGGGTGGAACGGATCAGGTACCGGCCCGGCAGTCGCGCCGTCCTGCGCCACCGGTTGGGAAGAGTGAAATTCTACGCGCGGGTGATGCGACCCACAGCAATCCCTGTCTATTTCAAGGCGGGGGAACTGGCCGATCAGTCGGGGTTCGTTCTGCCTCGGGTGACTGGCCATTGGGCAGAAGGGGCGACGATCTGGCTCTCAGAAATACCGGGCAGGAACATGAGAGGGCAAATCCGAAAGGGGTACACGCCCGATCCCACCCTCCTGTTGGAAGGACTGGAAGGCCTGTGGAAATCCCCACCGTCCCCAGGGGTTCGACCATTCAACCTCCCCGGCTTGTACCACCGGGCAAAGCGGTCCATCAGAAACGCACTCAAGGGCGAGCAACAAGCCCTTAAAGACCTCACACAGGCCACCAGACAACTAGATCCCTTCATCAAAGCGTGGCGGCCATCATCTGTCGCTCACAACGACTTTTACGACGACCAGATGCTGGTCCTCCCGGACGGTCGGATTGCATTGGTGGATTTCGAAGAGACCGGAGCGGGAGACCCATTACTCGACATCGGCAACTTCCTAGCGCACCTCAATTGGATGTTTCTCTTCAAACGCAGAGGCAGAGGCGATGCAAGCGGCCCATACCACACCGAATTGAGGGAAGCAGCCCTGGAACGTTTCTCTTGGACACCAAGAGAACTGGACCTGCGAGAGGCTGTTTGTCTCTTCAGGGTCTGCACCAACGCCATCCGGCGACCCAAACCCGATTGGCGAGATAGGCTCGAAAAGGGCCTCCAGGTGGTCAACACCACCTTGGGATGACTTAACCCAGGTTCTGGTGATGGGGCGTCGGCCACACCACTGATTCAATACCTCGACTTCCGCCGCACTGGGGTAACGCCTAAGTCTCCGCGAAACTGGGAGCGATTCGGAACCGCCACCCCTCCGACGTTCAGGACCTTGCTGAGTGTTTCGTGGTTTGTGTTTCGCTCTTTGGCATCCGGTAACCGACGCGGGGCTCGGTGAAGATATAGGTGGGGTGGTCGGCTTGTTCCCCGAGCGTTCGGCGGAGTTTGCTTACGATGGTGCGCATGGGCCGCATGTCCCCTCCTTCGACGTCTCCCCAGACGCGGTTCAATAGGTGGTCGTAGGTCACCACCCGCCCGGCGTGGGTTGAGAGTTCGGAGAGCATCCTGTATTCCATTGCCGCCAGCGGCACGGGTCGACCGGCCAGGTTTACCGTGTGTTCGTTGTAGTCGATGGTCAGGTCGCCCCGGATGTAGGGCTTCAACGGTTCGGACGCCGCCCGCCTCCGTAGGACCGCTCGGATCCTGACAGATGGCCAACCCCAGACCGGTGTCCCCTTCGTGTTTTCCGGTTTCCACCCTTGAGAACTTCCGAAACAGGTGCGGCAGGCTCTCAGCGGGGATGCCCCTGCCCTCGTCGGCCACCGACACGGCGACGTGAACACCTTTGCGCTCGGCCGTGACCCTGATCACCGACGACTCCGGGGAATTCCGAGCCGCATTGGACAGCAGGTTGGTCAGCACCTGGACTATGCGACGGCGGTCCGCCATTCCCCGGGGCAAATCCGGATCGATATCGATGGCCAGATTGCTTCTTCCGCCTGCACTGGCAAAGGTGCTCCGGGCCCGGTCCAATAGCACGCCAGGGTCTGCGGGTTCGGGACTGACGGCCAAGGTGCCCGTTTCGATGCGCGCCACGTCCAACAGGTCGGAAACCAGATGGTTCAGATGGTCAACCTGGTCATCGATGATACGAAAGAACTGGCGAATGACCGCGGGATCAAGTTCCACGGCCGAACCCAGCACAGTTGCCGCGGAACCCTTGATAGAAATAAGGGGCCCTCGCAGTTCGTGGCTGACCATCGCCAGAAACTCGGCCCGCAACCGCTCCAACTCCTCCACCGCCGCCATGTCCTGCATATTGACCACCACCGACTCGACCGCTCCTTCAGCAGACAGGATCGGAGTCGCGTTCAACAGCACCGTGACTTCCCGCCCGTCAGGCACTCCCAGGACAATCTCCTCCGCCCGCACCGTCTCCCCCAAGCTCAGCGCCCGCTCCAGGGGGAACTCCCGCATGGAAATCTCCCGCCCATCGGCCCGCCAGCAGGTCACCACTTCCAAAAGCATCTGGGGCAGGCCTTCGGGAGTCAAACCGTTGGGAGTTGCTCACCGGGGTGCTAGCCTTTTTCTGCGTGCCAGGCAGTAAACGACAACACCACTGTCGGCCATGCATCTAGCCCCGGGTTCGGAGCGTCGACGGAAATGGGGCGTCGGAACCTGGGTGGTGGTTGCGATGATCCTCCTTCTTCTGTTTCGCTGGCTGGCAGGAGTTGGTTCAGACGGACCCAACCCCAACGGGGAGGAGGAAAGCAGCGCCGGGGGAAGCCTGACTTCTTCTGAGAGTGCCCCTTCCCTCATGTCGCCACCTACGGCAGCCACAATCAGTGCCGCACCCAACACAGGTCGTGGGTCTTCTTCGATGCCACCCCTGCTGTCCCCAACCACCACAGCGCCCAGGACATGCGGCGGCCCTGCTTCTCCAGCGTCTGGGCCGGAGCAGGCCCCGCCCCGGGTGGTGGAAATCGGTGACCGCGACCCGGTGTCGGTGGCCGTGGCGGTTTCGGAGACTCTCTATCGATGCGCGGATGACGTGGTCGTGGCTGATCCGTCCAACTTGGACACGGCGGCGGTGGCCGCCCAACTGGCCGTTCAACTCCAATCCCCGCTCCTCTACTTTGTACCGGGTGAACCCTCGGCACAAGTCCTGACCTCCGAACTACATCGGCTGCAACCTGAACGGGCATGGCTCATAGACGGGATGCCAGCCTCCTTGGCCCCTGCCGGAGTGAGCATCGTATGGATGCCTTCCACATCCGGTGAGCTGATCAGATGGATCGAGTCCCATCACCCCACGGTGCAGACAGGGTATTTTCCAACCACAAACCACCCGTCTCTACATTCGATGGTGATTACCGGAGGAACCCTGGACAAGGTTCTCGCCCCGTACTTTTCGCCATCCGGTACCCCGGCGCAGGGCATCGTGATAGGGGCGGCCGACCGCAAGCTAAGGTCTCCGCGCCTATGGCTGATTGACCCGCGGCTGCCTGCGGGCGGACTGGTAATAGCCGCAGCGGTATCCCTTTTGGGGGAAGGAGCCCTTTACTGGAACCCGGAGGAAGTGGGGGGATGGAACGATGCGGATCGGGTGCTCGAAGAGTATGTCGAGGGTATGAGAGAGATTTGGATCGTGGGAGACATCTCAGAATCATCCCGGTGGCTTTTGGAAACCACCCTCACAGGTAGGGAACTGCCCGGAGGGGGTCGGATCATGTTCCCCGACCGGCGCCTGTTGGCATTCTACGGGGGCGTCAGCACCCCCGCTCTCGGTGTCCTGGGCGAACAAGACCCCCCGCAAGCATTGAAACGCATGACACCGTTCCTCGAGGAATATGCAGCCGACGGGGTGATGACGATCCCAACCTTCGAAATCATCACCACACTCGCCACCGAACTACCTGGAACCGGCGGCAACTACTCGGCCGGGTTCTCCATCAGGGCACTGTCCCCATGGATCCAGTACGCGGCCCAGGAGGACGTATATGTAGTCCTGGACCTCCAACCAGGCAGGTCCGACTTCTTGACCCAAGCGCGCCGGTACGAAGAACTGCTCAAGTTGCCTCACGTGGGCCTGGCCCTCGATCCCGAATGGCGGCTAGGCCCCAACCAGGTGCACCTGCGTCAAATAGGATCCGTGACAGCCTCCGAGGTGAATTCGGTATCCAAATGGCTATCGGAACTGGTAAGAGAGGAAAAGCTCCCCCAAAAGTTGTTCATGATTCACCAATTCAGGACAGACATGATCCACAACCGCGAGTCCCTCACCGTTCCCCCCGAGCTAGCGGTGGTCATACACATGGACGGCCAAGGACCCCTAAGTACCAAATACAACACATGGGCGGTGCTCCAGCAGGGCTCCGAAGACCGAAAGTGGCTCTGGGGATGGAAGAACTTCTTCGATGAGGACAGCCCCATGGCCACCCCCCAAGAGGTCCTGGATCTCCAACCCTCACCCGTGTTCGTCAGCTACCAGTAGACGCCTAAAACAGGCTCCACCTGAAGCCGTGAACACCCGCGGATCCTGATGCATATGGATGGCTCTCCCGGCGGTTCCTGATGTTTCATTGAGTCTGCAGTTCCAGGTCAAGTCCTTATTCTTACCATACCCCCAGGCTCGGATCTACTGTGAAGATACGGGCAACCATGGCAAGGAGTTCACCGCATGAACCAGATGAGAACCGGATCGGGAGACCCTCCCATTCCGCCACCTTCAGTCGCAGATGTGCAGGAGGCAGCCCGACGGATAAGCGGGGTGGCGATTCGCTCGCCGCTATTGAAGTACAAGTCTTCTGACTCCACAGAGCCCATCTGGCTCAAGGCAGAGTGCCTCCAGCCGGTTGGGTCTTTCAAGCTGCGGGGAGTGTTCAACTGGGCACGGTCACTGTCCGACGCTGATCTTGCAAAGGGAGTGAGCACCCAGAGCGCTGGCAACACCGCGCAAGCCCTCGGGTACGCGGCCCGACTGCTTGGGGTCCCGGCCCGTAGCCTCTTGCCCGACACTGCACCGAAGGTGAAGGTCGACGGGGTACGCGCCTACGGCGTCACGCCGGTACCGGTGCCGTTCTCGGCCCTGATGGACTACGTGTTTGACAAGGGATGGGAGAACGAGCCGTACAGCTTCCTCAACCCTTGGGGGGACCCCTCAATGCTGGCGGGCTCAGGAACGATCGGGATCGAGATCCTGGATGACCTTGCGGAGGTGACAGCGATCTATGTGCCGGTAGGAGGAGGAGGACTGGTGGCTGCGATAGGCAGTGTGATCAAAGAACAGCGACCGTCCGTGGAGATCGTCGGTGTTCAAAGCACGGCCTGTCCCTCTCTGGGTGCAGCCCTGGACGCCGGCGAACCGAGGTGGGTGAAGGCGGGAGAGACCATTTGTGACGGCACGATGGTGCCGGTGGTGGTCGATGAGATGTACCCGCTGGTGAGTTCTGTGGTCGACAGAGTCGTCCTGGTTTCGGAAGCCGACGTCCGCACGGCCATCGCTCATCTGGCATTGAGAAACAAGCTGGTGGTCGAGGGGTCCGGGGCCATGTCCCTGGCGGCCGCCCTCGGGGAGGAGCGGGATGGGCCGGTAGCTTGCATTCTGAGCGGTGGGAGCATCGGCGCCGACCGGTTGGCGGACATCCTGGCCACAGAGGGCTAGGATACCGCCAAGCCTCAGTTGAGGGGTCCCGTCACCGTCTCGACGGCCCTTACAAGCCTCTCTTCCTTGAGTAGGTGCTCAGCCGCTTGCAGTTCGGGCGCCAGAGACCGATCGGGACCGGGACCCCGAACCCGGGTGCGCAGCAGGTCCACGGCCGCCGCGGTGGCATCAGCCGGCACAAGGGGGGCGCGAAGTTCCACGGCCCGAGCCGCGGTGACCCACTCGACGGCCAGGATGCGGCGCAGGTTGTCGACCACGCGGCGAAGTTTGCGGGCCGCACCCCAGCCCATCGAGACATGGTCCTCTTGCATGGCCGAGGTGGGGAGCGAATCGACCACGGCGGGGGCGGCCAGGCGGCGGTTCTCGGCGCACATTGCAGCGGCGGTGTATTGGGCGATCATCAAACCGCTGTCGACACCGGGGTCGGCTGCCAGGAAAGGAGGTAGACCGTGGGAGCGGTTGTAGTCGAGCAACCGGTCGAGACGACGCTCGGCGATAGCTCCGACCTCGGCCAAGGCGATCGCCAGGTAATCGGCCGCCATTGCCACGGGGGCCCCATGAAAATTGCCACAAGACTCGATCCGAAAGTCCGGTAGCACCATCGGATTGTCGATGGCCGACGCCAATTCTCGGTTTGCCACGTCCGTCACGAACTCCAGGGTGTCACGCGCCGCCCCATGAACCTGGGGAGTGCACCGGATCGAGTAAGCGTCCTGCACACGAATGTCGTCGGTTCGATGGCTGGCCACGATCGGCGACCCGGCCAGCATGACCCGGAGGTTCGCGGCGCTTTTCCCTTGACCTGGATGCGGCCTGAGCGCCTGAAGGTCGGCAGCGTATGCACGGTCGGTAGCCAGGAGACCCTCGACGCTGAGGGCCGCCGCGACATCGGCCACAGTGAGGAGGTGAGTAGCGTCATGAACCGCAAGACACAGCATGCCCAGGATGCCATCGGTGCCATTGATGAGCGCCAAGCCCTCCTTCTCCAGCAGTTCCACTGGCTCGATACCTGCTTGAGCCATTGCCGCCCCGCCTTCCAGTACACCTTCATCGCTGAGCACCTCCCCCTCCCCCATGAGGACCAGCGCGGCGTGTGCCAGAGGCGCCAGGTCGCCACTGGCGCCGAGGGAGCCATACTCGGGGACAACGGGAACGACACCGGCGTTGATCATCCGCACCAGCGTCTCGGCAACCAGCGGCCGGGCGCCGGACGCTCCAAGCGCCAGGGTCCGCGCCCGCAGGAACATCATGGCCCGTACCACTTCGGTCTCCACAGCCGACCCCATCCCGGCCGCGTGGGACCGGATCATGGAACGCTGAAGTGCGGCCCGCCGGTCGGGGGGAATCGTGGTGGTGGCCAGGGCGCCGAAGCCGGTGGAAATGCCGTAGGTGGGCCCGCCCTCCGCCAAGTGTTCGACGATGCGGCGAGCAACGGCCATCCGCTCGATGGCGGCATCGCTGAGCCGGACCTGCTCCCCTCGCCGCGCCACTGCTACAACATCGCAGATGGTTACACCCAAACCTTCGAGTTCCAAAGACATAGAGCTTCGACTAAACCCTTCCAAAAGAGGTCGAGGTAGACACCGCCACATCTACCACGGCCGCCCTGGCAACTTCCAAGCGCCTCCCGACGATCCGCTCCGCGGGGCCCAGCACCGATAGGGCCCCTATCACGCCTGACGACTCATGGATGGGCGCCACCACCGCGGTGACATCGGGCTCGATCGCCCCGGTGTTGATCACCGCCTTCGGCCGGACCCCGAGCGCCGAGGCTTCGCTGAGCAGGGCCTCACCAACCGCCGTTCCCTCGAGCGGCACCGACTTTCCCACCCAGCCGACGTGACGGATAGCCCGCCGACTTTCGACCGTGGCAATGTAGACCGCCTCTTGCCCGTCCCGCACCGCCAGATACGCAGATTCTCCGGTGACCTCCGCCAGACGCTGCAGGCCAGGTTGGGCCGCCGCCATGAGCCGGGCATAGGGACCCCACTGGAAAGAGGCCAGAGCGATGCGTACGAACGCCGGTCCGACCGAGTACCGACCCCGGTCGTCCCGCACTAGATATCCCCGGTTTGTCAGAAGCCGTAGATGCCGCAAGGCGGTGCTGGTCGGGATGCCAGCCTCGGCTGCCGCGTCCGTCAGGGTAGCCGCCCCGCTGGTGATAACCGTGTCCAGTAGGGCGAGCACCCGCTCCGCCGAGCGTGACTTGTGGAGGGCCGATGAGGGCTCGCCATCGGATGGAGCCCCATCGGGAGCCATCCGATCGGATCTGAGGCCGGAGGGTTTCATTGAGTGAAAAGCATTGCTGTTGGTTGACAGCTTAGATGGACGATCGGTATGATTGCAACAGGCAGCCGGGACCTGTACACGACCCACCGGACTGATGTGGTGAGCCAACATGACGGAGACCCGACAACACAGCTCAGGCGCACCACCGGGGGGCGTCCGCTCGCCGAGGGGCACATCTTTGACCTGCCGCGGGTGGCCGCAGGAGGCCGCTTTCCGGATGCTTCAGAACAACCTCGACCCCGAGGTCGCCGAGCGCCCTGACGACCTGGTGGTCTATGGGGGGACGGGCCGGGCAGCCAGGTCATGGGACGCCTATCACGCCATGCTCCGGTCGCTCACCACCCTCGACCACGACGAGACCATGCTGGTGCAGTCCGGCAAACCGGTCGGCATCCTCCGCACCCATGAGTGGGCGCCCAGGGTCCTCATCGCCAACTCCAACCTGGTCCCCGAGTGGGGCACCTGGGACGAGTTCCGGCGGCTCGAGCACCTCGGCCTCACCATGTACGGGCAGATGACGGCCGGATCGTGGATATACATCGGCACTCAGGGCATCCTGCAGGGAACCTACGAATGCTTCGCCGCCATCGCCCGAAAGCGCTTTGGTGGATCCCTTGCAGGCACCCTCACCGTCACCGCCGGGCTAGGCGGGATGGGTGGCGCCCAGCCACTGGCCATCACCATGAACAGTGGCGTGGCCCTTTGCATCGAAGTTGATCCCGAACGGGCGGCGCGCCGTGTGCGGACCCGTTACCTGGACTTGGTTGCCCACAGCTACGCCGACGCCCTCCGCCGCTGTCAGGAGGCGGTTGCGGCCCGGGTACCCCTATCGGTGGGCCTGGTCGGCAACGCCGCCGATCTGTTGCCCCGTCTGCTGGCCGACGGACTTGCGGCCGACATCGTCACCGACCAGACCTCCGCCCATGACCCGCTCACCTATATCCCCAACGATCTCTCTTTGGACGCTGCCGATGAGCTACGCAACAAAAAGCCCGACGAGTACATCCAGCGATCCCGCCACGCCATGGCCGCCCATGTCGAGGCCATGGTTGGCTTCCTCGATGCCGGGGCTGAAGTATTCGACTACGGCAACAGCCTCCGAGCCGAGGCGGCCCTCGGAGGCTACGACCGCGCCTTCGCCTATCCCGGATTCCTGCCCGCATACATCCGCCCGCTGTTCTGCGAGGGCAAGGGGCCGTTTCGTTGGGTGGCGCTGTCCGGCGACCCCGCCGACATCTCCGCCACCGATCGGGCGGTTCTCGAGGAATTCCCTGACAACGAAGCCCTTTCCCGTTGGATAACACTGGCGGGGGAACGTGTCGCATTCCAGGGTCTTCCGGCTCGGATCTGCTGGCTGGGTTACGGGGAGCGCCACCGACTGGGCCTGCGGTTCAACGAGATGGTCCGATCGGGGGAACTGTCCGCCCCCATCGTGATCGGACGCGATCATCTTGACTCCGGCTCGGTGGCTTCTCCATACCGCGAAACCGAGGACATGGCTGACGGCAGCGATGCCATCGCAGACTGGCCCCTTCTGAACGCCCTGGTCAATGCGTCCTCGGGAGCGTCATGGGTAAGCATCCACCACGGTGGGGGGGTCGGTATCGGCCGATCGATCCATGCCGGCCAGGTCTGCCTCGCCGACGGAACCGATCTGGCGGCATCGAAGCTGGAGCGGGTCCTGACCAACGACCCGGCCACCGGGGTAATGCGACACGTCGACGCCGGCTACGACGAGGCCATCCGAGTAGCCGCCGATCGGGAAGTGCAGGTACCCATGGCAGGGAAGACCCGCCGGTAGCCGCAACCCTATGACTGTGCGGCGAATACTGCCCATCGGCCACCCCGTCTTGCGGACCAAGGCCACGCCGGTGCCGCGTTCTGACATCTCCAAACCTCGAGTCCAGGGTCTCATTGACGACCTCATCGACACCATGCGCCACGCCAACGGGGCAGGCATAGCGGCCAACCAGATAGGAGAACCCGTGCGGATTCTCACCGTCGAGGTCAACGACAACCCTCGATACCCCTACAAACCCCCGGTGCCATTGACAGTGGCAATCAACCCGGAATTGGAGACTCTGGATGGCGAGACGGTGGTCATCAACGAGGGGTGCCTGTCGGTACCGCTGAGGGGCGAACTCGTCCGCTCGGTCAACCTGCGGGTCCGCTATACCGATCGGGAGGGCAGCGACCACGACAGGATCGTTCGGGGACTCACCGCCGGCACCTGGCAGCACGAATGCGACCACCTCGACGGGATCCTGGTGGTCGACCGGATCGACCCCAAAACACTCAGTACCTGGGAACAGTTCAAGGTGCACCACCAGGACGCCTTCGTGGAGCGCATCACTCGCTTCGTCGCCGAGATCGGATCGTGACGCAGTACTGGTGCGAGATGGCATGGCTCGGGGGCCCCAGCGCCACGCAGGGAGTGGTGATCGGAGTCGATGGTGGTCGCATCAGATCGGTCACTTCCGGGCACGTCACTCCTCCGGCGGGAGCCACGCCGCTACCAGGGTTGACGCTGCCGGCGCTGGCCAACGCACACAGCCATGCCTTTCACCGGGCCCTACGGGGCCGCACCCACGGTGACCGGGGCACCTTCTGGACTTGGCGAGACCTTATGTACCGGGTGGCGGCCGGCCTCGATCCCGACAACTATTACCGACTTGCCCGGGCTACCTTCGCCGAGATGGCCATGGCGGGCATCGGTGTGGTGGGCGAGTTCCATTACGTCCACCATCGCCCAGGAGGTGGCCCCTACGACGATCCCAACGCTATGGGCGTCTCTATGGCAGCGGCAGCCGAGGACGCCGGTATTCGCATCACCCTCCTCGACACCCTGTACCTTCACGGTGGCTTCTGCTCCGAATGGGCATCCGGTTACGCACCGCTGCTACCGGAACAGACCCGTTTCTCCGATGGCTCCTGTGGGGAATGGGCGGATCGGCTAGACGACTTGGCCGGCAGGACCAACGGCGCCAATGTCGTGATAGGAGCGGCGGTGCACTCGGTGCGAGCCGTGGACCCGGCATCGATTGCGATCGCGGCGCGTTGGGCCACTGCCCGCCAGGCGCCCCTCCACGTTCACGTCTCCGAGCAACCGTCTGAGAACCGGCAGTGCCTGAAGGCTCATGGCCAGACCCCCATAGCAGTCTTCGCGGACGCGGGTGGTCTTGGTCCCGACACGACCCTGGTCCACGCAACGCACGCCTCTGCAGAGGACATCTCATTAGCCGGGGAACTCGGAGCGACCTGCTGTCTCTGCCCGACAACCGAACGGGATCTGGCCGACGGCATCGGTCCGAGCGAAGCGCTCATCGATGGAGGGGTCCGCCTCTGTGTGGGCACGGATTCCCACGCCATGGTCGACCTCTTCGAGGAGACCCGGGCCGTCGAGTTGGGTCAGCGGGTGACCAAGCTCGAGCGGGGCGTGCACTCCATCGATACCTTGGCGCAGATGGCCACCGCCAACGGCTACCGGTCGCTGGGGTGGGAGACGGGAGGCACTCTAAAGCCAGGCTCGCTGGCCGACTTCACCACCCTGAGTCTGGACTCGGCGCGCCTCGCCGCCACCGACCCCGCCAACGCGCTGGCTGCGGCCATCTTTGCCGCCTCGAGCGCGGATGTACACCATCTGGTGGTCGGCGGCAAGCCGGTGGTGGCAGGCGGTACCCATGTCTCGATCGATGTCGCATCCGAGCTCAGCTCCATAATCCCAAAGGTGGTGACCTCATAACCCTGGTGATCGACAACATCTCCGAGTTGATCACCAACGTCCCCGAACTGGGGGCGGGATCGCTCGGGATCGTTGATGACGCATCCGTCGTGGTGGAGAACGGCAAGGTGGTCGCCATCGGCCCGGCCGGCGCGTTGGCCGACCAGCGCCTTGACGCCGGTGGTCGGTGCGTGCTGCCGGGGTTCGTGGACTCCCATACCCACCTGGTCTTCGCGGGTGAGCGGGCCGAGGAGTTCACTCGGCGCATGGCCGGTGAGCCCTATGACGGAGGTGGGATCCGGGTGACCACCGAGGCTACCCGCGCCGCGTCCCGCCAGGCGCTGAGAGCGTCGCTGCATCGGCGGCTCAGAGAGGTGCACCGGGCGGGCACGACAACGGTGGAGATCAAATCGGGCTACGGGCTGTCGGTCGAATCGGAAGCCCTGATCACCTCTTTGGCAGGCGAGGTGACTGCCGAGACCACCTTCCTGGGGGCCCATGTGGTTCCAAGCGAGTACCGGGGACGCGCCGACGATTACACCGCTTTGGTCTGCGGGCCCATGCTCGAGTCCGTTCGCCCCCATGCCCGCTGGATAGATGTGTTCTGCGAGACCGGAGCCTTCAACGTCGATCAATCGAGGGCGGTCCTTGAGGCCGGGCGGAATGCCGGGCTGGGTCTGCGCCTGCATGCCAACCAATTGGATCATGGACCCGGGGTCCGGCTCGGTGTGGAGATGGGCTGCGCCTCCGTTGACCATTGCACCTACCTGTCCGACGATGACCTCGAGATGCTGGCCGCCAGCGACACCGTTGCCACCTTCCTCCCGGCGGCGGACTTCTCCACCCGCCAGCCCTACCCCGACGCCCGGCGAGCCATCGACGCCGGAGTCCAGGTGGCGATCGCGTCCAACTGCAACCCCGGATCGAGCTACACGACGTCCATCTCGTTTTGCATTGCCCTGGCAGTGCGCGACATGCGGATGACTATCGACGAAGCCATCGCCGCAGTCACCACGGGCGGCGCCGCAGCTTTACGTCGCAGCGATGTCGGCCGGCTTTCGCCGGGGGGTCCGGCGCATCTGGCAATCCTCGATGCCCCCAGTCGCCATCATCTTGCTTACCGGCCTGGTGTCCCCCTCATATGGCGGACGGTCGGTGCTGATTACCGACTCCCGTCTACCGGCGACCGCGGCGGGGGCTAGACGGTAAGGTCTCTTCGCTCCATGAGGTTGACAGCCAGCCACCCTGTTAGGACTGCACCGGCCAAGAGCAGATAGTAGGTTGGTTCGAAGCCTTTGGCGAGTGGAGGGGCGTCTCCGAAGTACCAGTAGAAGGGAGAGATCACCCGGAGGGGTTCCATGACGTCGCTGAGAGCACCAAGGCCGTTCAGCAGGAAAGTGGCCATGGCTACCACTGCGGTTATCCGAGCCGCCCCGAATGCCGATCCGCCCACCGCCCAGATCGCCATGGTCAGCCCACCGAAGAACAGGCCCAGGAGGCCCAGGCCCGCACCGGCGGCGAGGATCCTTCCAATGCCTAGTTCAGTCTCCCAAACGGAGTCTCCCAACAGAGCGGCAACAGTGAGGATCGCCACCACCACAACGGTCGAGAACACCACTCCCAGTGCCTTGCCGGCGATGATCCTCCTGGTCGAGGTGGGGACGGCCAAGAGCAGGTCGAAGACACCGGAGTCTTCCTCCCTGACCATCGCCATCGAGACTCCCCTGACCGCGAACATGACAATCAGGATCGGGCCGATTGCCTGGTAGGTGCGTGAGGAGATGAACCCGGCCGCGGTGACTATCGCCTCCGGGTTGCTCATGCCGAACATGGCGAAGACTTCTCGAGGTAGAGAGGTTATGAGACCCGCCAGGGCCTCGGCGTCCGCTGCCAGAGCCGGCCATGCGGAGAACATCACCAGTGTCAGGAGTCCCAGCCCCCCTCCCCAGCCCCACACGGATCGGCGACGATCCCAGATCGTTTTACGGAAAGAGCCGGTCAGCAACCATACCGCCCGCGGTGATCGGCGCCGGCGTTTGCCAGGACGTCGGCCGACCCTGCTCGCTGGCAGCACGGCGCGCTCGGTGGCGATGTCACGCCGCCGGAACAGGAAGGTGGCCGACGCCAGTAGCACCACGGCCGTTATCGCTAACCAGAGGTGACCAGCGGTAACCCCTTCGGTGAGTGGTTGAGGCTCCTGGTACCAGGTGAAGGGACTGGCTCCCTTGATGTTCTCCAGGGGGGAGTAGAGATCGGCGAAACCGGTGATGAACCAAGCAAGGAAGGCAATGGAACCCGCCACCCCGCCTGCCACCACACTACGGCCGGAGAACGTCCCGGCTACCAGTGTCAATGCCCCGAATAGGAGGCCCAGCAACCAAAGGGACAACCCCACCGCCAGCAGACCCTTCACCGACAGGGACAGGTCGAAGATCGGGTTGACCACCACCAGCGCCGCCGTCAGGACAGCCACCAGCGCCAAGGCCGCCACACCCACGCCCGCCGCCTTCTCCAAGAAAACTCGAGTGCGGGACACCGGGTTGGAGAGCAACATGTCCATCAGGCCGTCCCGTTCTTCGGCCATGATCTCGCTGGCTGCTGCATTGATCACGAAGAAGAGGATGAGCACGGGAGCGAACAGCGAGTACAGGTAGGAAGTGAGGAACCCGGCCGCGGAGAGAAAGGTGGCCGAGTCAATCCCGAAGGTGGCCATCATCTGCGAGGGGAGGTTGTCCATGAAGGAGATGAAGTCCTCGGACTCCCGCATCACCGGGAACAACACTCCCAACCATACGGCCAGTGCCACCAGGCCCAGCCCATACCCCATGGCGCCACGCCGACGGTCCCGGAGGGACTTGCCCAGGATGGCAGAAGTCATGTCCTCAACTCGCAGAGTCCGGCTGGGTGGCGGAGCCGTAATAGGAAAGGAACACTTCGTCGAGATCAGCCTCTTCGGAGGTGACTGTTAACAGGTCCCTAGCAGCGGCTGCCGCAACCACCTCCTTCTGTGATCCCGCAATACTGAGCCGCAGCAGGGTGCCGCCGTCGAGGCAATCGATGAGGTTCACGCCCTCGATGGCCGCGAAGGGAGCAGGGTCGACCGGCGAGCCGAACTTGATTGACAGGTTGGACTGGACCTTCGACCTGAAACCGGCCAGAGTGTCCACATCGATGAGGCGGCCTTCACGGACTATCCCCACCCGGTCAGCCACCCGCTCGACTTCCGGCAGGTAGTGGGATGACAAGAACACGGTGCGTCCCTCCCCCCTTACCTCGGCCAGCAGTTCAGTGAACTCCTGTTGCATGAGCGGGTCGAGACCACCGGTGGGCTCGTCGAGGATCAACAGTTCCGGATCGTGCATGAAGGCGTTGACCACGCCGACCTTTTGGCGATTACCTTTCGAATACTCCTTGATGCGCCGGTCGAGATCAAGGTCGAAACGCTCTGCCAACTTCCGGGTGGTGGCCGCGGTGTCAATGCCTCTCAATCTGCTGAAGTAGATCAGAAACTCCCGGCCGGTCATTGAGGGGTACAGTGCCAAGTCGCCGGGCAGGTACCCGACGCGGCTGCGGATCTGCAGTGAATCACGTGCGAGGTCCATACCGAAGATGGACCCCGAACCCGCCGAAGGCCGAAGAAAGTCAAGCAGGAGCCGGATGGTGGTGGTCTTTCCTGCCCCGTTGGGGCCAATGAAGCCGAACACCTCACCAACGTTTACCGCCAGATTCAGATCCACGATACCCGCCGTGTCACCGTAATACTTGGTGAGACCCGATGTCTCTATGGCTCTGGACACCATCACACCTGCCTTCTCCGCCCACAAGTCATCGCTTGGCGCGGGTTCCCTCGTCTTGTCGACCTCTCTAGAACTCTAGCCATAGGTGTAGACAGGTTGGAGTGGCCCGGGTCGTGTGGTGGGTTTGGCTTCTGCATGTGCACCAACACATTTGAAATCGCTCGAATGGGTGCATCGCGCTTGTGACGATGATTGGCGCTTGAGTAGCATCCGGTGGTCCTGCCGTTTGAGTCCTGATGCGTATGGGGGGCACCCTTTCGTGACACAAGTCTTGGCACATAATTGGACCTGGTGAGGGAAAAAATCACCTAAAATACACATAGTGCTCAGCGGATGTCCGCACACGGCCGCCTTGGAGGCAAGTAAGGGTCTATGAGAATAGGTGTGCCTAAGGAAATCAAGACGGGGGAACGCCGCGTCGGGCTCACGCCAGCTAGTGTCGCGGAGGCCGCTGGCCGAGGCCACGAGGTGTTCGTGGAATGCCATGCCGGAGAGGGGGCGGGCTATAGCGACGAGGAGTACGAGACCCGTGGCGCCCAGTTGCTCGACACTGCCGAGGAACTCTTCGATGCGGCGGAGTTGGTGGTGAAAGTCAAAGAACCGCTGGCGTTGGAGCGAGCCCGGTTGCGGGACCACCACACCCTGTTTACTTACCTGCACCTCGCTCCCGACCCCGAACAGGCTTGGGATCTACTCCAAAGCGGCGCCACAGCCATCGCCTACGAATCGGTGACCGATCAGGCGGGCGGACTGCCGCTGCTGGCGCCCATGTCGAAAGTTGCGGGAAAGATGGCTGTGCAAGCTGGGGCTCGCTGCCTAGAAGCCCCCGCCGGGGGACGCGGAGTGCTGCTGGGGGGAGTGTCCGGCGCCGCGCCGGCAACAGTAGTGGTGATCGGAGGAGGCGTAGTAGGCCGCAACGCCATGCAGATGGCGCTCGGATTCGGCGCTGCTGTGACCGTGCTCGACCGCAACGACACTGTCCTCGAATCGTTGTCGGCCCGGTACGGGGCGGCAGTTCGCACCCTCTACTCCACGCCGCTCACATTGGAAGAAACCGTGATAGCCGCCGACTTGGTGATAGGTGCGGTGCTCCTTCCGGGGGCCCGGGCGCCCCGCCTGATCACCGCCGGGATGGTCAAGGAGATGCAACCCGGTGCCGTGATCGTGGACGTAGCGATCGACCAGGGCGGGTGCGCAGAGACCTCCCGGCCCACGACCCACGCTCACCCCACCTTCGTAGTCGACGAAGTGGTGCACTATTGCGTGGCCAACATGCCAGGGGCGGTCCCCCGCACCTCCACGCAGGCATTGAACGATGCGACACTCCCTTATGTGCTCAGGCTGGCTGACTTGGGACCGGTGGCAGCAATCCGGTCCGACCCGGGATTGCAGGACGGCCTCAGTGTGCGGCGCGGCCACATCACCGAACCAGCAGTGGCTGATGCCCTGGGACTTCCCTATACCAAGCCACTGCACACCCTCAACTAGCTTCCCCCTCCCGAGCCCGTTCGCAAAAGTGGGCCTGAGGACCGAAACCTCAAGTCGCGGTCCCCAGGCCTAATCCAGAAGCGTTCTTACCGCCTCGATCCTTCGGTATCAGCTTAGATCGGGGTCAATGCGAGATCACCTCCGGTTCGCCTTACGAGTCGTCGGCGGGAAGCACCAGATTGAGCAGCACGCCAACCACAGCAGCCAAGGCCAGACCGGAGATCGCTACTCCACCGATCTGGAGATTCTCGAGTCCCGACGTTCCCAGACCGAGCACCAGGATGACTGCAACCACGATCATGTTGCGGCTCTTGGACATCTGCACCTGGCTCTCAACCAGCGTGCGCAGACCCACCGCCGCGATCATCCCGAACAAGACGATGGAGAGACCGCCAAGCACGGCAAGGGGAATGGATTGCAAAATGGCGGCGATCTTGGGAATGATTCCCATAATGATGGCTACCACAGCACCGATGCGGAGAACCGCCGGGTCATAGACCCTGGTCACCGCCAGGACGCCGGTGTTCTCCGAATAGGTGGTGTTGGCGGGACCTCCAAAGAGTCCGGCCAGGAAGGTGGCAGCCCCGTCGCCCAGCAGAGTGCGATCCAGTCCGGGCTTTTCGAAGAAGTCCTTCCCAACCACTCGACCGTTGGTGATTATGTCGCCAACATGCTCGATCATCGTGACGAAGGCCACCGGTGCGATCAAGACGATGGCGCCCCACTCGAACGTGGCGACGGTGAACTCGGGAAGACCGATCCATGCTGCGTCGGCGATTCCGTCGAAGTCAACCTCTCCGAAGATGGCACCGATCACATAGCCGACCACCGCGCCGGTGAGAATCGGCAGCATCCTCCAAAGACCCCTCAGGAAAACAGCCGCCGCCACCGTCACCAGCAGCGTCAGAATGGCCAGCCACCAGTTGGCGTTGGACATGTCGATGGCGACTGGCGCCAGGGTGATGCCGATGATCACGATTATCGGCCCGGCCACCACCGGGGGAACCAGTCTCCTGACCTTGTCGGATCCGATGAACCGGACGATCAGCGAGACGATCCCGTATACCACGCCGGCGGCGGCGATGCCTCCCACAGTGGCAGACATGGAGAATCCCTCGGTGTTGAGACTGGCGACAATGGGTGGAATGAATGCGAATGACGAACCCAGGAATACAGGCACCATCATCCTGGTGAGCAGATGGAAGATTAGCGTTCCCACACCGGCTGCCAGGAGAGCCACCGATGCATCCAATCCGGTCAGAAGGGGTACCAAGACCGTGGCCCCGAACATGGCAACGGTGTGCTGCACCCCCAACACAACCTTGCGTTGTGTATTGAGTTCCATACTTTCCTCCTCTCTGGGGAGTCGTACGTAGCTGACGCCTGGCTCCCTTGACCCTCTAAGCAGGAGAAGCCAGAGCAGTGGAGAATTCCCTAAGGCATGCCCGCTTCCTTGAGCATGCTGTGACCCCCAATGGTAGGCTGTGGCTCGATGAGGCCCCGGCATATCCGCCTAACTTCTCACATAGACAGCCACGGACCCCAACCCCCACCCATCCAATGGGGAGCGGCTACTGCTTCTCAAAGAGGGCCGATAATCGCAACCTTGAGCAACCCCGACCATCGCAATGTGGTGGGAACGCACAGCGGGTCCTATGCCATCTACCGGGCGGTATCCATAGCACAGGGAAAGCTCGACCGCGATTATCGCGCCGATTTGACCAACACCGCGCCTACCCACCGTATAGGACCGAACCCCGCTTGGACGGACCCCGGGCGGATTGTCTCCCTGGACCCATGGGGGGCGATGACCGGGGAGGCCTTTTCTGATCTGCTCTCCAAAGGCTATGACATCCGCCCCACCATCGCCGTCACCTCGGCCCACATCTTCATTCCCGAGTTGAAGGATGCCATCGGAGAGGGCAGGATCGTGCCCGATGGGTCGCTTTGTTTGCCCGACGGTTCCTGCCGAGTCACCAAGGCGGCCATCGAACCGGTCTGGCACCTCCCCAGCCTGGCGGAGAGGCTCAGTGTCGCCGAGCGAGACCTGCGGAGAATCCTGTTTGAAGAAACAGGCGGCATGTTCCCGGAGTTGGTGACCCGGTCGGATCTAGAGGTGTTCCTTCCTCCGATCGGAGGGCAGACCATTTACATTTTCGGCGATCCTGACAGCCTGGCCGATCCCGACCAGATGCTGGCGGCCAGGGTTCATGACGAGTGCAACGGCTCGGATGTGTTCGGGTCGGACATATGCACCTGCCGGCCCTACCTGGTCCACGGAATCGAGGTCTGCATACAGACTGCGTCAGAGGGAGGCGCCGGGCTCATCGTTTACAACCGCAAGGAGGGTCGGGCGCTGGGAGAGGTAACCAAATTCCTGGTCTACAACGCTCGAAAGCGGCAGGAAGGTGGGGATCGTGCCGATGCCTACTTCACGCGGACCGAGTGTGTGGCGGGAGTGCAGGACGCTCGCCATCAGTTGCTCATGCCCGACTCCTTGCACTGGCTGGGCATCACCAGGATCGACAAGTTCGTATCCATGTCCGACGACAAGTACAGGGCCGTCACCCGCTCGGGGATAGAGATCGGCGAACGGCTCTCCATCCCTCCAGAGTTGGTGCCTGCTGACGCCTGGGTGGAGTTGGACGCCAAGGTGGCAGCCGGCTATTTCAGTGAAGAGGAGCCTCCCGACCAGATGGAGTTGGCAAAGACCAAAGGACGCCCTCTTCATTGACCGTCTCCGAACTGGACCTGCTCCGCCATCCTGACACCATCAGGCGCCAGGCCGACCGGATGCTCGCTCTTGCCGAGCAGCAAGAGTTGACCGGGTGGAAGATCTGTCTGGACAAGCTTCCGGCAGTGGCCGCAGTTGTGATCGAACTGACCCGATCCCGGTTCCCGGATCTGAAGGTGCCTGTCCACGGCCGCCGCCTTCACTTCAAGGTGGGCAATGCCGACCTCTGGCAGACCCGCCCTCTTCCAAAGGCCAGAAGCCAGGCGGGCAGATCCGACGTGGAACTCATCGTGGTCTCAGTGCTGCTCGACGGGGGCAGCGGGCATCGATGGCGCTTTGCTGACTTGCAACTCAAGGAAGAACTGACCCGATCCGAGGGATTGGCAGTAGCCAGTTTCCGGGCCTGGGAGGAAGGGTTGTTTTCCGACGGCGGCCTCCCCCGCGCCGAGTCGGGCGCCCTCTCCAACCTCGCCGCCGAAGAGTTGGCGGACGGCTTTCAGGTCACAGACGACAACCCTCTGCTAGGGATTGAAGGGCGGGCTGCGCTGCTGCGATCTCTTGGAAGGGTGTCGGCAGGCTGGCCCGGCCGACGGGTGGGAGGCCTCTACGATGTGCTGTCGGACCACACCGCCCCTGACGGCTCCCTGTCGGCGGTGACGCTGCTGAGGATTCTGTTGACGGAGTTGGCCCCTCTATGGCCCGACTCCCCCATGGCAGAGGGTGAATTCCTAGGCGACGTCTGGCCTTACCCACCCTTGGGAATGGTGCCCTTCCACAAACTCATCCAGTGGCTGGCGTATTCCTTGATAGAGCCATTGCACATGGCGGGAATCACCGTGACCGAAGTGGATCGGTTGACTCCGCTGGCGGAATACCGAAACGGGGGACTGCTCATCGACGGGGGTGTCCTGACCCCCGTTACTCCTCAATGGCAAACCACCCGACATCCGGTCTCCTCCCCCCTGGTGGTCGAGTGGCGGGCCCTGACCGTTGCTTTGATCAGCCGCCTGGCCGAGATGGTGCGTGGCGAGTTGGGCGTGGGACTTTCCATGGCCCAGATTCTGGAAGGTGGAACGTGGGCGGCCGGAAGGAAACTGGCGGCGGCAGCCCGGCCCGACCGCAGACCGCCGCTCAGGGTGATCAGCAACGGGACTATCTTCTGATCATGGCATCCCGGACGCTCCATTCTCGTGTCCACGTGATCGACCATCCCCTGGTACAACACAAACTGACCCTGATGAGGAAACGTGAGACCAGTTCCAGCGCGTTCCGCAGGCTCGCTTCCGAGATCTCGGGCCTCCTGGCCTATGAGGTGACTCGTCACCATCCATTGACACCCACCCGGATCAACACACCGATGAGGCCTATGACCGCCTTCCTCCTGGACGGAAAGAAGTTGGTTGTGATCTCCATCCTGCGTGCCGGTATCGCCATCGCCGACGGGATCATCTCCGCGATCCCTTCGGCACGAATAGGCCACATCGGTCTATACCGGGACCGGCGGACCGAGATGACGGTGGAGTACTACTTCAAGGCCCCCCGAAACATGTCTGATCGGACCGCCTTGGTGGTGGACCCGATGGTGGCCACCGGTCACTCCGCGGAGGCTGCCATCGCCCGGGTTAAGAGCACCAGTCCCAAAGAGTTGGTCTTCATCTGTCTGATTGCGGCGCCCGAAGGTGTGGAGTACCTACATAAATACCATCCCGACGTTCCCATCTACTGCGCGGCCGTGGATGAAGGATTGGACTCTTCCGGCTACATAGTGCCCGGGTTCGGTGATGCAGGTGATCGGATCTTCGGCACCAAATAGCCAAGCTCCTAATTGAGGACCACCTCCGGGATCAGCAGGGTTCCCCTCCGTCGATAGACGCCCCATAAACGGCCTGCGTCGTCGAGTATTCGCAAGTAACTTCCCTCGCTCAGCCCCCGGGTCTGGTCGGAGGGGATGCGCCTGCCGTTTCGCACCTGCTCCACCGTCTCCTCCGCGACCGTCCATCCCGGCAGGTCGGCAAGGCCTTCGGCTGGAGAGAGCATCCACCCCTCCCAGTGTCCGAGATCCTCTGGCCCCGGGCCACTGGCCGGCACCTCCCCGACCGCCAGGCTACCTACCCGGGTCCTTCGCAGGGCTACCAGATGGGCCCGTCCACCCAGGGCCATGGCAATGTCATCAGCCAGGCTCCTCACATACACACCCTTGCCGCACACCACCCGCAGTCCCACCAGGGGATATCGTCCCTCCTCGAAACTCGTGACCTCCAAAGAGTGCACGGTAACCTGTCGTGCCGGTCGTTCCACCTCCTTTCCTTCCCTGGCCAGTTCATACAGACGTCTTCCCCCAATCTTCACCGCCGACACCATGGGCGGAGTCTGGCTGATCTCTCCAACGAAGGAACCCAGCACCGACCCCACATCCACCTGCGACACCGGCATCTCTTTGGTGCTCACCTCCTGACCGTCGGCATCCAAGGTGTCGGTGGCCACCCCGAAGCGGGCCCGCGCCAAGTATTCCTTGGGCAGTGGTTGGATAAACCGTATCAGTCTGGTGACCCTGCCCACCGCCACCACCAAGGCGCCGGTGGCCATCGGATCGAGCGTCCCGGCGTGACCCACCTTGCGAATCCCCACCGCCCTGCGAACCGCAGCCACCATGTCATGGGAAGTGACGCCCGAGGGTTTGTCGAGAACCAGAAAGCCTTCAGGCAAGCGGGATTCTCTCCAAGACCGCCTGCAGTACCTCCGCAGGTCCGCCCTGGAAGCGGAACCCAGCGGCGTTGTGATGTCCGCCTCCTCCCAGATCCGAGGCAAGAGATCCCACGTCCACCTGCCCCCGGGAACGAAGACTCACCCGAACGTGCCGACCCACAGTTTCCCTGATCAGCATGGCTACCTGGGCCTCGCGGGGCAGTCGCACCAGATCGATCAGCAATTCGGTGTCCTCACCGTTGAGAGAAGCGGCCTGCAAATCTTCGATGTACAGAACGGACCAGACAACCTTCCTGCCGGTATCCAATCGGGCGCGGCTCAACACCGCTCCGGCCACCGCAAGCAACCCGAATGGTTCCTCCTCGAAGACGGCCTGACCGATCACTTCCGGGCGGGCGCCTGCCTCCAGAAGCCGCGCCGCGATTCTATGGGTCCGAGGTGTGGTGTTGGAATACTGGAACCTTCCGGTGTCGGTCACCAACCCGGTGAGCAGGCAGGTTGCCACCTCTTCGTCGATGGGCCAGCCCAACTCCAGAATCAACTCATAGACCAGTTCGACGGTGGCAGCCGCACCGGGATCGATGACATCGACCGTTCCGAATCCCACATTAGAGATGTGATGGTCCACCACCACCAGATTCTCCACCTGCTCTGCAATCGAGGCCAACTCCCCCAGCCTGTCAAGAGAAGCGCAATCGAAGGCAACCAATGTTTGCGGCGGCTCCGAGGAAATCAGCGCCGGCGAGAGCGAATCGGGGGCAAGGAACCGGTACCGGCTCGGAAGCTCACCCGGCGGGGGTACCGCAACGCGCACTTGCAGGCCGGCCAAACGAGCCGAGACGGCGAAACCCAGCATGGAACCCAAGGCATCGCCGTCCGGGCGTTCGTGACAGACCGCCCCCAGCGTCACCGACTCCCTTATCGTCGCCGCTGCCTGCCGCATCGGTTCATCTATCTGCACCGGCCGGTTCATTACCCACCCCCCGGATCCCGGTTAGCCGCCTTCCTGAGGAGACGCTCGATCCTCTGCCCTCCGAGCACCCCCTGATCGGGCTGAAAGTCCAGTCGAGGTGTGTACTTGAGTCGGACCTGGGATGCCAGACGCCCCTGCAGTCGTCCCGCCGCCGAATTCAGACCGTCCCCAACCTCTTCCAGCCGGGCCAGATCGGCCACCGAATAGAACACCACCGCCCGTCGCAGGTCGGGGGAAGTGTCCACTCCGGTGATCGTCACCAAACCCAGTCTCGGATCCGAGAGGTGATGTACCTCATCGGCCAAGACCTCCCAGATGATCGAGTTGACCCGCCTCATGCGGGGAAAGCGGCCACTTCGCATCGCTCATAAGTCCCTGGGTTCGGGATGATCGAGGTACGAGATCATGACTTGAACGACATCCACGTCGTGCCTGCGGTCAAGAAACCGCTCCGCCCGCTGCATCATCCTCTCCAACTCCCGTCGGTTGGTGGCCACCACCGCCACTCCCAGTCCACAGCGACGCCACCGATCTTGATGGTCCACCTCAGCCACCGAGAAGGAAGCCATCCTGCGCAAGCCCTCCACGACAGGCCGGAGAACCGCACGCTTCTCCTTCAGCGACCGGGTGGCGGGAAGCGATAACTCGAAACGCACAGCCGCCGCCTCCATCAGGTGGGCACGACCTCCCTGACGGCGAAAGCTTCAATCAGATCCCCCTCCTTCACATCGTTGTAACGCTCCAGGACTATTCCGCATTCAAGGCCGAAGGGGACTTCCTCAACATCCTGTTTGAAGCGCCGCAGGGAAGAAACGGAACCGGTGTAGATCACCACATCGTTGCGGTACAGTCGTGCATCCGCGCCTTGGGAGATCCGCCCTTCGGTGACAAAGCATCCAGCCGCCACTGCTCTGGGTACTCGGAAGAGCGCCCGGACCTCGGCGGTTCCCAGGATCTCTTCGTGTTCCTCGGGAGCAAGCTTGCCCACCAGCATCTGCTCAACATCGTCCAACAACTCGTAGATGACCGAGTAAGAACGCATCTCGATCCCCCGCTGCCGAGCCTCGCGGGCCGCTTTGCTTTCAGCCCGGACATTGAATCCCACAATCACCGCTCCGGTGACATCACTCAGATTCACGTCGTTGAGATTGATGCCGCCCACTGCAGAGTGGACGATGGAGATACGCCCCTTTTCCCGCGTGATCTTGCCGATCGCCTCCCGGAGGGTCTCAACTGAACCGTGAAGGTCGCCCTTCACTATAAGGCGCAACTCGCCTTCCGTCGCCTGCAACTGCTCAAGATGATGCACGAACCGGTCCCTGGCGGAGGGCATCTCTGCTCTGATTCTGGTTTCCCGGTCAATGTCGGCCTGATCCGAAGCCATTTGCCGGGCCCGACGCTCGTTCTTGACCACTTCGAATCCCTCCCCGGCCTCGGGGACCTTGCTCCAACCCATAACCAGCACCGGCGCCGAAGGCCCTGCGCTGTTGACCTGTTTGCCTTCGTGGTTGAACATGGCTCTCACCCGTCCCGACACCGCCCCAGCCACCAAGGCGTTGCCACGCCGCAATGTCCCCCGCTGCACGATCACAGTGGCAACGGGTCCCCTTCCCTGATCGAGTCTCGAATCCACCACCACACCCGACGCCACTGGCTTGGGAGAGGCTTTCAGTTCCTTGATCTGCGCCATGAGATCCAGGGTCTCCAACAAGTCGTCCAAACCGTCGCCCCTGGTAGCGGAGATTTCCACACTGGGAACATCTCCTCCGAGTTCTTCTGTAATGACATTCTGCTCGGTGAGCTTGGCCCGAACCCCCACAGGATCGGCGCCGGGGCGGTCAATCTTGTTGATGGCCACCAGCACGTCGACTCCCGCGGCCCGGGCATGGCTGATCGCTTCCACCGTCTGCGGCATGACGCCATCATCGGCGGCGATCACCAACACGACGATGTCGGTAAGTTCGGCTCCCCTCGCCCTGAGGGTGGTGAAAGCCTCATGGCCCGGCGTATCGATGAACGTGATCGGGTTCCCTGCCACCGTGGCCTGGTAAGCACCGATGTGCTGCGTGATGCCACCGGCCTCCCCTGATACCACATCAGTACGACGCAAGGCATCCAGCAAAGTGGTCTTTCCATGATCGACATGTCCCATGACCGTTACGATCGGCGGCCGCTCTTTCAAATCCTTCGGATTGTCCTGGGGCACATCCCGCAGGCGCACCACCGGCCCTCTCTCGGGTTCGGACTCGATTACCTCAACCAGCACTCCAAAGCTCTCACCCACGCCTTCCATCAACTCCCGGGGCATCCGCTGACCGGCGCCCACCATTCTCCCCAAGCCGATCAGTTTTGCCACCACCTCGTTCACCGGCACTTCAATGGCCTCGGCGTACTCAAGAACCAGGGCCGTATCCTGAACCTCCACAACCCGTTCCTCGTCATCGTCGGCATCGTCCTGAGGCTGGATCTCAGGCTGCTCGGCGATTGGCGGGTCCGGTTGAACTATCGGCTTAGGCGCCGATGGCGTCAATAGCGGTTCTGGCGCCCGCTTCTTTTCCGTTTTCGGCTCACCGACCAACGCGAAGCGCACCAACTCGGCTTCCTCATTGGAGATCGTGGAAGAGGCGGCTTTCACCGTCAATCCGATCGCCGTGGCCTGCTGTAACACCTCCTGGGTTGCAAGACCCAGATCACGGGCGATTTGATAAATCCTGACCCTACTCATCGCAAGAAAGACCCCGCCCGCTAGGAGGCGGATGCCTGGGAACCAGGGCTTGGGGGCAGAGGCCGGGCGGCAGGCCTGGGACCCGTTCTGGGTCTGGCGCCCGAAGGCGGTCTTGATCTATGTTGGCGTCCGGCTGCGTCCGAGCCTGGAGAAGGCGGAGGCTCATCAGAACGGATGTCGATCCGGTAGCCGGTCAAGCGGGCGGCCAGACGAGCATTCTGGCCTTCCTTGCCGATGGCGAGGGAGAGTTGGTGCTCAGAGACGATCACTTCGGCGCTCTTCTCTTCTTCATCGATCCTGACTTCGCGAATCCGGGCCGGTCCCAGGGCGTCGGCAATGAATGCCGCCACGTCCTCCTGGTATTGAACGACATCCACCTTCTCGTTGCGCAGTTCTTTCACCACCTGCTGCACGCGGGAACCCCTGGCGCCCACACAGGCTCCGCGGGGATCCACGTTGGGATCGTTAGAAACCACTGCAATCTTGGTGCGATGACCGGGTTCGCGGGCGATGGCCACGATCTCCACGACCCCTTCCACCAACTCGGGGACCTCTAACTCCAGCAGTCGCCGCACCAGGTCCGGATGGGACCGGCTCAGGATGATCTGCGGCCCTTTGGGTTCGTTCTTCACCTCCAGAATGAGCGCTTTGGCTCGGTTGCCCCGATCCAGCATCTGATGGGGAATACGTTCGGAGGCCGGCATCAGCGCCTCGGCGTTGCCCAGATCGAAGATAACGTAGCGACCGTCCACCTGCTGCACGATCCCGGTGACCAGATCGCCTTCCCGTCCGGCGTAAGCGGCATAGATCTGTTCACGCTTGGCGATCCGCAACCTCTGAGCGATGACCTGCTTGGCAGTTTGGGCGGCAATTCGCCCGAACTCTTGAGACCCATCCTCCCACTCTCGGACGACCGCCCCTTCTTCATCCAGTATCTGACCAAAGACCCTGATGTCCCCGGAATCGGGATCGATGGTGACCCGGGCTTCCTCGGCCCTGCCGGAGGTGCGCTTGTAGGCAGAGACCAATGCGTTCGCCAGGGCATCCAGAATCGTCTCCACCGGCACACCCCGCTCCCGCTCCAGCAACTCCAGCGCCTCCATCACCTGATAGTCGATCTTCATCATGTTGCTTTGCCCTTCCCGGGCTTGGGTGCGGCTTGCCACCGGAAGACGGTACGGGCGGAGAGGACCTCGCTATAGGCAAACCACTGGGGATCACCATCTACCGAAACTTCACATCCCTGTTGGTCGGCCGACGCCAACCGGCCCCGGAAGGTGTGGACCCTGTCGCCGGTCCGAACCTTCAGCACCACCTCCCGATCGACCGACTTTTCAAAGTGGCGGGCTGTACGGAGCCTGCGCTCCAAACCGGGGGAAGTTACTTCCAGGCGATAGGGGCCTTGCAGATCGGCATCCGCGTCCAGCAGTCTCGACAACCGGCGGGAGGTCTCTGCCAGACGCTCAAGGGTGACTCCTCCCTGACCGTCCACCACCACCCGGAGCACCCGGGCGCCTCCACCGCCCATCAATTGGAGGTCATCCAACTCTAGGTGCTCGGCTTCCAGGTACGGGCCTATCAGACCCCGCAGCCTTTGGGCCGTGGTGAGCCTGGGCATGGTGTCGGTTTTGCTCATACGGGCGCGCTTCTCCTTGTCGAGCCTAAGTCTAGCCGCGAGCCCGACCCTCGGTCTTCGGGTGATATTCTCCCCGAAGTCAGGAGTTGGTTTCCCGGAAGTCACTCATGAACGAGGCGAGTCTCGCGGCGCTCTCCAGTTGTAAGCCGGCGTAGAGGCTGGCTCGGCAGCCACCCACTGATCGATGACCCTTGAGGCCCACCAACCCGGCGGCGTTGCTCTCCTTGAGGAACTGCGACTCGGCTTCGGGGGTGGGAAGACGGAAAACCACGTTGGTGTGGGAACGATGCCTGGGATCCACAGGACTACGGTAGTAACCGTCGCTTTGGTCGATGACATCGTAGATGATGCCGGCCTTGTGGGCAGTGCGTTGCTCCAAGCCGGTGACTCCGCCCAAGCTGCGAAGCAGTTTGAGCATCTTGCCCATCATGTAGATAGGGAAGACGGGCGGGGTGTTGCCCGTCGACCCCTTTGCCGCATACCATCGGTAGTCGAAGAACCGCGGTAGGGTGCCGACCAGATTGTCCAGCAGGGACCGGCGCATGAACACCAACGCCATCCCTGCCGGCGCCAGATTCTTCTGCACCCCCCCGTATACCAGGTCGCACAGTTCCCATTGAATGGGCCGCGCCAAGAAGTCCGAGGACACATCAACCACGAGGGGAACCCCCAGTGCGGGCATCTCCAGCATCCTGATACCACCTATGGTCTCGTTGGAGGTCACGTGCAGATACCTGGCGCCGGACTCGATCCGGATTTCCGACAGTTCAGGCATCCTTCGATAACCGTGAGGCTCCCCGTCCCAGGCACAGTAGGCATCGCCCCACCGACCTGCGTCCGCCAGAGCCAACCGCCCCCAGGTGCCAGTCCTCAGGTAAGCCCCCCGGCTGGCCGGGTCTGCCAGCAAATTGGCCGGGATCATGGCGAACTGCATGGTCGCCCCGCCCGCAATGACCAGCACCTCGAAGTCGTCCGGAGCCCCGGATACCTCTCTGGCGAGGGACAACGCCTCCTCATGCATCCGTTCGTAGAAGGAGGAACGGTGGCTGAGTTCCAGGATTGACATGCCACTCCCCTCAAAGTCCAAGAATTCCGCTTGGGCTTCTTCGAGAATGGGCAGGGGAAGGGTGCAGGGGCCAGCCCCGAAATTGTCTACTCGCATACTTCTAATTGTCGCATGACGAGCCCAAATCGAAAAACCCTTTAGCCGACCTTCTAATGTTGACTCACATGTCGCGGCACGGTAGACGCCAGGTACTGAAGGTAGGCCCCCTTTTGACCCACAGAGTGGAAGACCGGCTTGTGGAGGAGTCTCCGATGGAGATTCGTCTAATGGGGGTCCCCATCGCGGTGATGATGAGAACTCCCGGTCAGGAAGGTGAGTTGGCCCTGGGGTTCGCCATAACGGAAGGGATCGTTGATGGCCCCGAGCAAGTTGCCGGAGTCCGACCCATAGGGTCGGGGGATCGCTATGAACTCGAATTGGCCCCCGGCCTCCAGATCGATCCCGAACAGTTCCGTCGCAACACCTACACGTCCTCCTCCTGCGGGGTGTGCGGTAAGGCTTCCATCGATTCGGTACTCATCACTTCCCGCCCCTTGCCGTCGGGGCCGGAACTCACCAAGGAACTCATCGCCGCCCTGCCAAGCCGATTGCGCCGCGCCCAGACTTCCTTCACCGCCACCGGGGGATCCCACGCCGCCGGCCTGTTCAATCCCGCCGGAGAGTTGCTGTCCATCGCTGAGGATGTGGGGCGCCACAACGCGGTGGACAAAGCGGTGGGCGCCATGGCTCGCAAGAGATGGCCCCTGGGCGAGTTGATACTGATGGTCTCCGGCAGAATCTCTTTCGAGATAACTCAGAAGGCGGCGGTGGCCGGGATACCCGTGGTGGCTGGGATTTCTGCCGCCTCCACCCTGGCAGCGGATCTGGCCGAGGAAGTGGGACTCACGCTGGCCGGGTTCGTGCGGGGTGAGGAGATGGTGGTCTATGCCGGCGCCGGAAGGCTGGCGCAAACCCTCAGCTAAGCCGCTCCAGTTCCGTCCTAATCAGTTCGGCGACCGTTGGGGCCGCGTCGTCCATTGCCAATTCCACCGTGGACAGATCTCCACGGGTGGTCAGTTCCACCTTGCCGGAAGCGAGCCCTCTGGGGCCCACTGTGATACGGTAGGGGATGCCGATCAACTCTGCATCGGTGAACTTCACCCCGGGCCGAAGCGGACGATCGTCCAGAACCGGCTCCACACCCAGGTCCTTTAGCTCGGAGTACAGTCTCTCACCCGCCGCCATGGTCCCGGGATCATCAGTCCGCAGCACCGTGACAACCACTTCATAGGGGGCCACCGAAACCGGCCACACAATTCCCCGGTCGTCATGAGAGAATTCCACTATGGCCGCCATGGTCCGCTCCACGCCGATCCCGTAGGACCCCATCACTATCGGTTTGATGTCGCCTTGTTCGTTCTGCACCATCGCTCCCATGGCGCGGGCGTACCGCTCTCCCAGTTTGAAGATGTGTCCCACCTCGATTCCACGCCAGACATCCAGAACCCCTCCGCACTGTGGACATCCCTCCCCCGCGGATATCCCACGTAAGTCAGCCCATTGCCCCACCGTTAGGTCCCGCTCAACATCCACCGACGACAAATGCCAGTCGTTGCGATTGGCGCCGGTGACCAGGTTGCGGCGCCCGACCAGGGCTCGATCAGCGATGACGGGGAGGTGTTCGACACCAACTGCCCCCAGACTGCCGGGATCGGCCCCCAGGGCGGCCCTGATTTCATCCGGGGCGGCCGGGCGAAGGTTGGCGACGCCCAGAGTGTCCACCAACTTCTGCTCCAACAACTCGTGGTCTCCCCGCAACAGCACCAAGGTGAGTTGTCCGTCCACCACGTAGACCAGCGTCTTGATCTGCCGCCGCGGGCCGGCCCGGTCAGGATGCGCCTCGGCCAGGGCACGGATGGTACGAATGCCGGGAGTGGGCAAAAGCTCGGTTTCACCAAGAGAGGGCCCGTCATCCACCTGGGGAATCACGGACTCCGCCCGCTCCAGGTTGGCTCGGTAATCGCAGCCGTCGCAGGTCACGATCCAGTCTTCACCAGCCGGACTGGCCACCATGAATTCCACTGATTCCGAACCTCCCATAGCACCCGAGGAAGCCACAACGTCCAACGCCTGCAGACCGCACCTGTGGAAGATGGCTACGTAGGCCTGATGGTGAAGGTCGAAAGCGACATCCAGACCCGACCCATCCACATCCAGCGAATAGGAGTCCTTCATAGTGAACTCCCTCACCCGCAGAACCCCGGACTTGGGGCGAGGCTCGTCGCGGAATTTGGTCTGGATCTGATACCAGATCTGGGGTAGGTCTCGGTAGGAAGACACCTCCCCGGCCAGGATCGCGATCACTTCCTCATGGGTCATCCCCAGACACTGATCCATGCCTTTGCGGTCCTGGAGACGGAACATCTCCTCCCCCATCGCCTCCCACCTTCCCGACTTCTTCCAGACCTCGGCCGGGTGTAGAGCAGGAAGATGCAACTGCTGGCCTCCGATGGCATCCATCTCTTCCCGGATGATCCGGTCGATCTTGGCCCGAACCCGTTGCCCCAGCGGCAATATGGAATAGTGACCGGCAGCCAACTGTCTTACGAATCCACCTCGCAGCAGCAGCCGGTGACTGGCCGCCTCGGCGTGGGCTGGATCTTCCCTCAGGGTGGGTATGAAGAGATTGGACCAACGCATCTACCGCAAAGATACCGTACCAGAAGACTGAGCCGGTTGCCTTGCCGGAGTTTGTGGGGGCGGGCATCTGGCGCGACCGATTACCCTTGCCGTGGGTGGCTGTTAACAAGCGCATGGACATCGGCCTGATCGGCTTGGCGGTGATGGGACAGAATCTGGTCCTGAACCTGGTGGACAAAGGCTTCACCGTGGCTGTCCACAACCGGACCACTTCCACGACCCATCGGTTCCTGGCCGAATCGGCGCCGGGTCCTGCGGTGGAAGGCGCCGACACCCTCGAAGAGATGGTGTCCATGCTGGCCCACCCCCGCAAGATCCTCCTGATGGTCAAGGCGGGATGGCCGGTGGACTCTTTCATCGAACGTCTCCTCCCCCTGTTGTCGGAGGGTGACGTGATTGCCGATCTTGGCAACTCGTTCTTCCGGGACACGGCCCGCCGCCAGGCTCAGACGGAGTCCCACGGCATTCACTACCTGGGCGTGGGAGTGTCAGGGGGCGAGGAAGGCGCCCGGTACGGTCCATCGATAATGGTGGGCGGGAGTCCCGCCGCCTGGTCGCTTCTCAAGGATCCCCTCAGCGCTATCTCCGCCAAACTGGACGATGGGACCCCCTGCTGCGACCTATTGGGTCCCGGAGGGGCGGGGCACTTTGTCAAGATGGTCCACAACGGCATCGAGTACGGAGACATGCAACTCCTGGCGGAGGCGTACCACCTTCTCAAATCCACGGGCATGACCCACCAGGAAATGAGCGATTTGTTCAACCGGTGGCGCAAGGGTCCTTTGGATTCCTACCTGGTGGACATCACGGCCGAGATCCTGGCTCGGCGTGACGAGGACGGAGAACCGCTGCTTGAAAAGGTGCTGGACCTGGCTTCCCAAAAGGGCACCGGCCGGGACACTGTCAAAGTGGCGCTTGATCTGGGCCAACCCATGACCCTGGTGGCAGAAGCGGTGATGGCCCGGGGAGTCTCGGCCCTGAAATCGGACCGCACCACCGCCTCCCGGGTGCTGGGAGGTCCGGGGGACGACTCGGGACAGCCGTCGCTGAGCGGAGATCGGAGTCGGTTGGCGGGCTGGATCCATGACGCTTTGTACGCCTCAAAGATCGTGTCATACGCCCAGGGATTCATGGTGCTCGACGCCGCCTCCAAGGAGTTCGATTGGGAGCTTGACTTGGCACGCATCGCCGAAGTGTGGAGAAACGGGTGCATCATCCGCGCTCGGCTCCTTGAAGAGGTGATCGGTGCTTTTCGATCCGAGCCGCCACCTCCCAACCTCCTGTTGCACGGCTTTTTCACCCAGGCTCTCGCCGCCTCATCGGAAGGGTGGCGGCTTATGGTGGCGAAGGCTGCCCTGGCGGGCATTCCCGCTCCGGGATATGGCGCCGCCTTGTCTTTCTACGACGGTTACCGGTCAGAGCGGCTGCCCGCCAACCTGGTGGCCGCCCAGAGGGACTACTTTGGCGCCCATACCTATCGCAGGGTGGATCGGCCCATCGACCAGGCCTTCCACACCGACTGGTCATCTCCCAACCCGGATCCGGATTCAATGTGAGCCAACCAAACCCGCATCGCCTTCCTCGATCGGTGACGCCCAGCCGCTACGACCTGCAGATCGAGCCGGACTTCGAGGAGTTCACATTCGCAGGCAGCGTTGAGATCGCATTGGAGATCGGCGAACCTGTCACCGAGATTGTCCTGAACGCAGTAGATCTGGTGGTGAGCCAGGCAACTCTGACCACGGAGAACGGAACCAACCTGGAGGGGAAGACCGACTACCAGGCCGAACTGGAGAGAGCCACCATTGTTCTGGATGGAACGGCGCCTGCCGGCGGAGCCGTCCTGAGATTGCAATTCACCGGCATTCTCAACGATCAGCTTCACGGGTTCTACCGCTCCACCTTTATGGATGTTGAGGGCAACCAGCAGGTAATCGCCACCACCCAGTTCGAGGCCACCGACGCCCGCCGGGCTTTTCCCTGCTGGGATGAACCCGACTTCAAGGCGGTCTTCGGAATAACGCTGGTAGTTCCCGGACATCTCATGGCGGTCTCCAACAGCCAGGAGATCAGCCGTACCCACCCCGGGCCGAGCAAGGTCGCAATCACCTACGCCGATACCATCCCCATGTCCACCTACCTGGTGGCGTTCGTCATTGGAGACTTCGAAGCCACCGAACCCCTCGACGTGGACGGCGTGGCGGTTAGGGTCGTGGCGCCGAGGGGAAAGCTTCATCTGACCGACTACGCCTTGCAATGCGCAGTGTTCTGCCTCCGGTACTTCAGGTCCTACTACGGCATCCCCTACCCCGGCGAAAAGATCGACCATCTGGCCGTACCCGATTTCGCCTTCGGCGCCATGGAAAACCTGGGTTGCATCACCTATCGAGAGACAGCCTTGCTCACCGATCCCGAAACCGCCACCACCGCAGAACTCATCCGCATCCTCGATGTGATAGCCCACGAATTGGCTCACATGTGGTTCGGCGATCTGGTCACCATGAGGTGGTGGAACGGTATCTGGCTGAACGAGGCGTTCGCAAGCTTTATGGAGATGAAGGCCGCCCAAGCCATGCGTCCGGAGTGGAAGCGTTGGCTCTCCTTCACAGGATGTGACCGCCCTTGGGCGTACGGAGTCGACTCCCTGGCCAGTACCCGTCCCGTGGAGTTCGATGTCAATTCTCCCGCTGAGGCCAACGAGATGTTCGACGCCCTCACCTACGGTAAGGGGTCGGCAGTGTTGCGGATGATCGAGCAGTTCCTGGGCGAGGAGACTTTCCGGGAGGGGGTCGGAGACTATCTGCGGGCTCATGCCTATGGGAACACCGACACCGCCGACCTCTGGTCGAGTCTCAACCGGGCTTCCGGCCAACCGGTGGGAGAGATCATGGACACCTGGATCCTGCAGGAGGGTTATCCCTTGTTAGAGGTCACGGACAGCGCGGCAGGAGTGGAGATCAAGCAGCGACGTCATCTGAAGATCCCTGCAGAGGATCCGACGCTTTGGCAGATTCCCACGCAACTGCGGGGCAGGACACCGAAGGGATCGTTTCACAAAAAGACACTGGCCACCGAGCGGAAGTCCCTGGTGAGCATGACGTCTCCGCCCCAGTGGATCACCGCCAACGCAGGCGGGTATGGCTTCTATCGGGTGGGGTACTCGTCGGGGCTTTGGAAGGGACTGGTCCGCAACCTGGACGAACTCGACGATCTCGAACGGTTCTGCCTGATCGATGATGCCTGGGCATTGGTGGAAAGCGGGGATATGTCGGCCCCCTCCTATCTGGAGTTGGCTGCCTCATACCGGGACGAAACGGAGTTCGCCATCTGGTCGGCGGTGCTGGGTGGCCTGGGCGCCATGGATTGCCACCTGGTTGGCGACAGTGACCAGCAGCAATTCTCAAGCCTGGTGATGGAGTTGATCGAGCGGAGCCTCGCCAGGTTGGGATGGGAGCCCGATCCCGAGGACAGTGACCTGACCCGCCAGTTGCGGGGATTGCTACTGGGCAGCGCCGGGAGACTGGCCCGCCATCCCGACTATGTGGCTGGCTCCCTGGAGGTATTCGAGAAGTGGTTGGCCGATCCCCGAGCGGTTGACCCGGAGGTGGCCGAGGCATCCCTGTACACGGTGGCCGCCCACGGCAACACGGAGACCTATCACCGGTTGTACTCGCGGTATGAAGAGGAGGACTCGCCCCAGGACAAGCTCAGGCTCTTGCGTTCGATCACCTTTGTGGAGACCGAGACCAGCGTCGATGCGATCCTGCGTGCCGTGCTGAACAAGGGCATTCGCAACCAGGACGCCGCTTGGGTGGTTGGATGGCTCTTCAAACGTAAAGGCACCGGTGCTTATGCGTGGGAACAGGCGGAGGAACTGTGGGACGACATAGTGGCCTACGTCCCCCCCATGACCGTCAGGTTCCTGGTGGATAGCGTCTGGTTGTCCGACCAACAGGTCGCGGAAAGGGTAACCGCATTCCTGTCGGAGACCAGTATGCCCCACGCCGAGAAGGCAACGGCCCAAGCCCTGGAGCGCCTCCGCGCCTACGTGTCGCTCAAGGAACGGCAAACGCCGATCCTCAAAACCTATTTGCGGGACCTCTGAGGCGTCCTGGAGGGGTGAGGAGGTACCGTCGGACCAATCCCTGGGGCCAGAAGGTGTCGGGCCGGCGTTTAGCGCACTTCGGCCGAGGCGCCGGCTCCTTCTAGTTGCTTCCTGGCGGCATCGGCAGTGTCGGCGTCGACCTTTTCCAGGATGGCGTTGGGAAAAGCGTCCACCAGTGCCTTGGATTCCCGAAGGCCCAGCTTGGTGAGGGCACGGACTTCCTTGATGACGGCGATCTTGGCAGGACCGATGGCGGTGAGAACCACGTCGAATTCGGTCTGTGCGGCTTCCTCTTCTTCCTCGGCGCCTGCCGCCGGTGCAGCAGCCATGGCCACCGGGGCGGCGGCGGTCACGTCAAAGTGGCTCTCGAATGCGTCCAGAAACTCCTTCAGTTCCAAGACTGTCATCTCTTCAAAGACACCCAGCAGTTCTTGTGTGCTCATCTTGGCCATTTCATTTTCCTTTCTTAGATCTTCTATCTCAAGCTGATTCTGCGGCCTGTTTGCGTTCCAGCAGTTGCGTGAAGGCTCCCACCGCAGAGCGGTTGAAGGAAGCTAACAAACCCGCCGCTTTGTTGATGGGCCCCGAGAGTCCACCGGCCACTTTAGCCATCAGTTGGGACCTTGAACCAAGTTGAGCGAACTCGCCAACCTGCTCGGTTCCCACGAACCTTCCATCCAGGACCCCTCCCTTCAACACCAGACTCCGGTGCTGGCGACTCTGCTCCCTGACCGTTTTGGCGGCAGCAAGAGGGTCGCCCTCGGCAAAGATCAAAGCGGTGGGACCCTGCAACTGTTCGGACAGATCCTCGTAACCCAACTCTTCGGCAGCTCGGCGGGTCAGTGACATTTTCATTACCCGCATCCTGGCGTCGTTGTCTCTCAGAGACCGCCTAACCTGCTGCATATCCTGGACGGTCAGTCCTCGGTATTCAGTGAGGTAGACGGCCTCCACGGCGGAGAGGTGGCCCCGTATGACGGCGACCCTTTCCACCTTTTCAGCTCGGCTCATCGGCATTATTCATTCCTCCAAGAAAAAACCCCGGCATCCTCGGCCGAGATACCAGGGGTGAAAACACCGACCTGCGCTGGCGGAACTTTCCATTGAACCTTGCGGTAACCAGCGGTCTCGGGCCGAAGGCAGAGATTAGCTTTTGTACCCGAGAATTCTACATTGAAGCAATTCTCAAGGCAAAACGCATGGCAGGGTATTGGGACCCAGGGGAACCTTCTAGCCGACCGGGGCGATCAATTCATCCAGGCGGTTGACATCGATTTTGACGCCCGGTCCCATGGTGGAAGCGATCGTCAAGGACCTCATGTATCTGCCCTTGGCGGCGGCGGGTCGAGCCCGGTTCAGCTCTGTGGTCAACTGCGCCAGGTTCTCCGTGAGCTTTTCGGTACTGAAGCTAACTTTGCCTATCACTGAATGGATGTTGCCGTAGCGATCGGTCCGGTATTCGACCTGTCCGGCCTTGAAGGCTTTCACAGTGGTGGCGAGGTCGTTGCTAACAGTGCCTGACTTGGGATTGGGCATCAGTCCGCGAGGACCCAGGATGCGGCCCAGCCTGCCCACCCGGGGCATCATGGCAGGAACGGCTACCGCCACATCAAAGTCAAGAGTCCCACCATCCGCGATTTCTTGGACCAGATCATCCGCCCCGACTCTGTCGGCGCCGGCCTGACGAGCTTCGTCATGTCGATCCGCCGGTGCGAAGACCGCCACTCGCACCGTCTTGCCGATGCCGTGGGGATAGGAAACGTTCCCTCTCAGCATTTGATCCGCCCGACGAGGGTCGACACCCAGTCGGAATGCTGCCTCTATGGTTTCGTCGAACCGCGCCGAAGCCATGAATTTCACAAGATCCAGGGCTTCTGTGGGCGAATAGGCCGCTTGTCGATCAAAGCGGCGCAGGGAGTCCTGGTAACGCTTGCCTTTATTTGCCATGTCTACCTCCGTGGTCCAGGCGGCTCGCGCCTAGCGAGCCTCCCACTGGTTTTGTTAACAGGTACTTATCCGGCGACCTCAATCCCCATTGACCGTGCGGTGCCGGCCACTATGCGCATCGCGGCATCGATGTCGTTGGCGTTGAGATCCGGCATCTTGGTCTTGGCGATCTCTCTCACCTGGTCGGAGGTGACGGTACCCACCTTCGTAATGTGCGGTTCGCCGGAACCCTTCTCCACCCGGGCAGCTTGGCGGAGCAACGACGCCGCCGGAGGAGTCTTGGTGATGAATGTGAAGCTCCGATCCTTGTAGATGGTGATTTCCACCGGAATGATCGATCCCTTCTTGTCCTGAGTGGCTTCGTTGTAAGCCCGAACGAAATCCATGAGGTTCACTCCATGGGGTCCCAGAGAGGTACCCACAGGTGCAGCAGGAGACGCTTCTCCTGCCGAGAGTTGCATTTTCACCTTTGCGGTTACTTCTTTGGTAGCCATCTTTACTCAACTCCTATGAAAGAGCGCCTAGTTCTTCTGGATGTCGGCGAAGCCCAGTTCCACCGGAGTGTCCCGGCCGAAAATCTCCACCAACACCACGACTTTGGACTGATCGAGATTGATATCTTCGATGATTCCGCTGAAGTCGTTGAAGGGTCCCGAGACGACCCGGACTGTTTCGCCCACTTCCCAGGCCGGCTTGAAACGAGGCTTGGACTTGGTCTTGGTCTCTCGAAAGCCCAACATGCGCTCCACTTCCCGACGGGACAGCGGTGGCGGGCGATTCTGCTTCCCCATATTGGAGGCCACGAAACCGGTCACCCCGGGGGTGTCGCGCACCGCCGACCAGGAGTCGTCATCCAGGTACATTCTCACCAACAGATATCCGGGGAACACCTTCTTGGGAACCGTGACCTTCTTACGGTTGCGGATCTCCACCACATCTTCCCGCGGGATATGAACATCGAAGATGCGGTCGGAGAAACGCATGTACTCTACCCGCTTCTCGAGGTTGGCCTTCACCTTTTCCTCATGACCCGAGTAGGCATGGATCACATACCAATCCCCGGGCAGGTCGTAGGGGCTGACCTGTGACTCCTCTTCTTCGAAAGAAGTGACCGAGGCTGCCAGATCAACCACCTTGGATGCCTCCCAGCAAGTACAGGACTATTTGCTTCAGGGCAACATCGAGTCCGAAGATCACCAGGGTGAGCACCACGGATGTCACCAGCGTCACTACGGTGAAGTTGACCAATTGGCGCCGGGTCGGCCAGGACACCCGAGCAAGTTCGGTGCGCACTTCCCGCAGGAAAATGCCAATCCGGGTGTGGAAGGGCGGACGCTCGACTCCAGGCCGCTTCCTGCCCCTGGTCGGCACGGCGCGGTCAGCCCGCCTCTGTCGGGCGTCTTTACCTTGCTTCTTTTGACGTCGCTCCTCGCGTTCCACGAGGCGACGCATCTGTCGGTTCATGCTCTAGTGGTTCTTGGGTCTTTGAGTGATCGGAATAGCTGAGCAGGGGTGGCGGGACTCGAACCCACAACCTCCGGTTTTGGAGACCGGCGCTCTGCCAAATTGGAGCTACACCCCTCAGGGGGTTATCAGCCTAGCCAGAGTATACCCACCTACTAGGTAGGAAGTAAACCCACTATCGAGACTGGCCGGCCCCGTTGGCCTTAAGCGGTGCTCCTGACACGCCGAGTCAAGGTCCAGGCCACCACCGACACCACCCCCACCACCGCCGCGGCAATCGCCACCCTCTCACCTGCTTTTGCGAATTCGAGTTCGGGGTAGTCCACGGAAGCGTCCAGACTGCTTATCACCCCCGGCACCAACCCGGCCGGCGCCTTGATCACATTGCCCTCCATGGCAGCCAGCGTCCGGTGGATCCGGTGTTCGATAGCTCTCTCTGCCTGACACCTAAGACAGTGTCCGGCATGACGGGCCACCAGTGAGTTCCCGTCTTTTTGGTCAACCGCCCCCAATCTGACCAGAGGTCGAGACACCCGGCACACGGTGGACTGAACCAGCCTCATGTTGCATTCTCCAGCATCGTTCGAAGGCGTTTTCTGGCACGGTGCAGGCGAACCTTGGATGCGGAAACGGAGATGCCCAACGCTTCGGCTATTTGGGCATGACTCCAGCCATAGACATCCCGAAGCACCACCACCACCCGCGACCGCTGCGGGAGCCGGAGCAGCGCCCGACGGAGCCTGCCACGCAGATTGGCTGACTCAAAGGCCAGTTCGGGGTGGTCGAAGCTGGAAGGCGTCGCCGCCACATTGTCCACAACTTCCAACGGCGCATGTTGGGTGCGCTTCCGACGGCTCAGTTGTGTCCACGCCACGTTGACGGTGATGCGATAGAGCCAGGACGAGAATCGTGCATCTCCCCGAAACGAGCCGATTCCCCGCCAAGCCCGTAGTAACGCCTCCTGAGAAATATCTGCCGCCAAGTCGTGGTCTCCTGCCAAACGCGTCGCCAATGTGAACACTTGGTGCTGATGCCGTTGCGCCAGAATCGAGAACGCTTCCCTGTCACCGGCTCTGGAACGGGCCAACAACTCGTGTTCGTCATCCCATTTGACCGGTCGCGCCTTCATGCGGTTACAGGGTACCCGGTATGTGGCTCAAGGCAACTGGATCTGATCAAACCGCCGCCGTATCCACCGATGCGGTGATGAGGGCGTTCCCCTCCGAGACCAAGCGCATTGCGAAACGGGTCTCACCGGTCCTTCTCCCCTCCACATGGGCCGGTACACCGGGACGGAGTGGTTGGCGAAAACGGAACCGAGCCTTGCCAAGTGGTGACGGTCCACCCAGCAGGCGGGTGACGCCCTGGCAGATCCAGGCTGCGCAAGCCAGGCCGTGAACCACCACGCCTGAGAATCCCGCTCCGACCGCTGACTGGTGATCCCAGTGGATCGGGTTCCAATCCCTGGTGACCGCCCCATAGCGAATGAGATCCGCCCGACTCGCCGACTTCGCAAGGATGGGGATGTCTCCGCCCACCCCAGGTAACCCGGCCCCTGCGGCCGGTTGGTTTGCAGCGCGGTGCAGGGCGGCAGGTTCGGTCTCCACGGCGGTGCCACGCGCCGGCGGTTGTCCCCCGGCGATCAGAAAGGAAGACCTACCCTCCACCATGATTCCACCATCGGAGTCCTCCACGGTGACTGCAAAATCCACGAACCACACACCCCGTCGGTGTCGTACCCGGCTTACCTCCCCCCCGACCGACCAAGTGTCCTGCGCCCGCAACGGCGCCTTCCAGCAAAAGACCTGCTCCCCGTGAACCGCGGCACCCCCCTCCGCCATCACCGCGGGATGGGAGAGCAACCTGGGAGCCACCGCAAACAGCGCAGCGCCGGCCATGCCGGGAGGAGCGAATTCACCCCACCGATCGGGTTGGTCGCCAGTCACCTCCACATATGTTGCTACCCGGTCCCCGGAAACCAGCAACGGCTCGGGGCCGATGACCATACCCTCCAGATCGGCGAGGGTCATCCGGCTGGACACCCCCTAGGAGAAGGCGCCTTGGCCGGGCCTATCGGGTTTCCCGGTGGGAAGTGTGAACACGGCACCACCGGCAGTACTTGCGAAGAACCAACCGGCCTCGCACCAGGTTGCGGCGTTGCTCCTTGTCGTGCTGGTTCGCCCTGCCGCGGGTGGTCACGTAATTGCGCCGCTTGCACTCGGTGCAGGCAAGTTTGAGCGGGGGTCTCTTGTCACTTGGCATCGGTTGCTTTCTTTCTTATGTTTTGGCTTCTTGCACTTGTGGCGTCAGAGTCTTTGTTGTGTGGTGGTTATTTGGTGATCTTGGTAACCCGACCCGCACCCACAGTCCGACCACCCTCACGAATCGCGAAATCCAACCCCACCGACATCGCAATCGGAGCAATCAACTCCACCGACAACTCCACATTATCACCCGGCATCACCATCTGCACCCCACCAGGCAACAACACCGAACCCGTCACATCCGTAGTCCGAAAATAAAACTGCGGACGATAACCCGAAAAAAACGGATTATGCCTCCCCCCCTCCTCCTTCGTCAACACATACACCTGCGCCTCAAAACCAACATGAGGATTAATCGACCCAGGAGCAGCCAACACCTGACCACGCTCCACCTCAGACTTCCCCACCCCCCGCAACAACACCCCCACATTATCACCAGCCCGACCCTCATCCAACAACTTCCTAAACATCTCAACACCAGTCGCCACCGAACCACGCGTATCACGCAAACCAACCACCTCCACCGGCTCACCAACCCGCAACACACCCTGCTCAACCCGACCAGTCACCACCGTACCCCGACCAGTAATCGAAAACACATCCTCAATCGGCATCAAAAACGGACGATCCACATCCCGAACCGGCACCTCAACATACTCATCAACCGCATCCATCAACTCCATAACCCCATCACCAGCCACAACATCCCCCTCCAACGCACGCAACGCCGAACCCCTCACCACCGGAACATCATCACCCGGAAACTCATACTCCGTCAACAAATCCCGAACCTCCAACTCCACCAAATCCAACAACTCACCATCATCCACCAAATCACACTTATTCAAAAACACCACAATCCGCGGCACACCCACCTGCCGCGCCAACAACACATGCTCACGAGTCTGCGGCATCGGACCATCAACCGCCGACACCACCAACACAGCCCCATCCACCTGAGCCGCCCCCGTAATCATATTCTTAATATAATCCGCATGCCCAGGCATATCCACATGCGCATAATGACGCAAACCAGTCTCATACTCCACATGCGCAATCTGAATCGTAATACCCCGCTCACGCTCCTCAGGAGCACGATCAATATCATCAAAACCAGTCACCACATTCTGACCACCAACCCGCTCCGACAACACCCTAGTAATCGCAGCAGTCAACGTAGTCTTCCCATGATCAATATGACCCATAGTCCCCACATTCAAATGCGGCTTCACCCGCTCAAACCTCACCTTACCCACAACCAA
>Ga0209754_1000710_pt1 | contig 42639 bp, 31 predicted proteins | sample MesohylBB_FD_187295 | JGI IMG/M metagenome (GOLD analysis project Ga0209754, IMG submission 187295) | Host-associated microbial community of the marine sponge Aplysina aerophoba from Gulf of Piran - sponge mesohyl, lysed by bead beating... | ecosystem: Host-associated > Porifera > Sponge >...
CCCCCGCCGCAGCGGACGACGAAGCCCCAGCCGCCGAAATGAGCGGCCCCAAACAGGGCGGAACCATGACCTGGGTAGGCCACCAGGAAGTAGCCGGCCTCAGCCCGGCTTTCATGGGTCCTACTGTGCACTGGGTGATGATTATCAACATCCACAATCCGCTCGTGACCGTAAACGAGTTCAATGAACTCGAAAATGTACTGGCGCAATCAGTCGACGTTTCGGCCGACGGACTCACGTACACCTTCCAGTTGCACGAGGGCGTTCTGTTCCACGACGGCACTGAGTTGACCGCCGAAGACGTCGCTTACACCTTCAATTACTATGGCGACCCAGAAAATGGCGCGCCGATCGTCGGCTCCTTCACCGGCATTGGCTCGGTTGAAGCGCCGGACAAGTACACCGTCCAGGTCAATATGGACAATGTCAACGCCGCTTCCCTGGCTTCCTGGGCCACCGTCCCCATCGTTCATTCGGCCTATCACGCCGAAGTGGGCGAGGAGACCTACAGCACCGCGCCGATCGGCACCGGAGCTTACAAGCTGCGCGAATGGCGCCCGGCAGAGTTTACCGAGCTGGAAGCCTTCGATGATCACTTCCGCGGCCGCCCCTACATCGACGTCCTGCGCGAAGACATCGTGCCGGAACCTTCCGTCCGCATGATCGCCCTCCAGACCGGTGAGGCCGACTCCGCCGTTTGGCCGCTGCTGGTCGAAGACAGCATCTTCCTCGAGAACGAGCCGAACTTCGTCAACTTCCGTACCCTCGCCAACTCGATCAAGCACTTCCCGCTCAACAACAGCATTCCGCAGCTGGCGCAGAAAGAAGTGCGACAGGCCCTGATGCACGCGCTCGACCGCCAGCGCATCATCAACGACCTTTGGAACGGCGCCGCCCAGGTATCCCACTCCAACCTGACGCCTGCCAGCCCCTATCACCACACCGGGCTCAAGCAGTACGACTTCGACCCGCAGGAAGCCATGGCTCTGCTCGACGGCGCCGGTTGGGCCGCTGGCGGCGATGGCATCCGTGCAAAGGATGGGCAGCAGCTCTCCTTCACCATCACGACCATCACCGGCGACCAGGCCCGTCGTCCCATCGCCGAACTGGCGCAACTGATGTTTGCCGACGTCGGCGTCGACGTGCAGCTGGAAGAGGCCCCGGTAGCGACCATCCTCCAGGGTATGCGCGAAGGCACGATGGACGCCTCCCTCTACAACTGGACCTACGGATCCGCGGTCGAGCCCGACCCGTTCAGCACACTCCACTCAAGCGGCGGCAACAACTTTGCCCAGTTCAACAACGCCCGCGTCGACGAGTTGATCGAGGAAGGGCTGCAGGTCGTCTCCTACGAAGAGCGCGAGCCCTACTATCACGAGATCCAGGAGATCTTCGTCGAAGAGCAGCCGGTGCTCAATCTGCAGTTCGACGAGTGGATGAACGTCTTCAACAGCCGCATCAAGGGGCTGCCGGAAGGCCCGAAGAACAGCTCGTTGTACCAGCAGGCCCATAAATGGTGGATTGAGGAATAACGAAATCTCTTGTGGTCGGTGACCCGTGATCGGTAGGGTCGCCGGCCACTATAACCTGCCCATAATTCGCTAATTACTGACCACTGCCCTTCATGCTTCCCTACGTGACTCGCCGCATCCTTCAAGGCATCCTGGTGATCGTGCTGATCAGCGTCGGCACCTTCGTCGTTATACGGTTGATGCCGGGCGACCCGACCTACCTGCTGCTCGGCGAAGGGGAGATCCGCATAAGCGAAGAACAGATGGAGGCGATCCGCCGCCGCTGGGGGTTGGATCGTCCCTATCATGAACAGTATCTGGTCTGGGCCTGGAATCTATTGCGCGGAGATTTCGGCGACTCTCTTATCCGCACCGGCATACCCGTGCGGCAGATGATCTTCGAGTCGATCCCGGTAACCGCGATTCTGAATGTCACCTCTTTGGGGCTGGCGTTGCTGGTCGCAATCCCGGCCGGCATCATTGCCGGCGTCCGCCGCAACTCCTCCTTCGACTACACAACCGCGGTTGGCTCGACATTGGGTGTGGCTCTGCCAAACTTCTGGCTGGGACTGATGTTGATCGTACTATTCGCCCTCTATGTGCCGCGTTGGTTTGGCGACCTGCCTCTGATTGGCCGCATCCCTCCCTTTGGGCTGAAATCCTGGCAAGGATACATCCTGCCGATCCTGGTGCTGACGACCGAACAGATGGCCGTAATGACGCGCGTCATGCGCGCGTCCACGCTCGAAGTGCTGTCCCAGGATTACGTGCGTACTGCCTACGCCAAGGGGCTTCCAAACACCATTGTGCTTGTCCGCCACGCCGTTCGCAATGCTTTGCTGCCAGTGGTGACGGTAATCGGTTTTCGAATCGCCTTTATTCTCAGCGGCACCATCGTCGTCGAGACCGTCTTTGCGATCCCCGGCATCGGCCGCCTCTTCACCGACTCGGTCTTTCGCCTCGACTACCAGGTCGTACAGTCCCTGGTCGTCGTCCTGGCCGTGCTAGTAGTCGCCGTGAACCTGCTGACCGACCTGACCTACGCCATCATCGATCCGCGTATTCGAATCAACTAACACTCCGAAATTGTCCTATAAGGTGGGCGCAAAAGAAATGCAATAATTGCGGTGCCCCCTTGTAAAAAGTTCAGTGCATTTACTGCAACACCGCTTTTTCATCCGATTGACCAAAGAGACCTGTTCAGCGATTTGTTGCGAATTCGACCGGACAAGCCTATAGTCGTGGCATCATATTGGGCTGACATTTGATTGGCGCCCGACTCGGACGCTGATTTAGAACATTGAAGACGAGTACCTTTCGAATCGGAGGAGACTTCGTGGGAACCGTTACGCACGCTCAAGTCCAGGAGTTAGTCAATAATCTACCTGAGACAAAACTGTCGCTTGCCTTTCACCTCTTGCAGGACCTTGCTGAGAAAGACGCAGAGATCGTTTCTCAAAAAGATCTTGCTCGCCCTGCCCGTATGACGCACGGGGACAGTTCTCACGATAGCCGCCGACGGATCCTGGCGCAGCAGGCAGAACTGCTGAAGGAGCACTACGAACAAACAGTCGATGAGCGCACTGAGTGGCAAGCGGGAGACTTCAGTGATGGATAGTAAACGCGGCGAAGTCTGGATGGTGCGCCTCGACCCGACTCTCGGCGCTGAAATCCGAAAGACCCGTCCCGTAGTTGTAGTAAACTCCGATGCCATTGGCGTATTGCCCATTCGATTGGTAGCTCCGCTGACGGAGTGGAAAGAGTACTTTGCCCATAACCTCTGGCATGTCAGGCTGATGCCCGATAGCGCCAATGGATTGAGCAAGCCCTCCGCGGTTGACGCACTACAACTGCGTGGAGTTGATACGCAACGGTTCGTTCAAAAGCTTGGCATCGTCTCTGAAACGGTCATGAGATCGATTGTCAGAGCAATTACAGTGGTCATTGAGCATTGACGCAATCAATATAGGTCGGACGCTTTAGTTCGATTGCCTACATCTTTTAGATCGCCGGAGTACCCTTTCTGAATCCTGGACACCGACCTGACCTACGCCATCATCGATCCGCGTATTCGAATCAACTGAAATTATTCTTGTTTTTGGCCCAGACCAGCCCATGACCGCTACCTCAGCCGCTGAGCCGAACCTCCAACTCATTGCCGACGCTGACCGCCGCTCCGAATGGAGCCAGTCGTGGCGGCGCTTTCGCGCCAATCGCTTCGCGGTTGGCGGGTTGGTTATAATCATCCTCTTGGCGTTGATGGCGATCTTCGCGCCGCTGCTCTCGCCCTATGATCCCATTACTGAAATCTTTCGCGGTATGCGCGGCGGCAGCCCAACCCCAGCCCATCCCTTCGGCTACGACCATCTTGGACGCGACCTTCTCAGCCGCGTCATCTTCGGCACTCGGATCGCGCTGCTGGTGGGCCTGGCGGCTACCGGCATCACCGTCACAATGGGCGTCGTCATCGGTGCCGTGGCCGGCTACTTCGGCAGCTGGGTGGATATGCTCATCTCAAGGGTAGTAGATACCCTGATGGCCTTTCCCATTATCGCATTGCTCGTTGTCCTGGCTGCAGTACTGGGGCCGAGCTTGGTTACTACCGTTCTCGTGATCGGCTTCACTGGCTGGGCACGCTTCGCCCGCGTCGTGCGCGCCGACGTCATGTCCCTGAAAGCAACCGATTTCGTCACCGCAGCCAGAGCTGTGGGCGTGCGCGACTGGCGCATAATCTGGCGGCATCTTCTGCCAAACGTCATGGGCCCAGTCATCGTTTTGGCGACCTTGGGCATCGGGGGCATTATTATTTTGGAATCAGCGCTCTCATTTCTCGGCTTGGGCATTCGCCCGCCGAACCCCTCATGGGGCGGCATCTTGTCGGATGGACGCGCCTTCATTCTGCGCTTCCCACATATTGCGTTCTTTCCCGGCCTGATGATCGTGATCACGGTGCTGGCCTTCAACTTTTTGGGTGACGGCCTGCGTGATGCACTGGATCCTAGGGAACGGGACTAGCAAGTGAGGTCTGTGCTATGGCACCTAAGCGTTTGGTAATTCCCGGAATCGTCAAAGGCGGTGTGGCAGTGCCTCAGCACGAAATGTCTTTGCCCGAAGGTATCAGCGTAGAAATTCATGTCAAACCGGCAGATATGACGCCGGAGCTAGAATCCGAACTGGACCAATGGGACAAGGCTAGTGCTGAGGCATGGGCGATGATTGATAAATGGTAACTACTCAGCCGCAATTGATTCGCAACCCTGAACGAGGGGAGCAAAGGTGTTCTTTCTCCCCACATTGTTGTATTTTGGGCGGTCGGGCGCAAGCGCCCTCCCTTGTGCAGGGGCTGCGCCCCCGCAACGCCCCCCTACAAAACCATCGCTCACCGACCGTGTGCATTCTTCGCAACGTGTCGGCTGGCGAGCATGGCGGCGGCTGTACACCAGTTACGTCACCAAGAGCCTGAATGGTTCTAAGGATGACTGGCTGGCCAAGTACTGTGGCTTAGTAGTTACGATAAATGGGAGGCCGAGTCGCCGTGAGCGTCGGCGACATACATAGGGTTGACCTGCCTTCCGAAGATGGTCGTGAGCAACGCGGCAGGCGCCCAGCAGTGGTTATGCAGGATGACAACTACGGCCGAAATCTGCCCGTAGTCCTGGTAGCGCCTCTTACGACTGCAAGGGCGACCATGCGATTCGCCGGTACGACGCTCGTCCATCCCACATCGGAGAACGGTTTGAAGCAGGAATCGGTAGTGCTTATGTTTCAACTTCGAGCCATTGATCGGCGTCGTCTTCGGGGCCGTATAGGTGCGGTGGATGCGGAAGTGCTGAATGCGATGTTTGACGAGCTTGGCAAACTTACAGGGCGCAGCGTCTAACCGAATTGATCGAGAGCCGTAGGTTAGCCTCAAGCTGGTGTTGAATCGACGGAACCTTCCCCAAAACACGGCGCGTGAGTTGTGCCTATATTTGTAGCATCACACATATAGACCAAGTCTTACCACAATGTTGTGAACCATTTCTCAGGAGGAGAAAAAGATGAAGAACCCGACCAAAGGATTTACAATTTTCGCCCTGTTGCTGACAGTCGCGCTGGCGCTCACCGCATGTGTCGCCGTCGCACCGGCATCCGGCGACGACGCCATGATGGAAGAGGAAGGCGGCTTCGTCGTCGGCGTCAGCAACACACTCGTCGGCAACGGCTGGCGCGAGCAGATGATCTGCGCCATCAAAGCTGAGGCCACCGCCAGCGGCCTCGTCGACAGCGTCGTCGTTGTCAACCGCAACGGCGGCCCGACCGAGCAGATAGCCGACCTTGAAGGCCTCATCTCGCAAGGTGTTGACGCCATTATCCTCAACCCGACCGATCGCGAGGGCCTCAACGCCGTCATCGAATCGGCCATTGCCCAGGGCATCGTCGTCGTGGCCGTCGATCAGGCGGTTACCGCCGAAGGCGCCTATGTCGCCACCAATGACCAGACCGCATACGCCCGCCTCGGCGCTGAATGGCTCTTCGAGCAGCTCGGCGGCTCCGGTAAAGTCGTGGAAATGCGCGGCATCGATGGCGTACCCGCCGACACTGACCGCCACGACGGCTTCATGGAAGCGCTTGCGAACTACCCTGACATCGAAGTTGTGGCCTCGACCTTCACCGGCTGGGACCCCTCAACCGGCGCACAGCAGGCCCTCGACCTGATCACGACCCAGGATATCGATGGCATCTGGACCTCTGGCATCGACTATTCCGTCGTCGAACAGTTCCAGGTAGCCGATGTTGACTTCGTGCCCATCGTCGGCGCGGACAACAACGGATTCGTGGAGCAGTTGATCCAACTTGCCGACGCAGGTCTGATCGGCGCGGCCGTGACCAACCCGCCCGCCATCGGCGCTGTCGGCATGGCGATCGCGCTCGACGCGCTGACCGGCAATAACCCGCCGCACGAGACCATCCTCACCCCCGAAGTGTTCACCACCGATAATGTCGACGGGCTGAACGGGATCTACGCGCCCGACGAGCAGGTGGGCTGGAGCACCTACGTCGATATTGAACCCTACACCAGTTACAACGGCAGCGCCGATGTGTCCGCCTGCAAGGCGCCGGGTGAGTAGGCTGCAACCCACCGTTGGATTGAACTCGCTATGAGTGAGTCGCAGCCACTGCTTGCGACCTTCAAAGTAGCAAAATCGTATGGATCCGTCGTGGCGCTGCGAGAAGTTGACCTCGCAGTCCGCCGCGGCGAGATCCATGCGCTGCTTGGCGCTAACGGCGCCGGCAAAAGTACCCTCGTAAAAATCCTTGCGGGCGTCCATCCGGCCGACGCCGGTGCTGTTCACGTCGATGGGCAGCCGATGCAGTTCCATGCCCCCGCCGAATCCATGGCTGTCGGCATCGCAACCGTCTTCCAGGATCCGGCCCTTATCCCCGATCTCACCGTAAGGCAGAATCTCCAACTCAGTGAGATAGACGAGGCGGCCTTCACGCGCTGGCTCGCCTGGTTCGATCTGGATGTCCTCGACTTCGACGCGCTCGTGCGCGATCTGCCGCTCGAAACATTGCGCATGGTCGATCTGGCGCGCGCGCTGGCGCGTGACCCCCAAGTGTTGCTGCTAGACGAAATCACAGCCGCGCTCACCGCTGAACAGGCCGAACGGGTCTTTACCCTGCTGGCGCAATGGAGAGAACGGGGCCGCGCAGCCGTTCTGATCACGCACCGGCTGGCGGAGGTCAGACGCATCTGCGACCGCGCCACTATCCTGCGCGATGGCCGCAACGTTGCTCTATTCGAGCCGGGCGCGGCGCCGGCAGGCCCAAACGGCTCGTCAACCGGAACCATGTTCGACGTCGGCGAGCACGAGCTGGTCGAAGCCATGCTCGGGACAGACGTACTGGATGTCGAGGAAAAAGAAGAGAGCAATTCCCGTTCACCACAGCAGCCTGATTCCAGCTCCTCGTCGGAAGAGACCGCTTTTGCCGTCCAGGCGCTGACTTCCGCAGATGTAGTGCGAAATGTCTCGTTCGAACTGCGTCGCGGTGAGATTCTCGGCCTTGTCGCGTTGGAAGGCCAGGGCCAGGAGCGTCTATTCTCCCTCCTGTCCGGCGACCGCCGCCCTACCGCCGGTGAAATTCTCGTCCGCGGCAGCCAGCGCCGCTGGCGCGCGCCCTCTGATGCTGTCGCAGACGGCGTCGTCCTTATCCCCGGTGACCGTCTGCTAACCCTATTGCCCAATCTTCCCGTGCGCCAGAACCTGGTTGTTCCCCTTTTCAGCCGCATCCGGCAGTGGCTGCGCCTCCCATCCGATGAACGCCAACGCGTAATGAACGCAATCGACCGCCTTTCGATCGATACCAGGGCGGCATCCCAGGTGCGGCGGCTTTCCGGCGGGAACCAGCAAAAAGTCGCGATTGGCCGCTGGCTCGTGGCCGGCTTTCGTACGCTGCTCTGCTTTGACCCCACACGGGGCATCGATGTCCAGACCAAGCACGAGATTTACGCCCTGCTGCGCGAGCTGGCCGCCGGCGGCGCGGCGATCCTGCTCTATACCAGTGAGCTTGCCGAGATTCAGCTCGTCTGTGACCGCGTACTCATCATGCACGACGGTTGTTTCGTCGACGAACAGGATGCCGCGCACGCAACCGAATCTTCCCTGCTCACCGCCGCCCATGGATTGGAGGTGCCTGCATGATAACGACGGTTCGATCTGCGGGCGTCGCCCTATGGCGCACGGGTTTGGCGCGCAACACTTGGACTTTGGGCGTGTGGCTGCTCCTCAGCGTATTGCTCATCTGGTATGCCACCCTTATCCCCGTATTCGGCCAGTTCCAGGTCACGTCGATCAGCAAAAATAGCCTTCCTCTCGTCTATCTTGCTATCGGGCAGGCCATCATCGTGATCGCCGGCGGCATCGACCTCTCGTTGGGCGCGCTGCTTCTGCTAACCAACGCGCTCGCGGCTCGGCTCATGGATGATCAACCTTTTGCGATGGTCCTCTTTATCGCCATCGTACTGATCGCCGGCCTCGGCATCCTCAACGCTCTGGTAGGCTATGTGATCAGCGTCTCCCGCGTGCCGGATATCGTTGTCACTCTGGCCACTGGCTACATATGGTCTGGTTTTGCACTGTGGATTCTGCCTTCCCCTGGCGGCGGCACCGCGCCTGAATTCCGGTGGCTGTTTACCGGCGCGCAGTCCGGGATCGGCGGCACCTATGTCATGCCGATCCTGATGATGGCAGTCCCGGCCATTCTCGTATTCCTCTTGTCGAGGCATACCCGCATTGGGTTGTCCATCTATGCAATTGGCAGCGATAGCGTTGCCTCCCGCCTCGCAGGTCTCGATGTGCGCCGCGCAAAGATTTCCTCCTACGCGATTGGGGGTGCAATGGCGGCGCTTGCCGGCTTGGCCACGGTAGCTCTCACCGGCACCGGCGACCCCCGTTTCAGCGTCGGCGCCAACGCGACCTTGAACAGTGTGGCCGCCGTCGTTCTCGGCGGCGTCGCCCTCGTTGGCGGCACCGGCCTCGTGCTTGGCGTGGTCGCCGCCGGCGTAATTCTGATCATGCTCAACCCGATCCTGAGCGCGATGGGCATCGACCCCAACAACGCCCAGATCATCCAGGGCCTGCTCATCGCCGGCGTCATGATGGTTGGCGGCCTTGTCACCCTGTTGCGGGAGAGATCCGCATGAACCAGTCCCCCCTGCCAACACAGGCCAACGCAGCCGCCGCCGCGCCTGCCGGATTGGCCGCCCGCGCCGCCGCCCTTGTCGCCGAACGCCCGACGCTGGCGCTGACCGGCATTCTCGCCCTCCTCGTCCTTATCACCGGCCTCGTCGAACCGAACTACCTTTCCGTCAGCGGCGCACGCAACACGCTCCTGCAGGCCGCGCCGCTCGGCATTCTGGCAGGCGCGCAGACGATCCTCATGCTCACCGGCGGTATCGACCTGTCGGTCACTATGATTGCCACCGGCTCCGCCTATGTCGCTGCCAACCAGTCCGCCGAAGGCGCGGTCATTGCAATTGTGTTGGGCATCGTGGTTGGCCTGGTGGTGGGAAGCGCCAACGGCGTAGGTGTGTCCGTCTTTCGCGTCAACCCGCTGATTATGACACTGGCCATGTCGGGCATCCTTCTGGGCCTGTTTACCGCCTGGGCACAGACGATCCTGCAGGGCTCGACACAGATGGGCCCCTTTATAAAACTGATCGGCGGAGGCTCCTTCCTGGGAAATCGCATCCCCTATAGCGTGGTCGTGTGGGCACTCATTGCCGGCGGCCTGATCTGGCTTCTCAGGCGGACCGGCTGGGGACGGCTTCTCTATGCAATTGGCGATAACGAAATCGCCGTGCGCCTCGCCGGCGTGCGCGTATGGCAAGTTCGCATCACAGCCTACATTGCAGCTGGCGTGCTGGGCTCCATCGGCGGCATTCTTCTTGGGGGCCGCACAGGCGCCGTCGATCTCCAACTCGCCAACGCCTTTCTGCTGCCATCGGTTGCAGCGGCGGTGATCGGCGGCACCTCGATCTTCGGCGGCGTAGGCGGATACGCGGGCACGATCCTCGGCGCGCTGATCCTCAGCGTTCTGAACTCGATGCTCACCTTCCTCAACGTCGGCCAGGCCATCCAGCAGGTTGTATACGGTGCAATCGTCCTGGCGCTGGCGTGGGGATATGCAGGTCTTACTCGTCGGGCCTGACGGGAAATATTGCGTGGGCAATGTAGGTTCTGAAGATGACCTGCCTGCTTCGAGACTGGAAAATTGACAGGTGTGGCTGAAGAGAAACGCAGATAGCTTCGCAGATGAAGTAGCGACAGCTCAAAGGGGAGTAACGAAATGCTATAAGAATCACAAGCGCTGACTACGAGGAGGCACGCACGATGACCGTCGCAACAAGACCTTTGCATCATGGACACACGAGACTCAATCTCACCATGATGGACGTTTTGGGCCATCTTATCATTTGGCTTCTTATCTCGATTGTCACATTGGGAATCGGCCTGTTTTTCTGGCCCTATGCGTCCGCCAAACTGATCATTAATGCCATCGAACTAGAAGACCGAACCAGGTCTTCAGTTGGCAGACTTGAATGTCAACTCAGTGCAGGCCAGCAAATTGGGCACATTCTTTTGTGGATATTATTGTCAATCATAACCTTAGGCGTTGCCTATCCCTTCTATATCTTTGGCGTCGTCAGGACGGCAATCGACCGAACTCGAATCGTTTAGACCTTGGCAGTCAAGTTTGATAGGGGTGAAATGATGCGTGTCTCTAATGTAGCAATTGTTGGCACCGGTTTCATGGGTCCGGCCCATACCGAAGCCCTCCGCCGGCTGGGCATCAACGTTGCCGGAATCCTGGGCTCCTCAGCTGAGAAATCCCGCCGCGCCGCCGCAGACTTGGGCATTCCAAAAGCATACGACGACTTTGCCGAGCTGCTGGCCGACGGCGAAATCGAGGCCGTGCATATCACCTCGCCCAATCGCCATCACTTCGAGCAGGCCAGCCACGCGCTCCGGGCCGGCAAGCATGTCCACTGCGAAAAGCCGCTGGCCATGACCTCGAAAGAATCGGGCGAGTTGGTAGAATTGGCGCGCAAGAGCGGCCTCGCGGCCGGCGTCAACTACAACATGCGCTTCTACCCTCTCAACTGGGAGGTCCGCTCAATGATCCAGAGCGGCGCCCTGGGCCGCATTCACTCCATCACCGGCAGCTATGTCCAGGACTGGCTGCTCTACCCCACCGATTACAACTGGCGCGTCCTCAGCGGCGAGGGCGGCAAGCTGCGGGCCGTCGCCGACATCGGCACCCACTGGCTGGACCTCGTCCAGTTCGTTACCGGCCTCTCCGTCAACGCTGTGCAGGCCGACCTGAAGACCGTTCACACCACCCGCCAGCGCCCCACCGGTGAAGTCGAGACCTTTTCCGCCAAAGTTCAGGCGCCCGACGCCACTGAGTCGATCGACATCGAGACCGAAGACAGCGGCGCCGCGCTTCTGCGCTTTTCCGGCGGCGCCCACGGTTCATTGTGGGTCTCGCAGATAACCGCCGGACGCAAGAACTGTCTCCGCTACGAGATCGCCGGCAGCGAAGCCACCGTCGCCTGGAACAGCGAACAGCCCAACGAACTCTGGATCGGCCACCGCAACCAGGCCAACCAGCTCCTGCTCCGCGACCCGGGCCTCGTCTCCGAAGCAGCCCTCGCTCACATAGGCTATCCCGGCGGCCACAACGAGGGCTACGACGACTCCTTCAAGCACTCGTTCAAATCCTTCTACGACTACATCGCCGCCGCCGATTTCAACGCTCCAGAGCCCTTCCCCACCTTCGCCGAAGGGCATAAAGAGATCCTTCTGTGCGAGGCAATTCTTGAGAGTCACGATGGAAGGCGGTGGGTAGAACTAAGCCAATAATGGTAGCCTGTGTCCAGTGGCATCTGTTATAGTGTCAATGCGTTCCCCCTTGTAAAGTGCCACTGGCGTATCACAACAACAAGGAGACTGTCCCCAAAATGATGAAACTAGGCTATGCCAGCGCCATCCTCCCCGACCTCTCCCTCGAAGAGGTCATCCAATTCACCGCAGCCAACGGCTTCAGCACCGTCGAGCTCATGTGCTGGCCCGCCGGCAAGGCCGAACGCCGCTACGCCGGCGTCACCCACATCGACGTCGTCGGCTTCACCAACGCGGACGCCGCCAGGGTCAACACGCTCGCCGACTCAGCCGGCATCACCATCAGCGGGCTGGGCTACTACCCCAACCCCTTAACGCCCGACCAGGACGAAGCGCAAGTCAGCATCGACCACATCAAACGCGTCATCGAAGCCTCCGCACTTCTGGGCATCGGCATCATGAACACCTTTGTCGGCCGCGACTGGACCAAATCGGTCGACGACAACTGGCCGCGCTTCCTCGAAGTCTGGACCCCGCTGATCCGCTTTGCCGAAGACCATGGCGTCAAAATCGGCATCGAGAACTGCCCCATGGCCTTTACCAATGACGAGTGGCCCGGCGGCAAAAACCTGGCCCATACGCCGGCCATCTGGCGCCGTATGTTCGCCGACATCCCCAGCGACCACTTCGGCCTCAACTACGACCCCTCCCACATGATCTGGCAGCACATGGACTATCTCAAGCCGATCCGGGATTTCACCGACAAACTGTTCCATGTCCACGCCAAGGACGTCCGCCTCGACCGGCACCGCCTTGACGAAGTGGGCATCATGGCCACCCCGCTCGAATTTCATGTGCCCAAACTGCCCGGCCTCGGCGATATCGACTGGGGACAGTTCTTCTCAGTACTGAGCGACGTCGGCTACGACGGCCCAGTCTGTATCGAAGTCGAGGACCGGGCCTACGAAGATTCACTCGAAAGCCGCAAGGCCTCCCTTGTCCAGAGCGGCCGCTATCTCAAGAACTTCATGCCCTGACGGCTGGAACGGAGCCCCCATGTCTCTCGAATCCGACATTCGCACTATCATCGACAACAGCGGCGCCGAGATGGCCCTCTCCGCTCTCCACCTGGAGTCCGGTCAACGGATCGACGTCGACGGAGAACGCGTCTTCCCTATGTGCAGCGTCCTCAAGATCCCCGTCCTCGTCGAAGCCTTCCGCCAGATCGAAGCGGGCCGCTTCACCCTTGACGACCGCTGGCAGCTGACCACCGCCGAAAAAAACCTGCCCAGCGGCATCCTCGTCTTCTTCGACGACGGCCTCGCGCCCACCGTGCGGGATTTGCTCACTCTGATGATGATAGTCAGCGACAACACCGCCACCGACATGGTGATGCATCGCCTGGGAAAAGGCAGTGTAACCCGCACCATGCACAGCTTGGGTCTGACCGACATCCACGTGCCCTTAACCATTCGGGAGTTGTTCGACGACCTGCTCCCCTCCTCCGACCCCACCCAGAACCTTCTGGCCCTCGCCGGCGCTGGGCCCCGAAATCGGGCGGGCATCTGCTACAGCCTGGGCCCCGACAACGACGTCGGCACGCCTGCTGCACTCACCGAACTGCTGGCGCGCATCTGGCGGGGAGAAATCATCAGCCGCACCGCCTGCGACGCCATGCTGGAAATTCTCCTCAAACAGCAGCTCAACGACCGCCTGCCCCGTTACCTTCCGCCCGGCACACCCTGTGCCCACAAGACTGGCACCCTGCCCGGCATTCGCAACGACAGCGGCATCATCTACGCAAGCGAAAACTCGCACGTGGCCGTCACCGTCTTCTCCCGCTGGGACGACGAAGCCGCCGCCGATGACCCCATCGCCAACAAAGAGACGCCCATCGCCATCGACGCCGCCTTTGGCCGCATCGGCCGGCTCCTGTACGACGCGTTCTGTGACTCCTGACCCTTTCCATGCCTGAATCCACGACCCTGATCCGCAAATCCCGCATCATCGACGGCACTGGTAACCCCTGGCAGTTTGGCGACCTGCTCCTGAAAGGCGACCGCATCGACGCCATCGCCCCGCCGGGCGCGATTCCCTCCGTAAACTGTACCGAAGTAGTCGATGCCACCGGCCTCGTCGCCTGCCCCGGCTTCATCGACATCCAGAGCCACTCGATTCTGTCGCTCATGATCGACGGGCGCTGCCTCTCCAAGATCACCCAGGGCGTCACAACCGAAATAATGGGCGAAGCCTGGACCCCGGCTCCGGTCGCCGGCCGCCACACCGACCCAATCGAAAATTCGATTCTACCCATGCCGATCAGCGACGAATGGCACGAGAAGATCCGCAGTTGGACCAGCTTCGGCGACTGGTTGCGGGACGTAGAAGCCGCCGGCGTTTCCCCCAACATCGGCTCCTTCCTCGGCGGCGGCACCTTACGCCACGTCGGCAAGGGCATGGAGATGGGCAAACCCTCAACCGATGAACTCGAACTCATGCGCCGCACAATGGCGGACGCCATGGAAGATGGCGCCTTCGGCGTCTCCTATGCCCTGATCTATCCGCCGGACTCCTACACCGACACCGATGAACTGATCGAAATATGCAAAGTCGTGAGCCGTCACAACGGCATCTACATCACCCACATGCGCTCGGAAAGTGACAAGCTGTTCGAAGGGTTGGAGGAGGCGCTGACCATCGGCCGTTGCGCAGACCTGCCGGTCGAGATCTACCATCTCAAGGCCTCCGGTACCGCAAACTGGCACAGGATGCCTTCCACAATTGCCCGCATCGAAGAAGCCCGCGCCCAAGGGCTCGACGTGACCGCTGACATGTACCCCTACGACGCATCCGGCACTGGACTCTCCTCGCTGCTGCCTACATGGACAGCCGCCGATGGGCAATTTTTCGCGAGTCTGGAGCAACCGGCCGTACGAGCGCGCATTCGCGCCGAGATGTTCGAAGCTGCGGGGAATAAGAAGAGACCTACAACCCGGGGAGGCGCCGAAGGCGTAATACCCGTCGGCTTGCATAGGGAAGAAAACAGTGCCTACGTCGGCATGAACCTCGCCCAGATCGCCGCCGCAAGAGACCAGGACTGGCTCGACTGTGCCATCGACCTTCTACGCTCCGAAGGCCAGCGCATCGGCACAATCTTCCTCTCGATCAGCGAAGACAACCTGCGCTCGCAGTTGCCGCTGCCATGGATCAAGATCGCCACCGACGCCGCCGGGCTCGACCCCACCTGGGCCGCCGAACTAGGCCCCACGCATCCCCGCGCCTATGGGACCTACCCGCGCGTGCTGGGAAAATATGTGCGCGAGCAGCGGCTCCTCACCCTCGAAGACGCTGTCCGCAAAATGACCGGCGCCGTAGCAGACCGCCTCGGCCTGCGCCAGCGGGGCCACCTGCGCACAGGCCACTTCGCTGATGTCGTGCTCTTCGATCCGCTCACCATCGGCGACCGCGCAACATTCGCCGCCTCCCATCAGCTATCTGCCGGTGTGCAGGACGTTTGGGTCAACGGCGAGCGCGTACTGCGCAGAGGCGAGCACACCGGCGCCTTTCCGGGCCGGTTCGTCAAAAGAGAATAAAAGTTTCTGGGGGTTCGGCCTTCAGAAACTACAGTCGGGAAAAGGAGGGTACCAGAAAAACGAAGACCTACAGGGGGGATTCGCCGTCCCCATTCGGAGCGCCAATGCGCTTCAACTCTTCATCCAGCCGCAACCTGTTCAACTCCATCCGCCAAACCGGGAGGGAGATGTTCAAGCTGACAATTCGCCTGTTCAGCTCGCCAATGCGCGCTTCCCAGTCGGCAACACTGCGACGCCAGGACCGTGCCAGAGCATCCCTCTCGCTCCCAGCGGCCTCTGCGTCCGCGCACGTCAACGCCCACCGACGCTTCATCTCCGTACGCAACAATTCAATTTCGGCCAGAAGCGCCTTGCGGTCACCGATCCAGCTTGGCGTCAGACCGTTGTCCTTGAGCAGCTTATTGGCCATGCGCATATCTTCTGGCTCGTTGGGGAATCTGTCCAGACGCAGCGGCTGGCCTTTACCAGGCAGGTTCTCAAAGGCGCCTTTTGCAGCCGCCTCTTCAAGCTGCTCAGTAATCAGATCTTGCCATTCGTTCAGCCCCCGCGGGCGGGCGCGTCGGCGAGGGACATTCTCGACGTTCGACGAAGACGCCTTTTCTGTTGCACGCGGTTTGTCTTGCTCGCTCACAAAACCCCCCATCCGCATTCTGTATGTGAATCCTATCACAAAGCGTAGGCGACTCTCAAATTGGGAGCGCCCCATTGAAAGGTGCCATAACCAAAATGAACTACATTCTACAGCCGTTTTGGAGTCCCAACGACAGGAGAATTCGCGCGCTATGGCGCGTGATCCTACACCTCGTGCTCATCTTTGCCGCACTGCAGATCATTTCGGCAATCATGCGCGCGTTCCTCTCAGGAGGCGAGAACAGCACCGATAGCGGCCCGGATCCTATCCAAAGCATGGTCTCCCTGATATTGACCGGCCTGGTATATGTCGTCGTCACAATCGCCGCGGCCAGGTTTCTGGATCGCCGCAGATTTAGCGACTACGGTCTGATCTGGAACACACAATGGCGCCGCGACCTGCTCTTCGGCCTGCTTCTTGGCGGTCTCCTGATGGGGGGAATCTTTGTGATCGAGTTGGCCATGGGCTGGATCACGATCGAAGGCATGTTCGTCACACTAATGCCCTTCCCATTCTTCGTGGCCTTCCTCCTCTTCCTGGTCCAAATGACACTGGTTGGTACCTACGAGGAACTCGTTTTCCGCGGCTTTCAGATGAAAAACATCGCTGAAGGTCTCAACTTCGGCCCGCTAAGTGGAAGAACCGCGCTGTTCTTAGCGTGGATTGTCACCTCAATCCTGTTCGGCTTGATTCACGCCGTGAACCCTGGCGCAACCGTGGGCACGACCATCAAGATTACTTTGGCAGGGATCTTCTTGGCTCTGCCCTTCCTGCTGACCGGAGAATTGGCCCTTTCCATCGGCGTCCATGTCGCCTGGAACTTTTTCCAAGGCAACGTATTTGGCTTCCCGGTCAGCGGCTTGACTTTTTTCCGGACCACTATCTTCAATACAGTTCAGGGCGGCCCCGAACTTTGGACTGGCGGCGGCTTTGGGCCGGAGGCCGGGCTGCTGGGCTTCATAGCAATAATAGTCGGCTCCCTGGCCATGATCTGGTGGGTGAAACGCACTCGCGGTACACTTGACCTGTCACATTCTCTCGCCGAATACTGGCCGCCTCCTGAATAATGACGTCGCGGGTAGAGCGAAAAGATTTCGCATCTAAGTGACCCCGCGGTATGAAAATATTCTTCAGGAAGAGCGCCGCAGACGGCCAAGCTTCGTACACACAATGAATCGAATTATGACCTGGTTCTGGAATCCCGATGAAAGGCGCCTGCGAGCCCTATGGCGGCTGAGTCTCCATGTTATCCTGATCGCTGCCTTAGGACTTGCGGCCGCGGCGCTCCTTTTAGATCTAAGGGTGGACCCGGCCGCGAGCCTCGCCAACGACATCGCTGGAATGGCCCTGGTGGCGCTAATTGTCGTGGCTGCCACTCTGCTCGCAGCCCGGTTTCTTGACCGCAGACCCATTTCCGATCTCGGTCTGCAGTTCACAGCTCACTGGTGGCGTGACCTCGGCTTCGGGCTATTCCTGGGCGCGTTTCTCATGCTGCTTATATTCCTCGTCGAACTAGCCCTGGGTTGGATTACGGTCGAAGGGACCCTCTCTACGAGTCGGCCTGTTCCCTTTGGCCTGGCTATTTTCTGGCCCCTGACCCAGTTCCTGTTCGTAGGAATTTACGAAGAACTGATATTCCGCGGGTATCATATGAAAAACCTTGCCGAGGGCCTAAGCTTCAGCCCTCTGGGCCCGAAAAGAGGGTTGTTACTTGCTTTTTTCATCTCCTCAATAATTTTTGGGCTCCTCCATGCCGGCAATCCCAATTCAACTACGATCAGCACCGTGAACCTCTTCCTGGCCGGCCTCTTCCTGGGCCTGCCCTTCCTGTTGACCGATCAGCTGGCCATTCCGATCGGTATTCACATCACCTGGAACTTCTTCCAGGGCAATGTGTTCGGCTTTCCCGTGAGTGGGACGTCAACCAATAGCACCACCTTGATCGCCGTCGAACAGGGCGGCCCCTTCCTCTGGACCGGCGGCGCGTTCGGGCCGGAGGCCGGTCTCCTGGGTGTCGCAGCCATGATAGTCGGTTCACTGCTGATCGTATGGTGGGTGAAACGGACACGAGGCGCGTTCGGCCTCGCGCTGTCCGTTGCCGAATATCAGCCTGCCGGCAGCGAATCTGTCGCTGGGCAGCTTCCTGTGGAATAATAACAGCCTGAACAAGATATGTAGCCCCTGGTAACTGCAGTGCGGAGAGACAGATCGTGAGCACAAAGCTATGGGGAGGGCGCTTCAGCGACGCGCTCGATCCCCTGATGGAAGAGTTCAATGCGTCGATCGCGTTCGATCGGCGCCTCTGGCAGGCCGATATCCGCGGCAGCCAGGCCTACGCCCAGGCTCTGGCCAGAGCCGGACTGCTTACCGCGAACGAAGCCGAACAGATCGTCGCCGGTCTCGAACAGGTTGCCGGCGATTGGCGCGCTGAACAGTTCGAAGTCAAAGCGGGCGACGAGGACATTCACACCGCTAACGAGCGCCGCCTGACCGAACTGATCGGCCCCGTAGCCGGCAAACTGCACACCGGCCGCAGCCGCAACGATCAAGTGGCGACAGACCTGCGGCTCTGGCTGAGAGAAGAGTTGACGAAGTCCGAACAGAAGTTACACACACTGATTGAAGTCGCGACCGAGCGCGCCGAAAGCGAGATCGATCTGCTCATGCCAGGCTACACCCACCTGCAGCCGGCCCAGCCCACCCGCTGGAGTCACTGGCTGTTGGGCCATGCCTGGGCGTGGCAACGAGACGCCCAGCGCCTGCAAGACTTGCTGCCTCGCGTTAACCTGCTGCCGTTGGGCAACGGCGCGCTCGCTGGCAACCCCTTTCCCATCGACCGCGACTGGCTGGCGCAAGAATTGGGGTTTGCCGCGCCCACGCCCAATAGCCTCGATGGCGTCAGCGATCGCGATTTTGTCGCCGAGACCCTTTTCTGGGCGACCATGACCATGCTGCACATCAGCCGTTGGGCCGAAGACCTGATCATCTACAGCAGCCGCGAGTTCGGTTTTGTGACCTTGGCCGACGCCTACAGCACCGGCAGCAGCCTGATGCCCCAAAAGAAAAACCCGGACTCGCTCGAACTTCTGCGCGGCAAGGCCGGGCGGGTCTTCGGCGACATGAGTGGCCTGCTTATGACGCTGAAGGGACTGCCCAGCACCTACAATAAGGACCTGCAAGAAGACAAAGAGCCGCTGTTTGACGCCATCGATACCCTGGCGGGCGCATTGCCCATCGCCGCTGGCGCTCTGGCAACCCTGACCGTCAAACGCGACACAATGGCCCAAGCGCTCGTGCCGGAAATGTTGGCAACCGACTTGGCCGAATATCTGGTGCGCAAGGGAGTCCCTTTCCGGGAAACACATGACCTTGCCGGCGAAGCGGTCGCGCTCGCCGAATCTGAGGGAATAGCCCTATCCGATCTGACGCTGACAGCGTTACGTTCTCTTCACCCCGCCTTTGACGAGGACGTGTTGGCAATCTGGAGCTACGAACGCAGCGTGGAGCAGCGCGATGTTCGCGGTGGAAGCAGTCGCCGAGCTGTAAAAGAACAGATCGATGAACTGCGCCGCTGGCTAAGTCAGTCGACCTCCGGATAGCAGGCAGAGCCTTCCAAAGCAAATGTAACTTAGCCCCTGGTCTCGGCGAAGACCAGGGGCTAAGTTACGCCATTGTCCTGAGCCCGAATTTCTATTCAGGCCGGACTGCAACAAAACGGTAGAGATTCTTGCCTGTGATTAAAGGGTATTAGTAGCCGTATGACGGCCAGCTGGCCAGGGGCAGCGCCTGCTGATTCGTTACAGCCAGCCGCTGGAACAGCTCAATCGTGCCCCGGTCCTGAGGGACGTAGGCGGATAGGTAGAGGTCACCATGGTCGCTGAGGCTGACGTCTGTAAAAACAGTGTAACCAACCGGCCCATGCACCCTGTGCGTATATACATGGCTGTGCAGCCGGCTGTTGATGTCTTGAAGTCGTTCGCGAGTCGCCGACCAGAAAATCGGAAAGTCGGGCAAGGCGGCAAGCGCGGTGTAAAGCTGCTGAAACTGTTCTGTGTGGCGGTAGCGTAATGTCATGGCCCGCCAATGGCGCACTTCAGTCATGGCGTTGGAATGCCAACCATTTCCCAGCACTCGCCGCAACGGCGCATCCTGTGCAAACAGCAGGCCAAGCAGGTTGACCCCCTCCGCGGAGCCCTTAGCCGCGTTGATCTGGGCCATGTTACAGCCGTGAAATGCGATCATCGCACGATTGATGCCGACTACGTTTCCAAACGTGTCCATCAGGAAGGCGGGCAGGCCAATCGCGCTCAGTGATGCCCAAGCCCTCTCAAAAACTTCTCTATGATCAAGATCGGCGCGCACTATCGCCTTGTCCGCCGACAGGCTTGCCAAGGAAAAAAACTCGCGCCGCTCCAACGAAGTCAACTCGAAAGCACTGGCCAATCCCTGAAGAACCTCCCCTTCCAATCGCGCTTGCCGGCCCCGCTCGATTTTGCTCACAATTCTCTTTGTTAGTCCTGTCTCGTCAGCTAATTTCTGCTGGCTCCAACGACGGCCTGTAGCAAAGTCGACCTGCTCTTTGCGCAAGGCGGCTACGATCTTTCCGAAAGTCTCGTGTGCCACTGGCTTCTCCGATTACCCTACTCAGTTCAGTCCATCGAAATATTGCCACAAACAACAAAATATATATTAGCACTCCGATTTTTGAATTCAATGGGTTTGGGCTCCAATATTGGAAACAGTGTGAACCGGTTTCGGGACATTTCGTCAAAAAGACTCTGCTAAAGACACCAGGACTGCAACAGAGTCGTAAAAGGACGTTCACACGCAACCAAAACTACCAACGCCTTGTGAAATCGCGACCATGCAAAAAAACCGAATCCAGGGACCTGGTGAGTCTCCCGCACCTAAACTCTTTTCCCTGTCTTAAGGCAGCTCAGTGCTGGCTTTCACTCCATCGCACGGCACACCTCGTAAACGCCCCACGAGTCTCCAGCTTATTTCCACTGGACGCTGTAGCCAGACGCCGCCGCCGTGTTGGACGAGGCGCACTGCCGGTATGAGGACGAAAGGTCGCTGTTGCCTAGTTTGGGAGGGGGCGCTGCGGGAGGACACACCGCACTGGCGAGTGCCGAAGGCCCGACCGCCCAAAAACAGAAGTGAGGAGTGAGAGTGAACATATTCGCTCACCTCGTTCAGGGAGGCGTAACGAGCGTAGCTGAGTAGTCAACTCAAAAGCAAATGTCGCCCTTCCCTCTCCGCTACCAGTCTGAGGTGCTCTCTCTTGCATAATGCCGGATGATCAAGGAGATTTGCCCTGGAATGGCTGCTTGTGCTATATTTCCTGAGTGGCAGCAGCCCTTTCGGTGGCACTAATTCCATGAAGCTACTCTTCAGCCCCTGACTGCGTTAAACACAAATGGTGAGCATTCCCCCGGTTGCGTTGTAAACCCGCTCACACACACCGCCGCTGTCATTTTCATCGCCCAGTGCTGGGCATCCCTTCCCAAATTCTCTTGTTGACAAGGAAGCTGACTGTTGTTAGAATTGCACATCCAGTACCGCCCTCTTCAGAGCACTGACAAGTCCATAGGAAAGAGAGTGACATGGGCAACCTGATTGAAGTCCGCAACCTCCAGACTCAGTTCTTCACCCAGGATGGAATCGTCCACGCGGTGAACGGCATCAACTACGAGGTCGCCGAGGGAGAGACGGTCGCGATTGTTGGCGAATCCGGTAGCGGTAAGAGTGTCGGCGTCATGTCCTTGATCCGGTTGATTCCCGAACCACCGGGAAAGATCGTCAATGGCGAAGTAGAATTCGACGGCCAGGATCTGTTACAACTCAAAGAAGAAGAGTTGCGCCAAATCCGCGGCAATCGCATCGCAATGATCTTCCAGGATCCAATGACCTCCCTCAACCCGGTGCTGACCATCGGCCGCCAGATTACCGAGGCCCTGGAACTGCATCTCAACATGAACCGTGACGAGAGTCGCTCCCGTGCCATCGAGTTGCTGGAACTGGTCGGCATCCCCGACGCCGGCGCCAGACTGGATGACTACCCCCATCAGTTTTCCGGTGGCATGCGCCAACGCGTCATGATCGCCATGGGGTTGAGCTGTAATCCCCAGTTGCTCATCGCCGACGAGCCGACAACCGCCCTCGATGTCACCATCCAGGCCCAAATCGTCGACCTTGTGACTCGCCTGCAAAGCGAACTCGGAATGGCGATCATCTGGATTACGCATGACCTCGGTGTTGTGGCCGGCCTGGCAGACCGTGTTCTCGTTATGTATGCCGGCTTCATCGTCGAAGAAGGGCCAGTGGACGTTATCTACGGCCAGCCCCGGCATCCCTATACCCTCGGCTTGCTGCGCTCAATTCCCCGTCTGGACTTGGGCAGGCAGAAGAGGCTCATCCCCATCGAAGGTTTGCCGCCGGACCTGCTGGACCCCCCCCAGAGTTGCCCCTTTGCGCCCCGTTGCCCCTTTGTAATCGACAAATGCCTGGAAGAAAATCCACCGCTAATGGCGATTGACGCCGTACGCAAATCTGCCTGCTGGGTGGATCTCTCCGACGTTGAAATCTATGACACTAGCTCCGATGAACAGGTGGAGGCCGTCGCATGACCAGACAGAACTCTGAGAGCGAAAGCGTCTCGACTGCACAGGATTCGAACAATGGCGATGTGCTGCTGAGTGTTCAAAATTTGAAGATGCACTTCCCCATCACTCGCGGCATCATCTTGCAGCGGCAGGTGGGCAGCATCAAAGCCGTAGATGGCATCACCTTCGATCTGATGCGCGGCGAAACGCTTGGCCTGGTCGGGGAGTCCGGCTGCGGCAAATCCACCACCGGACGCGCCATCCTGCAGTTGTACGAACCTACAGCAGGCGAGGTCGTTTTTGAAGGTCAGGACCTGACCCACATTAACAGCGGTGACCTGCGCCGCATGCGCCGCCGCATGCAAATGATTTTCCAGGATCCCTACGCCTCCCTCAATCCTCGCATGACTGTCGGCAGCATCGTGGGTGAACCCCTGGAAGTACATAAAATTGGCGGAAGCCGTCGCGAACAGCAGCAGCGTGTCCAGGAACTTCTCGAAATTGTCGGCCTCAATCCCTACTTCATCAATCGCTATCCGCACGAGTTCTCCGGCGGCCAGCGCCAACGCATCGGCGTAGCCCGCGCTCTGGCGGTAAACCCGTCCTTTATCGTTTGCGATGAGCCGATTTCAGCCCTGGATGTCTCGATTCAGGCCCAGGTTATCAACCTCCTGGAAGACCTGCAGAGTGAGCTGGGACTGACCTATCTCTTCATCGCCCATGACCTCTCTGTCGTGCGTCATATTTCCGACCGCATCGCCGTCATGTATCTCGGCAAAATCGTCGAGTTGGCCGACCGCGAAGAACTGTACGAAAACCCGCTCCACCCCTATACACAGGCTCTCCTCTCCGCCGTGCCGATTCCTGACCCACAGGTCGAAAAGAAGAGGCAGCGTATTATTCTCGAAGGGGATGTCCCAAGTCCCGCCGAGCCGCCGACAGGTTGTAACTTCAACACACGTTGCCCACAGGTGATGGACATCTGTCGTCAGTACGAGCCATCATTTGCCGACACCGGCGAAGGGCACCGCGTTGCCTGCTTCCTCTACGACCAGGTTGAGGCCCTGAACGAACAGGGCCAGGCAGTTGCAGTCGCAGCCTGACCCTTCCGGGCAGTGCACCGATGTACTGCCTTCCTGGCCTCCATACCAGACCCTCGTCGCAGCAGTGTCACGCTCGCGTGCCGTCTAAAGCCAGCCCCGGAATTCCGGCAGTTGGCGGCCGCCAATTTCCCCGCGGCGGGCAATCCATGATCGCATTCCACTGGAGTTATCGACCGACTCTACTGCTAGCTGCGCATCAGTTCTAGTACGCCAATCCGGGCTAATGCCAGGACTCTCCGCCGCAATGAAAGGATCTGCCCCGTAGCCCTTCCACCCTTCGGCAGATATGAGAATATGGGCGTTTTTTCTCAAATGCCAGTCCGGCTTCACTTTTAGAGTTTGCACATGAAGTAAGAAATGGAATCGTGGCTGTCTTGTCGGCCTTTTCACAACACGCGATTCTTGACGCGCAGAAAGGCGCACTCTCAAAAACCAGGGGATTATAAGTCAAACGTAACTACTCAGCCGCAACTGATACGCACCCCTGAACGAGGCGAGAAAAGGTGTTCTTTCTCCCCTCAGTGTTGTATTTTGGGCGGTCGGCCGCAAGCGGCCTCCCTTGTGCAGGGGCTGCGCCCCCGCAACGCCCCCCTACAAAAACATGCCTCACCGACGGTGTGACTTCTTCGCAACCTGTCGGCTGGCGAACATGGCGGCGGCTGCACACCGGTTGCGTCAACAAGAGCCCGAATGGTTCCTGGGACGACTGGCTGGTCAACTGCTGTGGCTTAGTAGGGTTCGTTGACGTTTGTCTGAACAACGACTTCCGGGTGCAAATTGCGGCTAATCGTCGAAGGGCGGCGCAGCTGCGCAAAGAATATCCGGTACGCCTCTGGTGCTCCCCGCGTCCTCCGCGCACAAAAAGGTGTTCTTCGCGACCCTTCGCGTGACTTCGCGGATCAATTGGTTTTGGCTACTTCAACAGTCAAGCGAGAAACATCCCTGACAGGCCTGCAGGCTTTCCGTTCCTGTTGAAATCTGAACAGCCTTCCCGAAATGTCAACGGAACCTGGTTACAGTCAAACTAACATTGGAGAATTCTTAACCCCGCAGGAGCGTCCACAAACAGAATGTGATGAGCGCCCCTTATTCAATCTCTAGGTGTGCTATGAGAATTCAAATAAAAGATATTATCAAATCAATTCAGGAAAACGCCAAAGTCAGTCTTGGCAGGTACGGCAGGATCATAGAAGTCCTTTACGCCGACCCTATTCTGGAAGACGATGGGACCGAACACAATATATACATGACTCTGCGCCGCACCGGTTGGTTCTACGGTACAGGTTGGGTCGAAGGTGGTGAAGAGGGAAAGTGGTGCTATGCGTTTAGTATGCCTGAAGTGAATGGGATGAATTTCAACCCGCGTTACACTGACAGCGGGTTTGATACCATGGAAGAGGCACTGAGTGCTGGCATTCTCCGCATGGCCGTGCTTATATGGGATTTGGCAATCCAAAAGGGGGATGAGCAGCAGGAAGCGAAACGCCTGCAGGCAGTGGTGAAAAAGGAGTACAACAGGTTGATTTCTGCGGGTATACCAAAAGCAACGGCGAGGCTAAATGAACTGGTGTGAATTCAATCGACCGAATTCTCCAAACAAATGATAGTCCGGAAGTGGGGCGACAAAACCCCGATGTTACTTTACGATACAACCCCCCAAATCTAGCCCACATTAACCTATGTTGAACCGGGCCGGATTTTACGGTAGCGGGCAGCCGGCTTCGTTCAGGCCAGGCGACCATCTGCAAGGGGCAGCATTTAGTCGATGCCGTCTGGTTGAGCGGCTCCACGAAGAAAGGGGATCTACTGCGCCGTCGTAGCGCCCCGCAAAAAGCAGAAAATACTCTCAGTGATGCCCGCAGCCACCCGGTCCGCCTCTTGTGTCAGCAGTGGGCCGTCGCCTCCCAGAAAACCCAACTCCAGGATCGCCGTCGGAGTTGTCGGCAAAACCTTGCGAAATGCGTGATAGTAAGTCATATCGTGCGTTATCGAATTGGTGTGAAGGGACAGGCCCGTCTGCGCCGCGTATTCCGTGTTGATGCAGGCAATCAGTCTCCTTTCCGTTGCGGGAATGGCGCTGTTCAACGGGTTGGTTGCCTTAAATCCGCTGGCCCCTATACAACTGTCCGCGTGCAGGCTTAAGAGTAGCTCCGTGTCCAAATCTGTCAACCGATCATCGTATTCCTCCAGAATAAGGACCTCTAAGCCCGCATCCTGCAGCCGCTGGCGCACAAGATCGGCGATATTAGCCACGACATCTGCCTCCAGCAGCGTTGGCGCGTTACTCTCTCCGCAGATGGCGCCGGAGTCATAGCCGGCGTGGCCGCTGATCAGCGCGACCGTTTCCCCTTCCGGTGTCGGCGTGATCAGTATGAGCCGTTCTATGGCGCGGGGTCGCAGGTAGCCTATCCCCGTCACAGCAAGATACACAATGCCTGCGAAGAGGACGATGCTGAGAATAAGAAACACGCGCTGCAATCTGCGTATCAGGACTTGGCGAATCATCGAATGAGTGGTTGCTTCAACAATAACCTTCTTCCGTATGGTCTATCGCGCAAAATGCTTGGCCAAAACGCAAACCATAACGCCGCGCCCTGGTAGCGTCTTTCGCACTGCTCGCATTGTACCCTTTGGGATTGGCTTGTCAATACCAAACCGCAAAAAAGAATCGCTGGCCCACCAATTCAGGTAACTCTCACACGGCTGCCACGCTCACTGACATGAGTCCCTCGGCTCAAAGTACCTGAAGAGGGTCCATTATTCATCTTAACCTGATCTCTGGCCATACCCATTTTAAGGAGTCAGTCAGTGAAATGGTCGGATTTTGAGAGAACTGTTTCGCCTGTGTACAATAGACTCTGATTATGAGCGAAAATTCCATCTATATGGATTCCCCAACCGCATCTCCTGAAGGCCAAACCGGCGGCAACGCCCCCGGTGTTCCATCGCTCCAGTCTTTGGGCGCAATTCTGCGCGATCGCCGCGAAAGCGCCGGCATCCCACTGGCAGAAGTCGAAGACGCCACCCGTATTCGACAAAAGTATCTCGCTGCCATTGAGGCCGACGAATGGCATCTCTTGCCGGGCGAGGTTGTCGGCCGCGGCTTCCTGCGCAACTACGCCTATTACCTGAATCTTGACCCCAATCAGATGATAGACCGGCGGCGGGCAATGGCCGACAACAGTCTGTCCCGTACGCTTGCGAGTACAAGCACAGGTGTCAGGCTGCCACCGGTCCGACCGGTGGATTACCGACCACAAGACGTCGACCTCGAACATACCAATTTCTCTACACGTCTGTCCGAATCCTTCGAGTCCATCCGCGATTGGCTCGTGCCAATTATGGCGGCCATTCTGATCGTATTAATTGTCCTTGTGCTCGTCTGGGGCGTACGCAGAATGGGCGGTGAGATCGGTGTTGTCTTCTCAACTATCCAGGACCGGATCTCCGCAACTGTCGATAGAAATCAGGGCCAGACAAACCAGCAAACTGACGGCTCCGACGGCGACGGCAGCACGAACGAAAGCGATCCAGGCGTCGCCCCGGTCGCAACCCTAGCCATCCTCCCGCCCACGGCGACGCCCACCTCCACACCGACTGCGCTTCCGACTGCCACCAACACGCCGCAGCCAGTAGCGACCCAGACCCCGCCTCCCGCTCCCACAACCACGGCGACGCCGACTGCAACCGCCACCCCCACCGAGGAGCCGCCTGAGGTAGCGCCCCCGCAACCGCAAGTACCTCCGCCGCAAGTCATCAATCCTGTCTCCTGCGCAGACAGCCGCTTGGCCATCTCCTCGCCTGGCGTCAATCAGACCGTCGCCGGTGTTTTCCCCATCACGGGCCGGGCAACCCATGAGAATTTCGACTTCTACAAATTGGAGCTCGCGTCTGGAGCCAACGCCTCCCAGGGCTTCACCTGGTTTGACGGCAGCGACAAGACCGGAAGCGGCGGCGGCATGGGACAACCTGTCGAGAGCGGGACTCTGGGCCACTTGGACAGCACCGGCCTGGCCAACGGCGCCTACACCATTCAGCTTACCGTTGTCGATACGAGCAGCAACTACCCCACACCCTGTCGGGTCTCTATCAACGTCCAAAACTGACCAACCGTAACTCCTCAACTTCAGTTGCGCCCAGTTCAGTCACTGCTGTTCTACGGGCGCGCCGGCAGCAGCTTGAGAAACGTGACGTGGGGCGGCGCGCCAAATCGAATGGGGATGCCTTCTCCCAGGCCGCGATGAACATAGACATGGGTGGTCCGGCGTCGGGAGTAGCCGGACGCCTCACTGCGCGTCAACTGCTCCGTCTGCGTGTAGGTTGGTCCTACCAAAGGCAAAACTATCTGCCCCCCATGTGTGTGGCCGGCCAGTATCAGGTCAGCGCGACCGGATGCCGCAGTCTCGATAATGTCCGGATTGTGTGACAACAGAATGGTCGGCGCGTCATCGGGAACGCCTCGCAATCCTCTGCCTAAATCAGGTAGCCCTTCGAGCAAATCCTCTATGCCCACGACAAAAGTGCCCGTCCCCTTCAACTGTACCGCCCGGTTGTCCAGGAACTGCATGCCTCGCTTCTCCAACGCCCGGCGCAAACGGCCAATGTCATTGATCCCGGCCGGCTCTCCGTCAAAGTGGTTTCGAAGCAGATAGCGCCCAAAGCGAAGAAGACTGCGCACACGCGCCATGCCGGATTCCTCCCTCTCCGCCCTGGAGAGGGCGCCATTCTCTGCACCGCCCTCTACTTCCCGCGCACGGAAAACGCGCCATGTGTGTTGGGGCGCCCTCTTAAGGTTGTAGACGACGTGGTCGTGGTTGCCGGAAACGGCAAAGGCGCCAAGGCGGGGCTTGGGGATGCTGTCGATCAATGTCAGAACGTTTTCCAATCCGTTGTCGTTGTGCAGGAAATCGCCCGTATGTATGAGCAGATCGATCTTCTCGCCCGCAGTCGCTCGCCGTACCTGCGCGATCTTCGCATGCTCACGCCGGTCCGCTCCGCGGAAATGGGTGTCCGAAAGATGCAGTATGGTCAACCCTTCGCTCGGCAGGCCGGCCCTGTCCCGCAGCAGCCGTACTTCCAACCGCTCCGTTCGTACGTCGAAAGGTTCATAGAGCAGCGCGTAACCTCCTAGAGCCGCCCCCAGGCCAGCCACCGCGCCAAGCCCGGCCAACAGCATCTGTAAGCGCTGACTCCCCCCATCGTGAAAGCCGGAGGAGGATTCGACAGACGGGCGACAATTGGCCGCTGGCGTTCTCCTGACATCTCCGTTACTTTCTGCGCCTTCAAACATTCGCGCGTTTGACCTCCTGACATTCCCAGCCGGTGACGCCCATCATGCGCACAGCACGAAATGCCAATCGTACAGGAGCAGACGCCCTTTGGCAAGCTTTCGACGCCGTGCCAGGACCGCGAAGTCCATGAACCGTCACTTCTGGTCTCCCTGCCCGATGCCGTCCAATTTCAGGGGACCGGCGATTTTCGCGCCTCTTGTGAGAAGTCCCCTGCCTGTTGTACAATCCCTTCGAATTCCCCTTTTGACCCATATAACGCTCAATACAATCCATCCAGCACAGATACCAGCAAGGAGGCGATCAATGAATCAGCAGCTCAGCAGACGACGATTCCTGCACTTCTCCGGCGCCGCTCTCGGCACAGCTGTCGTGGCCGCCTGCCAGCCGGCCGTGCCCGCAGGCTCCGGTGAAATGAGCGAAGGACAACCGGCCGCCGAACGGGTCCAGATCGAGTTCCTCGGCATGCCCGGCAGCCCCGATCTCATCCCCGAAGAGCAGGAGCTTTTCCACGACGAAAACCCGGACATCGAGTGGGTTCTGGTACAGCAGGCCCAGGGCACATCCCGCCTCGAGCAGCTCATGGCGCTGGTAGTTGCCGGCACACCGCCAGACACATCCCGCATCGAAAGCGATGTCTACCGCACTTTCGCCCACCTGGGACTCCTCCTCCCCATCACCTCCTACATCGAAGCCGATCCCGAACTCTCCGCACCCGACTACTGGATCCAACCCCAGGAAAACGACCGCCAGGTCTACCGCGGCGAAAGCTACGGCATCGGCTCCTGCTGGGTCGCGCCCCACTTCTACTACAACGTCTCCCTCTTCGAGGAGCTCGGCGTAGAACCCCCCAGCAACGACCCCGAAGAAGCCTGGGGCTGGGACGACTTCCTCGCCATCGCCACCGACCTGACCGTCGACGTCAACGGCAATCATCCCGGCGACACCGACTTCGACGCTAACAACATGGAACGCTGGGGCGTCAACTGGCCTACCTGGTGGATCCCGCTCCATGCCGCCGTCCAATCCAACGGCTCAGACTGGATCGACGCTGAGTCCGAACAACTTGTCCTTGACAGCCCCGAAGCAATGCAGGCGCTCCAGAACATTGCCGACCTCCGCCTCGCCCACGGCGTTATGCCCCGCACCGAGGCGCTCGAGGCCCTCGGCATGGGCGGCACCCAGTTGCTCGAAACCAAGAAGGTCGCCCTCCAGGTGGACGGCTCCTGGGCCCTCTCCTGGAACTGGGAGATCGAAGGCGGCATCGGCACCGCCGTCCTGCCCGCAATGCAGCGCCCCGGCACCGACATGCAGGCCCACCTCGTCACCGTCGTCAAGGACGCCGAAAACCCCGATGCAGCCTTTGAGCTGATCCGCTTCCTCTCCTCACCCTGGTACCAGGAACGCTACTGCCGCTCCGGCCTCTGGCTACCTAGCCAGAACGCACTCATGACCGACGAATCGATCGCAGACTGGTGTGTGCCGCCCGAACACCCGCCCGGCTATGAACAGATCGTCACCGAGTACGCGCCCAACTACGGCCACTACCTCACCATGCCGGTCGGTTACGTCAAGGCCGCCGAGACCGCCATCAACCCGGTCTTCAGCCAGATCTTCAACGGCGAAGCACGCGCCGAGGACGTGCTGCCCGCGGCTGTTGCCGAAGCCAACCAGATCATGGAGACCGAACAGGCGCGCCCAACGTCCTAGTCGGCGCGCTCCCTCAGCAGGTTCAGAGGAAATGGGACAGGACAGCGCAGGCGTCCTTCAAACCTCCCAGTCGCCTTCCTGACACCTTCGAAATGCAACAGAGCTGGCTACAGGCAGACCGCAACACCCCCAGGGGTGCCTGTAGCCAGCTTCGCGGAGACCTGTCATGGCAGTAGAAGCGCAAAGATCAAAATTGCCTTGGCCCCGTACCCGCCGCGCGCGCCGTGCTCTCACCGGCTACATGTTCATCTCCCCCTTCATCCTCGGCTTCCTCCTCTTCTTTGTCGGCCCCGCCCTCGTCGCCGCCTGGCTCACCATGTTCGACTGGAACATGATCCGCCCCCCATACTTCATCGGCCTCGGCAACTTCAAAAAAATGTTCGCCGACGACCTCTTCTACCAGTCCCTCAAAGTGACCGCCTACTTCTCCCTCGTCTCCGTGCCTGTCGGCCTGGTGCTGAGCTTTTTCCTCGCCCTCCTCATGAACTTCAAGACGCGCAGCATCGCCGTCTTCCGCACCATCTACTACCTGCCCAGCATCGTCCCCGCCGTCGCCAACGCTGTCCTCTGGAGCTTCATTCTCAATACCGAATTCGGCCTTCTCAACGCCCTCCTGGACTCCATCGGCCTCCCCAAAATCGCCTGGCTGCAGGAGCCCGAATGGGCCATGCCCGCCATCATCCTCATGAGCCTCTGGGCCCTCGGCGCCACCATGGTCATCTACCTCGCCGGCCTCCAGGGCATCCCGCGCTCGCTCTACGAAGCCGCCGAAATCGACGGCGCCGGCCGCTGGGCCAGCCTCGTCAACGTAACCATCCCGCTCATGTCCCCCGTCATCTTCTTCAACCTCATCATCGGCATCATCGGCTCATTTCAAATTTTCACCGCCGGCTTCCTCATCACCGGCGGCGGCCCGCAGCACGCCACCCTGTTCTACGTACTCTATATCTATCGAAACGGCCTGCAGTATTTCGACATGGGCTACGCCTCCCTGCTGGCGTGGGTCCTCTTCTTCCTCATCTTTGCACTCACCCTGCTCGTCTTCAAATATGTGGGCCGCTATGTCTACTACGAAGATGTCGGCACCTAGCTGTCCCAGTTCGCCGTCTGCATGGACCTGCCGCGCACACGCCGAACCGAAAGCGGCGCAACCAGCAACAGAACTCTGATGAGCGCATCAACTCGTACCACCGCAACCCAGCTCCTGGACAACGAACGCTTCTGGCGGATCTTCGTCTGGACCGTCCTGCTCGCCGGTGCCTGCGTCATGTTCCTCCCCTTTCTCTGGCTGCTTTCCAGCTCCCTCAAGACTGAGCTCTCCATCTTTCGCTACCCGCCAGAATGGATTCCCGATCCCATTCAATTCAGCAACTATGTCGACGCCTGGACAACCAGGCCCTTCGCGCTCTATGTCCGCAATACCATCGTAATCCTGCTGCTGAACGAGGTCGCAGTCCTTGTCTCCGCCTCCTTCTGCGCCTACGGCTTCGCCCGTATCGACTTTCCCGGCCGCAACGTCTGGTTCGGCATCCTGCTCGCCACCGTCATGCTGCCCGGCATCGTCACCATGATCCCCCAGTTCGTCATTTTCAGCCGCATCGGCTGGGTAAACACCATCCTGCCCCTCACCGTGCCCTTCTTCTTCGGCGGCGGCGCCTTCAATATCTTCCTCCTGCGCCAGTTCTTCCGCACGCTCCCCGCCGAGCTCGCCGACGCCGCCTACATCGATGGCGCCAGCGAAATCACAATCTACTGGCGCATCATGCTCCCCCTCGCCAAACCCGCCCTCGCCACCATCGCCATCTTCACCTTCATCGGCACCTGGAACGACTTCATGGGCCCCCTCCTCTACCTCGCCAAGGACCCCAACAAATTCACCGTCGCCCTCAGCCTCGCCATGTTCCGCACCGCCTTCGCCGGCCGCACCCGCTGGGACCTCCTCATGGCCGCCTCCACCATGATGATCGTACCCGTCATCTTCGTCTTCTTCGTCGCCCAACGCTACTTCATCCAGGGCATCGCCATCAGCGGCCTGAAGGGTTAGCCCTCACACTTCTTCACCCTCTCCTTTCATATGGGCGGTCGGCCGCAAGCGGCCTCCCTTGTGCAGGGGCTGCGCCCCCGCAACGCCCCCCTACAAAACCATCTCTCACCGACCGTGTGCCTTCTTCGCAACGTGTCGGCTGGCGAGCATGGCGGCGGCAGTACACCAGTTGCGCCACCAAGAGCCTGAATAGTTCCAAAGATGACTGGCTGGTCAACTACTGTGGCTTAGTAGTTGCCATTTAAGCTTGTGATCCAGTTCTTGGGAGTAAGCCCACTGCCCCGCCACGTGCTTGGTGATCAGCTCCTTTATACCCCTCAACTCGTGGTCCAGTTTTTGGGGCCCACTTCACTGTGCGCGGCAGAAGGGGTTCGCTGTAGGTTGGGGACCGCGCAAGATAAGGAGGTCGCGCTCTTCGGGTTCTAACTCCGGTTGGCGCGCGAAACTTCTGCAGGGGCATGCGTAGAAATTGTTAGGGCTCGTTGACGTTTGTCTGAACAACGACTTCCGGGTGCAAATTACGCCTGATCGTCGAAGGGTGGCGCAGCTGCGCAAAGAAAATCCGATACGCCTTTTGTGTTCTCCGCGTCCTCCGCGGACAAAAAGGTGTTCTTCGCGACCCTTCGCGTGACTTCGCGGATCAATTGGTTTTGTCTACTTCAACAGTCAAGCGAGAAACATCCCTGACAGGACTGCAGGCTTTCCGTTCCTGTTGAAATCTGAATAGCCTTCCCAAAGAGTCAACGGAACCTAGTGAGCGGATCCTGCCCTGGAGACGGCGAATGCGCCGCTACCCAGTTCCCCAGAAGTTTCTGATGAATGATAAAATGCCAAGCCAGCCTGAGCAGGTATCGGGAGCGGAAGAGCAGAAAGGAACCGGGATACATTTCTCTACCTGCATCTCGAGGACAAAATAGTCGGCGGGACCTGCGGCGGCCTGGGTGACTATTCTGGGGTCGACCCGATTCTGGTGCGGATTATGTGGGTGGTGCTGACGCTGGCGACGGCGGCGACCTGGCTGCTTGCCCATGCTGCGCGAGGTCGGCTTAACTGTCGCTTCCCGCAGGAGCGTCCCATTTCCTGATGCACTTCAGCCTGCTAGGTGGGTGTTCAATAAGGGAACAAGAGGCCATCGGGAAGCGATTAGTGCCTTGGCGCCTCTGAGCGTCAGCAATCTCGCCGAAGAACTGAGATACGACCGTGAGCATTCTCGATATGAAAACACTGACCTGCCACTGCTGCGATGGCTCTGCCTTCAACTCGCCCAGGCAATGGCTCATAGTGGACTCAAACAGGATTCAGTTGTTGAACTCTGGTTGAAGATCGGCGAGGGAGACCCCTCACCTGAAGCCAGGTATGCAGTAGCACCGTATGCCAATCTCGAAGCCTGATGCCCTGGCGCCTGGTCCGTGCGGTCTTCGGCGGTGGCCTACAGGTCCAGCACGAGGCTCGAGGTGAAAGTTCTTGATTCTGTTAAGCGTGGAAGCGCCTGTAGGGCCGCACACGTGTGAACGTCCCGATAGAAACCTGCCGGATTGCCGCTGGACCAGTGACTCTTAGTTCAAACTGCCGGACCCTCAAGGCTCTGGCGTTTGGTTGCTACAGAGATATCTGGTTGGTAACTTTGGGGATTGGCCGTCGTCGTCGAGACCGCGAGAGCTCAAAGGCCACAGCCGATATCACGGGTGGGGGAGAATTGACACCCAACCGTTATTCCCGCATGGAGTGGGACAGTCTCATCACCAGCGGCTCTCACGAGTGACCCGCTAGACGGAGGAACGAATGAGGAACGAAGAGGCACTGTTTAGTCCGAATTTTCGTGCACAATGTAAGGACAATCGACCGGTGGCAAGTGGCTTACGAGTCTTTCACCGACTCCATCGTCGACTCTTGGTAAGAGTAGGCGTCGTCCTCTTGCTTTTCTCAGCGATAGTCTCCTTGGCAGGTTGTGACACATTTGACCGGGTGGCGTTGGATAGACAAGCGGACAGGGACCAAGAATCGCGACGCGGGCAAGAGGGTGACGCAGTTGAACAGGTGGCGTTGGATACACCAGCGGTTACCCCGCTTTCGATCCCTGAACTGCTCGAGCCGGCGTTTGACGAGGAGGGCGTCGCCCACTACGACCTCACAATCGGGAAATCACACCACGATTACCGACAGACAGCCATGACGGACACCTATTCCTACAACGGTATGTCTGTACTCGGTCCCACACTTCGTCTGAGAACCGGAGACTCGGTGGTCATTAGCGTCACGAACGAGTTGGACGAGACTACAACGACGCACTGGCACGGAGCCGACCTCCCAGCCGAGGACGACGGTGGGCCCCACAGTCTTATTGAACCCGGGAAAACCTGGGTGGCTGACTTCGACGTGATCCAGCCGGCAGCCACCTTGTGGTATCACCCCCATCCCCATGGGTCCACAGCCGAGCATGTCTACCGCGGCGCCGCAGGTCTGATCATCATCGACGACGACAACCCTGCAGCAGCAGCGCTACCGGCTGCCTACGGCATTGACGATATTCCGGTCATCATCCAGGACAGGGACTTCACCGACGACGGCCAGCTCGATTTCGCCATAGTCGACGATGAGGAGGGCAACCTTGACGGCGTTCTGACAGTAAACGGTACGATCAACCCTTACGTCGAGGTGCCCACAGGGTTGGTCCGGCTCCGGCTGTTGAATGGCAGCCAAGCCCGAATCTACCACCTCAGCGTCGAGGGGGCCAATATGACTAAGATCGCCTCCGACGGCGGCTATCTGGCTGGTCCTGTCGTGCTCAAGCAGGTCGTGCTTGCACCCGGGGACCGTGTCGAGATCATCATCAATGTCGGGGTGGAATCCGCCGCTCTGGTCGACAGTACATTTGGCCGCGTGCTGGAGCTCCGCCCGAACGGAACAACTTCAGGCACGGGAATGCTTCCGGACAAGCTCGCCGTCATAGAACGAATATCCGAATCGGAGATCACCGTGGACCGGAGTTTCCACATGGACGAAGTAGATAACTTTTGGGACTCCGATGCAGGCTGGGCGATCAACGATCTCCCGTTCGAGATGAGCAGGATCGACGTAACAGTACAACTCGGAGACACCGAGCGCTGGACTCTCTCCAGCGGTGAGGGCCCGCACGTGTTCCATCCCCACCAGATTCAGTTTCAGATACTGACGATCAATGGCGAACCTCCACCACCAGAGGCGTCAGGCTGGGAGGACAGCGTGTTGGTGACTGCCGAAAGTGAGGTTGTTATCGCCGCCCGATTCAATTCATATACCACAGATGACATTCCGTATATGTTCCACTGCCACATTCTCGATCATGAAGACTTGGGCATGATGGGGCAATTCCTCGTCACCGACGAGTAACTTGGCGAACTGACGTTAAATTTAGTGGACGAAACCTCAGGCGACGGCAGCGGTCACAGGCTGGAAGTCTGGAACGAGCCTCAAGGTAAAGGTCCAGGGTTTTGTCAGGGTTGATCGGCCTGCGTGGACTCGAACCACGGGTCCCTGCCCTATCAGCACAGCGCTCCAAACGTCTGAGTTACAGGCCCTTCCGTCGCCTTGTACGCTATCCTTTGAATTACATTTTCAACTTACAGCGAATCCAAATATGTGAAACATACATCGGAAAACGTAACGACGCAGCCGCAACTGATACGCACCCCTGAACGAGGCGAGCAAAGGCGTTCTTTCTCCCCTCATTGTTGTATTTTGGGCGGTCGGCCGCAAGCGGCCTCCCTTGTGCAGGGGCTGCGCCCCCGCAACGCCCCCCTACAAGACCATCCCTCACCGACCGTGTGTCCTCATTCCAGCCGTGCGGCTCCAGCAACGTGGCTGCCGCCAACCGAATACGCAACCAGATAGCACGAATGGCGGCGTGAATGAAGGTCTGGTCCATACAGGCACCATATATGGCTTAGTAGTTACAATTATGGGGAGATTCTTTTATTCAATGGCTGGCGAGGTTGGGGTGCGCGCGCGTGTAAATGCGGCGCTGGTCTTCGGCGGCCGCGGCCAGGCCGTCCAATTGGTCATAGGTGCCGAGCGCGATCAGCTTGTCACCGGCTTCCAGAACGAGGTCCAGATGCGGATTTACCGTGATTTTGCCTGTCTGGCGGCGGACCGCGAGGATGCTGGCGCCTGTCGTTTTGCGGATTTCGGCTGCGGCCAGAGTCTGCCCATCGAGTGTTGATCGATCGCTGATGAGGATGTCGCCAATAAGAATGCCCGGCTCATCGCTGCTAACGGTTTCCTGCGGCATCACCACGTCCATGAATTCGACGATATTGGGGGAGAGCATCTGGCGCGCCATGCGATGCCCACTGGCCACGTAAGGGTTGATGACGTGGTCCACGCCCGCACTCTTGAGTTTCCGCTCGCTGCCGCGGCTGTTGGCGCGTGCGCTTATCGTCAGATTCGGGTTTAACCCGCGGGCCGCCAGCGCGACGTAAACGTTGTCGGAGTCGTGGGGCAGGCAGCAGCAGATTCCCACCGCCTTCTCAATTCCAGCCTGTATCAGGACTGCATCATCGGTCGCGTCACCTTCGACAAAGGTCGCGCCCATATTCTCCAATTCCGACCGCAGATTCGTCAGCATATCGATCGCGACCAGTTCCGCGTCGGCATCGAGCAACTCCTTGACCACCTGCTCACCGACGCGGCCGTACCCGCAGATAATGAAGTGCGCGTTTAACTTCCTGATGCGGTTTTGCATGCGTCTTCTCCGTATATGCCTGCGAAATTCACCGGTCACGAAAAACTCCGCAACCGTGCTGAAGGTATAGGCGGTGGCGCTGACGCCCAGAACGATCAGTACCCCGGTAAAAGTGCGTCCGGGCGGTGAAAGCTGACGTACTTCGCCAAAACCGACGGTGCTGAGCGTGATTACGGTCATATAGAGACTTTCGTTCCAGGACCAGCCTTCGAGCCACATATAGCCGAAGCTGCCGAAGGCAAGCAGCGCCAGAAAGATCACTATGACCGTTATCAGGGTTCGATAGAAGTTCCGTTCTCCGACCGTCAAGTGTTCAGTCCTTTCCTATGGCGATTGAGCGGCGCCTCTGCCGCGGTCTTAGTCCGGCCTGGCGCCAACATCTCCTTTTCATATGATATGCGGAAGTCCAACCGGCGGCCATTTCATTGTCGGCAGATGTTCGGGAGCAGACAGAACGGGCAGGCCCGAAATACCTGTATTGGACAAGAGGAGGGCCGCCGCAGATGGCGCGCCGCGCAAGAAGCGTTCGATAACGACAGTATAATCGAACAGCAGGGCTTGCCTGAGCTGTGGCTGGGCTCTTAAACCGGACCGTTTCTCTGTCGGAACGCTGACACAGAATCGAGCACCGTGAAGCAGATTTACCACGGTTTTTTGCTTATGGTAGCATGAATTCTACCACAACAGATTGAGCACAGATGCCGATTCCCGGTTTTCTCCAACCCCGAACAGACCTGACCGATGAAGTGCGCCAGCGCGGCCTGAAGGCGTTGACGTACCAGGCGATCGCGGCTTCGGGAGCCGACGGTCTGATGTCGGGCGGCTTCCTGGCCGCTTTCGCCCTGCTGCTTGGCGCGTCCAACTTTCACATCGGCATTCTGACGGCGCTGCCGTTCCTCATGCAAACGATTCAGATTGCAGCCATCATCGTTGTCGAACGTTTACGCATGCGGAAGTTGATCGCGGTGCCGTCCTATTTCACGGGCTATCTATCCTGGGCGCCGATTGCCCTGATTCCCTTTGTTATCGACATCCCTGATACGCGGGCCGTCATGTTGCTGTTGCTCTTCACGGGGATTCGCGGGGTGGGCAACGCGTTGGTGAATACGAGTTGGACCAGTTGGCTGCGGGAGATGGTCCCTGCGGGCGCGATGGGGGGCTTCTTCGCCCAGCGGTTGCGTGTGGCGACGATCGCGGCCGCGGCGAGCAGCCTGGTGGCGGCGTATTATATTGACTGGTGGAAGGATATCGCGACCGAAGAGAACGTCATCTTTGGTTACTCGTACGCGATTCTATTTGGAAGCATAGCGCTTGGCTTGAGCGCAGTTGTCATGATGGCGCGTATTCCTGAGCCTCGCATGGCTGCGCCTGAGGGGGTTCGGCCATCGATAATGCGGACACTGACGGCGCCTTTGCAGGATATCAACTACAGGCGGCTGGTCAGTTTTCTGGGTTTATGGAACTTTGTCGCGCATCTGGCAGTGCCCTTTTTCACGGTCTATATGCTGACGAAACTGGAGTTCTCGCTGTCGACCGTTGTCGGGTTGGGGGTGCTGAGCCAGGTGGCAAACGTCCTGTTTCTGCGCGTCTGGGGTCCGCTGGTTGACCGTTATGGCTGCAAGGTGATCCTGTCGATCTGCTCTTCTCTCTATTTTCTGGTAATCCTGGGATGGACGTTTACCACGATGCCGGACAAGCACACGTTGACGATGCCGCTCTTGGTGTTCCTGCACTTCCTGATCGGCATTGCGAGCGCGGGAATTAACGTGGCATCGACGACGATTCAAATGAAGATGGCCCCACCGGCGCAGGCGACCGCGTTCCTGACCGTGTCTTCCTTGGCAGCCAATCTGGGCGCAGCGATCAGCCCGCTTCTGGGTGGGGCATTCATTGACTTCTTCACTGTGCGGCACCTGAAGTTGGTGGTGGAGTGGGTCGATCCGGAACGGGTAATTAGTTTTCCCGCCATGTTTTTGACAGGATACGATTTTCTATTCACCGTTGCATTCGTCCTCGGCCTGTTGACGTTGGGAACTCTTGGCAGAATCAAGGAGGAGGGGGAGGCGGAGAGCGAGGTCGTACTCGAGGAGCTGATGTCGCAGACAAGGGAGAACCTGCGTGCGCTCAATTCTGTGCCGGGTTTGAGCTTCGTTACCCGGTTGCCGCTGGCGGGCCTGCGCTATCTTCCGCCGATTCCAGGGCTGAATGTGGCAGCCAATGTAACCGCCTATCAGATAGCCTCTTCAATCCGGTACACGGTTGAGGGGCTCGCGCTGGGCGCGGTTACAGCAAGGCAGGCCCAGGCGCGCATCCACCAGGCCGTAGCTCATGCGAGCCAGGAGTCGCGGGACATTTCGCGGCAGGGCGCTGCGATCGCGTTCGGCGCGACGCAAGGGTCGATGCGTGCTATCGCCAGTAGCGGGCTTGGAACGGGACGGTTGGTCAGGAGCTCGGTGCGAGGCACGCTGACGGCCGTTAGCAGAGCGGGGGGCCAGCCGGCAGACGCGGTGAGGGGCGCCGTATCCGGAGCGATTCACGGGGCGAGCGACGCCAATCTGGAGGTGGGGGAGGTGGTTGCTCAATCGCTTGACGCGGTACGGGAGTCCGCCGATGAGCTGGGACTTTCCGAGCAGGAAATCGTCAAGTATGCGGCGGAGGCCGCGATCGGAGCGGCAGAGGAGCTGGCCCAGGAACCCCAAGAGCAGGTGAGAGAGGCCGTTCTGGACGAACTCATGGAGAAAGGTGGTGACGCCGACCGATGATAGAGGGCGCTGTGCCGGTTGCATGACACGAGCACCGATCAGCCCAGAAGCCGACCTTCTCCTTTGACATAAATGCGGGGTGCACCAGTCTGCCGGCCGGCGCGAGCAGCACCTGAATTCCCATTGCATCCCGGATGAAGCAAGAGAGGTTTGTAACTACTATGCCGCATACAGTGTCTGTCTTGACCAACTCCTTATCTTCGCCGCCAGTCAGGCCTTCGGATGGCGTATTCGGTTGGCAGCCGCCAGGTTGGTTGGGGCAAACTGGCGGCATGCCATGATGGTCGGGAAGTACCAGTACGGTGGCTGGACAGGGCGGGGCGTTGCTCGCCACCTTGCTCATTTTTCCCCAGCAGCAAGTCTAGCCAACAGTATTCTCCCCAAACGCCCCGGCCCTGCGTCTCTCTATGATCCGGAAAACAGGTCCAACCACCTTCGGCAAAATCTCCCCGCCAGACGGTTCCCACCCCAAATCTGAAACGCACCCCCGAAAGACTTTCGCTTGACACACGTGTTACCATGTGCAGGCTGAACTGTCTGGCTGTCCACGACATTGGCTGACCGGGATCAATTTCTATGCGCTCGCCCGCCAATAAGCCACTGCCCCAAACCTCCTTTCCTCTCATCAAAGAGGAACTCAAAAAGCAAATCCCCAGGGTTACCCTTCTCGTCGCCCTCTCGCTCATCGGCACGGGAATCGGACTAGTACAGCCCCTTCTATTCAAACTGCTCCTCGACACCGCCATACCCGCAGCTGATGTGAGGCTGATCGGCCTCCTCCTCGTCGGCATGGTCACTGTGCCCGTGCTCAGCGCCGGCTTCAGCTCCGCCAACCACTACCTGCGCGTCTACATCGGCGAAGGCGTTGCCCGGCGCCTGCGCCAGGACCTGTTCGACCACCTCCTGTTCGTCCGCCTTGCCGACCTGGAGCAGTTCAAAACTGGAGAACACATCTATCGACTCACTCGCAGCTGCGGCCTGCTCGGCGAGGTCTTCGTCGGCCAACATCTGCTGCCGCTGGCCATGAACGCCATCCTCCTTGTTGGCACGCTGACCGCCATGACCTGGCTGGACTGGCGCCTTTCCCTTTTGGCCCTGCTCGCCTTCCCCATCTCTTTCCTCCTGACGCGCAAAACGCGCAACTATACCCAGGACCTCTACCGCGACCTTTCCAATACGTTGGAATCCGGCGAGAGCTACCTGAACGAGCTCCTCCCCGGCCTGCGCACTGTCCGGGCCTTCAATGCCGAAGCCTTCGAGAAGTCCCGCTGGCGAGAATGGCTCACCGCGCATCGCCGCATCAAAGCCACCGTGTCAGCCTTCCATGAGTTGATTCGCATAGTAATGCCGGAATCCATCAACTATGTGGTTGCCGGCCTCGTATTCGCTTACGGCGCCTTCGAAATCATCCAGGGCAGACTCACCGTGGGCAGTCTCGTTGCCTTCGTCGCCTATCTGCCCCGCGCCTACGCCGTGTTGCAAACCCTACTGGGCACCCAAATCAACCTGCAAGAGGCCCGCGTCAATGCCGAAAAAGTAGATGCCCTCTTTGCTCTCGCCCGCGAACCGTCCGGTGATAGGGTCCTGCCCTCAAACGCTGCTTCGGAGAAGCTGCCCACCGAAAGCGTTACTCCGTCCCTTGGTGTCGCTTTGGCCTTCCAGGATGTGTCCTTCGACTACGGTCGCGGCGACTTCGGCGCACAGAACCTCACCTTCCGCGCCGAGCCGGGCGAATTCATCGGAATCGTCGGCCCGAGCGGCGGCGGCAAGTCCACCATAATCGACCTGATCATGGGCTTCTACACCCCCCAATCCGGCACGATTACCATAGACGGGATCGACCTGCGTCATCTCTCTCTGGCGTCGCTTCGCAGCCAGATCGGTCTCGTCCCCCAGGACCTCTTCCTCTGGAACGACAGCATTGACCGCAACATCAACTATCCGGCCCGCGATGACGCTGTCGGCAACAGCGCAGAGGCTGCCCGCGCCGCGCAGATCGACGAATTCATCACCGGCCTGCCCGACGGCTACCGCACCATCGTCGGCGAACGCGGCCTGACGCTCTCCCGCGGCGAACGCCAGCGCCTTGCCATCGCCCGCGCCCTCCAGCAGCACCCCAGGCTCCTCCTCCTGGACGAAGCCACCTCCGCACTCGACACCCTGACCGAGCAGAAAGTGCGCACCGCCTTCGACCGGGCGCGGGCCGGTCGGACTGCCATCGTCGTCGCTCATCGCCTCTCAACAATCCGCAACGCCGACAGGATCCTGGTCATCGACCAGGGCC
>Ga0209754_1000711_pt1 | contig 42583 bp, 50 predicted proteins | sample MesohylBB_FD_187295 | JGI IMG/M metagenome (GOLD analysis project Ga0209754, IMG submission 187295) | Host-associated microbial community of the marine sponge Aplysina aerophoba from Gulf of Piran - sponge mesohyl, lysed by bead beating... | ecosystem: Host-associated > Porifera > Sponge >...
GCTTCGCCGTCCGGCGAACCTTCCGGACCTCCTCGCGGGCGGCCTTCAGCTTCGCCCGGTTGCTCTTGCCAACGGCGTCCAGGCTGCTTGCGCGCTGCCCGGACCCGCTCGCGCTCGCAAATGTATTTCCAGTCGACCGGACCGGGAGCCGACGCCTCTGACAGCCGCCCGTCGGCGGCGACGCGCGGAACCGGCGGAGTCCAGATATCCTCGATGCGAATCTCCATGCGCAGCCAAATAGCACGCCGGATTTTTCGTTACCAGATCCAATTTCGCAGCGACCGAAATGACGCCGCGAAGGACTGTCGCCACCGCTCGACCGAACACTTACGATTGTTGCTTCCCATTTTCATTTCGGCGCTGTTTGGAATTACGGGCGTTTAACAATAGAGCAACGATCCTATCGGCTGCCACCAATTGCGCAATTTCATTCGACGGCCAATTCTAAATCATCCGAGTTTTCATCTTTTAATCGGCTTAATTCCTCTGAAAGCAACCATTGATCTTTTTGGAGATTACTTAATTCGTCTCGAAGTGCTTGAATTTGAGGCATAAGTGATTCATATGCACTTTGCGTTGCATTGTTCGCACTTTGAATATTTGCGTACATTGCTATTATTATGAGTATTATCCCGATTATTGTTGCAATAGCTCCATATGTACCGATTCTTTCAACCCAGCGTTCTGCGCTTTTCGCAGATTCTTCAGCTGCAACCGCTCGTTTTTTAGCTTCAATCGCTCGTTTGTCTGCTTCTTTAGCGATAAGCGGAATTGAACTTCTAATCGCTACGGTTCTTCCTAATCCGTTTATTGGACTTGCAGCCTTTCCGATAAATTTCTTGATGTTCCAGTGACCTTTACTGTCTTCTTTAACGAGTGGGTCGCGTCCGTATTTGGTTTTACCAGACGTTTTTGTAAACTCAATCCAAATGAGGCCTTCAGACCTAGGAATTGAATAATTTTCATTCGTTAGATTATGCAATGGAATGCATAGTTTCCCCCAAAACCCGGGGTCAATTAATGGACCAGTACCAAGAAGCAATCCTCGATGCACGTGCCTTATCTGAAGATTAAAGCGTAATGCAATGAAATCTGGCAGCCGGAAATCCAAGTCGCATTCAACGAAAACTATTGAATTTGCACAAACAACGAGAGGATTTGTACATACTTCGACCAAACAATTGTTTTCCGTGAATTTATAGGCTTTGTCTCCAATGCGCCCTTCGTATGATGCTTTTTTAAGCCTGCTAGGGTTGCCGCCGACAAAAAAAGGCGAAATCGCTCCAGTTTCAATGATGTAATTCTTAATGTCCTCGCTCGATAAAAGTGCTGGAGGAACATTTCGCAATGGATCCTTTCGCCCGGAATTCCGAAAATTTTCCGCAATTTTTTCGGCTTCGATTCGACTTAATTCTTCTTGTTCCTCCTCTTGCTTATTCATTCCATGCGCCTTTTCTTCTCAATGATTCCAAATGGTGAAAACCCAAGCCAATCAATGCTTCGACCAATTCCTTCCTCAATTCTCGTAATAAAATTTCTAACTGCGCTGCTAGGAATTTCCAAATCGCTCTCAGGCCCGATGTAGTCCAAGTGATTCATAACCAAGCGCGTCGGCTTATTGACGTCCAAGGCTTGCAGAACAATTTTGGGATCAAACTTACCGACTCTGCGGAGGCGTTTGGTTGCAGTGGTAAATTCGCGAATTTCTTCGGATTTTCCGGATAGCCGACTAATTTCAGCCCATGTAGTTTCGTTGGCAAGCGGTCCCGAATTGCCGGATACGCGTATCGGGCATGATCGAATTACCATCGTAATGTCATCGACATCTAGCGGACTAAGCCCGCATTCCGATAATGCTCCGGCCGCAGTCGTCAGTCTCGACGTCGTTTTGGGCCAATACTCGCTGTCGAGAAGAGAGAGGCCGAAGCCTTGCGTTCCCTCAACAACGATTCTCTGCTTCTTTTCCACTGCGTTTCGAAGTTGCCTTGGCACATCGCGGATAAACTTGGCTAATTTCGCTTCGTCCTTGGCAAGGGAGCATGGCAGACCGAATTGTTTCGCTCCCCGTGCAACAGTAGCCATAAGCGCCGCGCCGACACCAGAACCCGTAGAACCGATTGAGGAAGTTAGACAAGCGTTCCGTTCCCAATCGCGGTGCGCCGGCAATATCACGCGAGCGTTTTCGCTTACGGATATCCTATCTCTTGAAATGCCGACCTGCTCAATCTCTTTGAAAAATATGTCCACGTCAATAAACGAGCCGGAAGGCAGAACAACATCAACATTTCCGTCTATGCAAGCTGCAGGCAATTGCCGCAACGAGTGCCTATCCCGCCGTTTGCTGTAGGCTGTATGCCCCGAGTTGGGCCCGCCGACCCTAACAACCGTCACAGGCTCCGCTGATCGTTTTACGATTTCAAGCGCAATTTTGCCCTTGCCTTCCGATCCAAACTGACCTCCGATTACAATGGATACCGGCATTGTCATTCCCCGCCAAATCGCTTTGCCAAGTTTTCCGAATACTCGCTTAGTTCGTCAATGCTGCTTTCATTCTTGAACACATCGTGTGCCAATTCCCTAAGACTTTCCGATGACTTTTCGACCTGTGCATCGGATGCTTCCGCAAATTTCAAGTTATTGTCCATCTTTTCAAAGCGACGCCGTCGAATCGACTCTTCTGCGCTAACAAAAACGTGCCAGAAGTTCGCGCCGAATTGCTCAGCGAGATAAGCGAAGTCGTCAGGAAATCGCAACCCGTCAACGACTATCAGTTTCGATCGCATCGATTTCGAAACCGTTCTCTGGCAAAGCCATCTTTGGTTTCCCGATTTGTGGATTTCCATTCCTAGTCTCTGCCGGTTTGATCGCGAGAGCGTTTCGCCCCTTTCCAGCAACAGCTCGTCAAGGGTTAGGCTAAACCTGGCATAATGGAATCCCCTCCTCTCCAATTCCCGTGCGATCGTCGTTTTTCCGGCGGAAATCGGCCCGCTCAATCCAACGGCAATCGTGTCTCTCGTTAAGTCGACGCTAGGTATGATTAGCGGAGGTTCCTTCTCCGTGCCCAAGGCTTCCGACAATCCCGCCATATGAAATGTTCCGACCAATGCCGACGAAATAGCATCGAGTTCATCGTGCGAGGCCTCCTCGAAGTCGCCCAGTATTCCGAATTCCCGCAATCCCAGTTGCAGCCAATTCTTGCCCGCTCCCTTTCGCGGAATTCGCATTATGTCCTGGGCGGCGCCCGGATAGCTTTCGATGACGGGGATTCCTAAACTGCGCAACGTAGCGGCAAGTCGCATTCCGCGCGCGGTTAGATTCTGCATGCTTCTTATAAGACACGGATATACGTTGATCCCTCGTCGCTTCAACTCCCGCTCGCATTCTCGCATGATTCCGAACTCTTCTCGTCCCGGATCATCGTCGGTTACGGTAATTCGACCGGCAGGCAGGCAAAGCGGAGAGTCGATTGAAACTATGTCGGGCTTGGCTTCGATCGTTCCCTGAACGATCTCTTCGTCCGTATTCATAACGCATACTTGGGCGGACCGACCCTCCAGAAGGCACCAGCCGCTTTTTCTTTCCGCCGACCCCGACAGGTCGATTCCAACGGCTCGCCAGATTTCTGAACCGCCCTTGCAAAATAATTCGGTGTATTTGTACTTGTTCTTTGCAACTGCCCTTGGAAGGGGCGCAATTTCCGGCAGAGTCTTCCAGCCCCGAGGCGCGGCCCAGTTCTTGAAACTCGGGGTTTCAAAGAACAATGTCGCCGGTAACTCTAGTCGGGCAATTGCTTCATCGAAAATCATACCCATCGCGGCAATGTCGCTTCGATTGTATCGAATCAATGTCTTCAGCGCATCAATGTCGCCTCGCTCGTATTGATGCCAAAGCATTACGGCGACTGCCCCGTCAACGTTTTGCAAATCGTCTCTCAGCTGAATGTTCAGCTGTTTTTCGATTGCCTTCTGGCCTCCCGTCAAGCCAACGCGTCGGCAAAGATACATTAAGTCAACATGCTCTGTCGGCAGGGAAAGGTCGGGAATCTCCTTAATCAAGAACTTCGTGTCGAACCTGATGCCGTTGAACGTCACTAGGCATTTTGCGCGTTCGACATCTTCGTGCAATTGGCCTAGCGGCTGCCCCTTGACGATTGTTCGCGAGCATCCGCCGAACGACCATCCTATGACCGTGATTTCGTCATAATAGTGGCTAAGCCCTGTAGTTTCGATGTCTAGAAAGGCTACGAGTTCCGGGGATGATCGGCAAATATCAAGTTGCCTCCGCAATTTTGCAGGCAGCTTGCGGCATGCTTTGGCTTCCCGGTCGAATCCTTCGAACATCAATTGCACGGGCGCAGTTCTTTCAGACTCTTGCATAAGTGGATTGCTCGGGAATTATCGCTTTAGGGCCGCGCCGCTAATTTTCCGCGGCATTTCTAAGGGCGGATTGGATGCCATCGTGTCAACCTTGTGAGAACTGCGAACGGCTGATTGCGTTAAGTGTATTGAGGAAGGTGCATTGTCCGCCATAGCAAAATCATTATTGCAATATAGCTATAGAATTCGAAAAAGCATATTCGCGGACCGAACTTTGCAAAGCGCCTATCCGCTAAAGCGAGCGTCTGGATCGCGGATGCGCTCCTTCTTTCCTCGCTTGCACCCGCCGCGCGATTAGCGCGGCATCGGCAATTGCTGGAATCCGAAACGGTGAAGCTCGCTTTCGAATGAATTCCGGTAGACTATCCGGCAACTGGCAGTCTGTTTTGCGACCTAGCCAACTGTTCCCAAACGCCTTCCCGGTTCCGTACGAACCACTGTTCGGGTGAATTCCATCCCCTATAGCCGAGCGGCGCGAATCCGCGTGCTAGGAATCGAGTCGTTTCGCCAAGACTTCCAATCCGGCTCCTTGTCCAAGATTCCGGCAGGCGGATTGTTTTTGTCGAGATGGCGCAGCAGCTCGGCGCGGTCGGAAAGCGACAGCTCAACCGACCAATGATCGAACTTCGACGGATTCAATTTTTTGCAATCTCGTTGCAAGGCGTGTGACCGGCACATGGTTAATTCGAATATTGTGCAAGCAAATTAGGCGCGCTTGCGCAGCAGCTTCCATGAGCCGATAGAGTCGCGCAATAGCGTCGTGAGGAAGGACTGGCGAAGACGAACCCGCCTTGCCAGCCGAGGTCCGACCGAACCTGGCGGCCGCCGTGCTGCGCGGCCCCCTGCGGGCCAATGGCACTTCCTTAAGATTCGCCGTCATTTCCTTAAGCCGCGCACTTGCACATTGGTCTCTTCGACCCGTTTAGATCTGCGTTAGTTCCTTTTTAGTTCCGGTTCATGTTTCCCGCTGCCGTCTCCGGCTCCACTTTCCGACGGGCTTTCTCGATCGGCGCGAGAACGCCCGTCCCGGTCGAAGCCGCGTGCTTGAGGATCATCTCCTCGAGGTTGAGGGACAGCATGGCCAGCGCGCTCGTAAAGTTCGTCTTCTTTCGCGGCCGGTCGCTTTCGTCCATCTCTTCCAGAATGCCGTCGCCATGGTTGGAGAACAGGCGGGCCATGGCCGACCCGGTTGAAATGGGCGTAGAGCTCCTAGCGGACGCCGCGCTCGCTCCGGCCGTGGAATTCGTCCACCGTTGGGAAAAAGCGCGACGGTCTCCTGGATGTCGGCGATCTGCCGCCGTGCGAAGCGCCGGCCTAGGAAAGCCGCGGATTTGAGGGCGGCGATTCGCGGGTCCATGGCGGCAGGCTCCCGATAAGGGCGATCTGATTCTCAACTAGCATGCCATGGCGGCGGTCCCGTGTCAACCCCAAGGCAAAAAAATAATCGCGCGCGAAATCCAGATACAAATCAAATGGCTGAGACTTCGCCAAATTTATTAGGCGCAATGATTTCAATCTAACGAAATGCCATTGGCCGACCGCGGGCGTCGAGGATGCCCAAGGAGTCGCAGACGTGGCGGACAGCGGCCGAGCGGTTCTCGAACGCCTCGCCCTCCGGAATGCCGGACAGCCGCTCGAAGCCGGCGGGCGAGGACAGGGTGCGGCGAATCAGGCTTTGCTTCTCCATGCTTCCCGGAAACCGGAAAAGCCGGGCCGCGCTCAGCGCTTGTTTTCAGCCAATGGGTAGAGCGCGGCAGCCAAGCCATGCAGGCGCCGTCATGATGCTGCCGCGTTGCGCATAGTTACTCGCGCTCGGCCAGAAGCGCCAGGAGCGGTGGGTTGATGTAGAGGTTCTCGCGTCCCGCCTTGATCTCTTCGAGGAGGCCTTCCGCCGCTAGCGCTTTCAAGTAGACGGCGGCCGTCTGACGCTTGGCTATATCCGCTTTGACCACGTCGCCGATCCGGCAGTAGGGATGCACAAAGATCAGTTCCGTCAGTTCCCGGGAGTAGATCTTCGGTATCCTCTGTCGAATTAGGGCGCCCGTATCGTCGAGAAGGTTCCGGATCGCGCGGACTTTCGCCGCCGTCCATTCCGCCGTCGTTCTGACAGCCTCCAGAATGAAGAGTATCCATGCTTCCCAGTCCTGTCCGGTCGTCACCTCGAGCAGATGCCGGTAGTAGAGCGCCTTGTTCCGGATGATGTGCCGGCTGAGATAAAGGACGGGAACGTCGAGCAGGTCCTTGTCAACGAGATAGAGCAGGTTCAGTACGCGTCCGGTCCGGCCGTTTCCGTCGACGAACGGATGGATCGCCTCGAACTGATAATGCATGACCGCAAGGCGGATCAGCGGGTCGATCTCCTCGACATCGTGGATGTAGCGCTCCCAGTTGGCGAGCTTGCTCCGGAGGATGTCCTCTCCCTCCGGCGGCGTGTAGATGACCTGCCGGGTTGCATCGTTCACCAACGCCGTTCCCGGCGTGGTGCGAACGTCGAGCTCCACTCCCTTGATCGTTCGACAGACCTCGACCGCCATGACGGTCGAAACCGGCCGCCGGCTCAGCATCTCGAAACCGCGGTGCAAGGCGGTGCGGTAGCGCATAGCTTCCCTGGTGGCAGGGTCAGCTCGACCCGTCGTGTCGTTGGCGTAGCGGAACAGCCGGTCGGCCGTCGTGACGATGTTCTCGATTTCGGAACTCGCCTGCGCTTCGAGCAGGGGGATCGAGTTGACCAGCATCGCCTGGTTCGGGATGAGCCCCCCGGAAACCCGGAGCTCCGCCAGTGCCGCGCGCGCGGTTATGCAACTCCGGAGAATGGCTTTGGTCTCGGTTTCCGATGCCGGCGGCAGGTCTGGAAGGTCATTGAAGGGGCGATTGGGATCGAATGTCATGTCGATGTATCCTGCTCCCGTCGACGCGTGTTCCGAACATGTCGATCTCATCGACACTTCATTCTAACGTGTCGATACAGAGAGAATATATCGACACGATGGGCCGTGGCAAGCAGATAGATCGGCAATGTGGATCGCTGTCAATCAGGTGTCTGGGTGTAGTAAGCGTTCGGTCGAGCGGTGACGATCCGTTTTCGTTGTCCGACTGTCATTCCCGAATGCCGCTGACGCCCTGGACGCAGCCGTGAACGGTTGTCCGGAGCGCGCGTCGCGCGGACTGCACAATCGTGCCGGGGTTCCCCAAATACCGTGAACGCGGGAACCGCCTACAACGCCCGGTGCGCGGACGGCCTGAAGGACATGCATCGCAGCGGGCGGCCGCCGAAGCTGGGCTCGGCACAGCGCGCCGAGGTCGGCCGCTGGCTGGAGGAGAGTACTGCGGCAGGTGTGCCGTCCTGGACCATCGGCCTGGTCCGGGAGCGGATCGCGGGGGTTTTCAAAGTGGCGCTGTCGATGGAGTCGGTCCGCACCCTGATGCACTCTCTGGGCTTCTGCCGACAAACTCGCCAACATAGCGATGCAGATGCTGCAGCGAGACATGGTGAAACGTGCCGTGGTGGCCGCGCTTTAAGAGCGCCCAGAAGGACTCAATCCCTTTAGTGCGGGCCTGATCCCGGACATACTCGGAAACCGAGTGGTTGACGGCTTCGTGGTCGTACCACGGCCTGAGCGCGTTGTCGGCTTTGGCTTCATCCGTGCAGACTTTGTAACCGAATTCGGTTTTCTTGTCCACGAACCTGGCAAGGTGCGGCGAATCCGTGCGCTGAACATGACGAGCCGCTACCTTGTTCGTTTTTTATCCTTGACGCCTACGACTGCCGCCCTTTCAACCGCGCCGCGCCCAAGTCCTTCAACTCTTTCCGTTTCGCGTTTCTCATGTTCTTTCTCTTGCCGCCGAAATTGCTTTCGTCAACCTCTACCGGACCCGAGACATGGAATTGTCGTTCTGCCAGGTTTCGCGGATGTGCTGCGCGAGATACCAAGCCGTCTTTTGCGTTACTTCCAGATCTCGGCTCAACTTCATTGAAGAAACCGACTTCAAGTTGGTCGAAAGCAGGTAGATTGCGATAATCCACACCTGAAAGTCCAGCTTGGAACCTTCCATCAGGGTTCCGTTCTTGGTCGAGAAGTCCTTGCGGCAGTCGCAGCAACGATAGGGTTGCTGCTTGCGGTTCTTGCGAATCTGCACGTTCTTGGACTGACAGCACGGGCAGGTTTCGCCTCCTGGCCACCGCTGCTCAACAAACCACTTTTTAGCGGATGCATCATCCGGGAACATCCGCGTGAACTTGACCAGCGAGAGTCCTTTACGGAACGATTTTCCCGGTGCTTTCTGCAGTATCTGCGTCCCTCTTGATTGAGTTACAGATTACCCAAATCCGGGCTGGAAGTCAAGCGGATTCCTGCTATTGACAAAGTATAAACATGACAGTATGTCATGTTCGCGAGCAACGTAGTTCCCTTTGAAAATCCGCTCCACGATGCCGGCCGTTGTACCAATCACGTCCGAAATTGTCTTGACAGGAACGAGATTGACTTCGAGCAACCGCACTTCCGTGATCGGTTGCGGGAACGGGACATCACCATGCGGCAGGTTCTCTTAACTTTGCGAAAGGGAGAAATCATCGGCGTACCCAAGAAGGACGTTCATGGCGACGTTAGGATAAAGATGAAGCGCTTCGTGGCCGGACGGACAATACAAGTAGTCGTAGCACTGAATGTCAGGAAATGCAGGGTTGTTACCGTCATCTGAAAGGGACATACGATGACAGAGGCATACCATTACACCGAATGCGGACTGAATGACATCTACCTCGCGAACGGCTTCGAGATGAACGCCGGCCGCCTGAAAATACATGACATAGATGGGCTGCATCGTGCGATCGGACGTTGGCTGGTTTCAACCAGAAAACAGCTTTCTGGCGGTGAAATCCGGTTTCTCCGTCACGAACTGGAATTGTCGCAGGCGACGCTTTCAACTCTTCTTGGTGTCACCGAGAGAACAGTCATTCGGTGGGAGAGAGACAGAGAAAACAGGGATATTGGAAATCCGTCTGCCGAACGGACCCTGCGCTTGATTTACATGGAGAAGGAGATTGGCAGTTCGGATGTGTACGGATCGCTGGAACGAATTGCAAATCTTGAAGATCGGATCAATCGGCTTGTCGAGTTTTCGTACTGCGACGATAACGAGTGGCACGAGAATATGGCTGCATGATCCCAGACCGCCGCGCTTGAAGCAAGATGTTTCTGTTGTCAGTGGCTGAAAGTAACTAGTCACATTCCATTTTCCAACCTTTTCGGGTGACACTTGGATTTTCAAGTCGAGATTCGACCGTCGCGGGACCGCTCGGCATTTTTTGGTCGGAATTCGGGGGGCGTGAAGCCGGAGGCTCCCGGCCACGACGTCTTCAGCTTGGTCGAAGCCGCCGCCGGGCCGGCCTCCAGCGTCTCCAATACGTTCCAGCCCTGCATGCGCGCCGTCTCCAGCATTGTCCTCAGGTTCGCCTGGGCCACCGCGCCGGACAGGCTTCGGTAGCAGCCGGAAATCGTCTGTTGGATCTTGTATAGCCGCAGAAGGCGCTCCGCCAGGTTGTTGGTTGCCGGAACCGAGGGGGGCGCGCGCGAAGCGCAACACCTCGTATGTTCAAAGAATCAGAAACGAATCAGGAGGTGGATGTGGATAAGTTGGGCGCGGATTCCTGTGGAAAACCATTGCCTTGCCTTTCATCGGCTCCCCGGTTCATTCCTATGTCGTGACAGGCGATGCCCGCCGCGACGATGTCGTCGGACTCCCGCCCGACCCGGTCCGCTAGGTCGGAGGTGATCGGCTGGTCTAGCACTGAAATCGAAAGAGTTCTGCCATGGCTGAAAAAGGACCCGTCACCAACTTCGAGACGCCTACACTCCAGCGATCAGAACCCGACGGCAAACCATTTGCCGTTGCCACAGTACGGCTCCGAAACAAACTCCATGGAAAAGGTGAATTTGACTTTCGAGTCGCGGAACTTCGCCAACACTGTGTTCGACGCGGCCGAAAAAGTCTTGGAGAAACGGATTTCGTCCGGAGCGCATTCGCCGAGAATACGAGCCGCATCGAATACATATGAACCTAAAACCTTCATGATTTTCTGCGTTTACTTACCCCGGACCATGAAACTCGCGTTCGGCTGACGGTTTCCGCGACGATGTCGCGGGGTGGCGCTGTTGCCGGAACCGGAGTATCCTGTGGCCCATGGATCGGGTGCCGGCGGCTAGGGGAAAGTGTGCCAAAAGCCCGAAAAGAGTTTCAGAGAAAATGGGCAACGCTGTCATGGAATGCGCTGTCGGCGGCTATTCTGACCGCAGTTATTCTATCGATGCTTGTTCGTCGTATTGGTATAACTCAGCTAGTTGCACATTGTCGGTTGACATTATGAACCGCTGCTTTGGAAAAAAGCGCCTGAGCATCTCGCGAATTTACCGAAATGCTCTTGCCGGAATCGCGCGTTTTCGAAGAGCCGCCGACAATTCATAAGATTACTTTCTTGCCCTTTTCGAAAACCGACCGCGCTTGCGGCCATGCGAAACAGACGATTCTTTCGCTTCTGCCAGTAGTCTTGTCATGGGATGATCTGGATATTCTTCGGAATATTTTCCATAAAGCTTATCGGCCTGTTTCGAAACTTCGACTTCGTCAGGAAGACCCAATGCCCAATCGAAAAAAATTGAACGGCAATTTTCATCGGTCAAGCCATCCATGCGAAAAGCTTCACGGATCAATCCGCGCGCATCGCTGGCATCGTTAGTTATTTTTTTCTTCTGCATTGCTACAAGAACCCAAATCGCAAGTTCTCATCCATTTATTTCCCAATCCGAATCCATGCTCGCCCATTCAGTCGGATTGTAAAACAAGGGAATCATCCAGAGAACTTACTGGAACTTGCTGAGTTTTCAATTTCCGACGAAGCTCGGTGATTTGAATTTGATTTCTCACGGAACGGTTCTAACTTTCGAATCCTGTAACTGCTTGCCCTCATTCACTCGAAGTCAAATGACCGCTGTTGCAATCCTAGTATGACTAAACATTTTTTACTGATACTTCCTATATGAATAGCGAATTTCTAGGTCCGACCGAACCGTGTGGCGACTATCCGATAGTGCGATATCGCAATTCCATAGCCCGGCAATTCGCAAATCGACTATATTGCTCTTGCTGCAAAAGAAAGAATCGCAGCTTGCCTTTCCATTCGCTTTCAGTTGCGCCTTTCGCCATCCCGCTCGCACATTTTCAAAACCGATTGGCCTCCGTGCATTGGTCGACTGGAATTTTGCGTGGCGGCATTGCTGGATTGATTATTACGGCTGACTTCGCTTTACGCCGCGATTATGAAACTCTCTCTCGATAGCGACGACAGGATTTCCGCGCCGCTATCCCGTAGGATAACGATATCCTCCAGCCTGATGCCGAACTTTCCCGGAATGTAGATTCCCGGCTCTATTGAAAACACCATGCCCGCTTCGAGGACTTGCTGCGAGGTCGACATGATGTAAGGCGGTTCGTGGACCTCGATTCCTAGGCCGTGGCCTGTTCTATGCAGGAAATATTTTCCGTATCCGGCGTTTTCAATCACTTCGCGCGCGGCATGATCCACATCGCACGCTCGCGCGCCGGGGCGGGCCGACTCGAAACCGGCAAGAAATGCCTGTTCTACGATGGCATGGACTTCGTCGTAGCCTGCCGGCGGCTCCCCGACGATCGCCATTCGAGTGATATCGCTCGAATATTCGCCCTTGCGACCGCCAATGTCTAAAACAACGGCATCGCCGCGCAGGATTTCCGTATCTCCCGTTGCATGATGGGGCATAGCGCCGTTGCCGCCCGAAGCAACGATGGCGAACTGCGGCGACGCGCCAGATTCCAGGAATGAATTGCGAACAAGCTGCGCGATTTCCTTTTCCGTTTTCCCCGGAGAAATTGCTGAAAACGCCTTCTCCATGACCTTGTCGGCAATTAGGGCGTTTTCCTTAAGCGAAGCGAATTCCAACGCATCCTTTCGCAGGCGCAGCGCGCCGACTGTAGCGTCGCAAAACACTGGGATTGCGCCATGCAAATTGTCCAGAAGCAGCAATGCGAAATCTGCGCGCATGGCCTCGTCGATGACAACTTTCTTGGCTTTGTCCGTTTTGGAATCTTGCAGCGCGGAAACCAGCGCCGATTGCGGCCCGTCCGCATCCTCCCACGTATGCATGGCGATGTCCGAATGCAGCTTTGAACTGGCGGCGTTTAAGGCAGGCATTAAAAACGCTTCGCTTTCCGGTCCGACAAGAAGCAAGCAAGGCCGCTCGTCGGCGTGCGGCACGAATCCAAGCAGCCATTGCAGATGCGCACCCGGCCCCAGCGCTACAAGGTCCGCATTTTCCATAGCCATTCGCTTCCGTAGCAAAGCTAGGCGAGAGGCAGTTCTGTCCATTTCCGTTTCCTTCTTTCTTCGCTAGCCGGCGGTTCGCCTTCTAGAGGAGGACTTTGTCCCGAGGCATCGCGCATACTGAATGTCTTTCAGCATCATCGGGGCTGTTGCCGTCGCCAAAGGCGCCCTGCCCGCTTGACCGCTGTCGAACAAAATCGCTAGCAAAATTTGCCTTGGCTTGCGAATTCGCGCACACGATTGCGCCTGGCTAACTCGCCGAATTGTCGGATCAAAAACATATTCGGTCCGATTTTCTTCAACAGTCCGAAAATTTCCATTCGTACACCAGCGATCCCTATCGAATTTAGCGGCGAAGTCCTAGGCTCCTTGTCCTTGCGAAAGCCTCGAAAACGATAATTGGAACTGCTAGCCGAAGCGAAGATGTTAAATTCAGGCGTCCGCGCGGCCAATCGAATTCTTCCCGATTCTACTGTCACGCGATCCCGGATCGCATATATTGATACCTGTTGAATCTGGCAGCCCAAGCTTCAATTCAGCAACCGGGAAAATAATCTGTCGCACAAGGTTTTGTTTTCATTCAGACGCATTGCCAATGCCTCGATTGAGTTCTCGCCGGTTTCCCTGAGTAATAGTTCGCTTGCTCCGGTTCCTGCGGCTTCGGGCCTAAACTTTCCATCGAACGTCAGGCGCGCAACTTGCAAGACCTTGCGAAGCAGGCCGTAGGAGCTCAACAGTAGCGCCAAGCCATCGTCGTCGATCCATCCGTCGGCTCCGCCGCATTTTATTTGGCCGGCAACCATGCGTTCGGAACTTCCTGCGAGCAGAGTTGCCGAATGCGCCAATAAATCTATATCTAGAAGCCGGCCCGGACCAAGTCGAGTTTCCCACGGGTCGCCGACGCGTTTCGAATCTGCATGTTTTGCAAGTCGCGTCCGCATATCGCGAACATCCTTCAAAATTACTCCTCTATTGCTCCTTTTGGAAATGATCACCTTGCGCCGGACGCTTTCGAAGAGGTGAATTAAACTCGCCGATCCAGTTATGGGCCGAGCCCTCGTTAGCGCCAAATGTTCCCATGTCCATGCTTTCCGCAATTGGTAATCTAGAAATCCATGAATTGACACGGCGACCGGCCCCTGCCGTCCGGATGGTCGCAATCGCATATCGACGGAATATAGCTTGCCTTCGGATGTCGGAGCTGAAATCGCGGCGACAACCGCCTGCGTAAGCCTTGCGTAGTAGTTGCGGGCCGCTAGCGGCTTCGGACCGTTTGAATAGTCATCCTGCCCTTCATCGAATATGAGCAGGAGATCTAGATCCGATTGCGGCGTTAGGCTGCCCGCGCCGAGCGATCCCATGGCTACGATACATGCCCCCTCGCCCGGCGGCGCGCCGTGCCTGTTCTCGAATTGGCGCAGAGCTGCCGGCCAGATGGCCGCGATGACCGCTTCGGCGAGATCGCCGTAGCACTTTGCGGCTTCCTCGGCGCTAATAATTCCTTGCAACTGATGCACGCCGATCCGAAAATGCTTCTCCTTCATCCATCTTCGAGCGTCGTCCAGCTTGCTTTCGTAGTCCGAGGCATTCTCCATTTCCCTGGCAAGCTGGGACTGGAGGGTTTCGGCATTCGGGAACGGTTCAAAGAAATCGCCGTAAATGACCGCGTCGAATACCTTTGCATTGCGCGAGAGGTAGCTTGCCAGCCCGGGCGCGGTCGTGCAGGTGTCGACCAGCAGGTCGACAAGCTGCTCGTTGGCCATGAATAGCGAAAACAGCTGAACGCCCGCGGGCAGGCCCGACAAAAAGCCCTCGAAATGCTTTAACGCTTCGCCAGGATTCGCCGCCCTTTCCAAGCGCGCCAGAAACCTGGGCTGTAGCGAGGCGAAAATCTCCCTGGCTCTGGATTCTCGCATAACCGGATAGGACCGCCACCGCTCGGTGAATTTTTCGGAGTCGGCCAGGCTGCTTGCTTCCGAGCCGTCGGCAGTGCCGGCGTTTGAATTCTGGAACAGATTCGCGGTCGCCGCCTGTACTTCTTCCAGCGACCGCATGATCGATTTTCGCAGCGAATCCGGGTTGCTTTCGCCGCAAAGGCAGGAGAATCTTTCGAACTCGACCGGGCTGGAGGGAAGAGAGTGCGTACGAGCGTCGTGAATCATTTGAAGGCGGTGCTCGATATCGCGATGGAAAACATAGTTCCTGGACAGCGCGCTGCAGCAATCCGCCTCAATCCATCCTTTGGCTTCAAGCGCGGCAAGAGCGTCTAGCGTCGACGGAGAGCGCAAGCTCCGGTCGCGGCCGCCCGCGATGATCTGAAACGCCTGAGCGAAGAATTCGATTTCTCGAATTCCGCCCTGTCCGAGCTTGATATCGTATCCGGGCAATTGAATTTGCCCGACAAGGCCCTTGTGCCGGCGCATGCGGCTTCGCATGTCCTTTGCCTCGGCGAGAGTCGCGAAATCGAGATGCTTTCGCCATACGAAAGGCGAAATCGCCCTTAGAAACCTGGCGCCGGCTCGCAAGTCTCCTGCGCACGGCCTCGCCTTTATGTACGCCGCTCGCTCCCATGTGCGCCCGTAGGCTTCAAAGTAATGTTCGGCGGCTTGAACGGACATGCAGACTTGCGTCGCCCTCGGGTCGGGGCGAAGCCTCAAATCCGTCCTGAATACATAGCCGTTCGCCGTGATATGGGACAGCAGCGAAGCAAGCCTCTGCGTCGCGCGAATAAAACCGCGTCGAACGGCGTCCAGGTCGGAATCTTCGAGGTCCAAATCGAATAGGACTACGAGATCGATATCGGATGAATAATTGAGTTCGCGGCCGCCCATCTTTCCCATCGCTAGAGCGAATAGGCCGCAATTCTCTTCCAGGTCGCTTTCGCGAAGCGGGCCGAGCCTTTTTCGCCGCGCAAATTCCGCTAGGATTCTCAACAGCAGCGAGTTCGTGGCATAATCCGCGAATTCGGTTAGAGTCCGCGTCGAACCGCCTAAATTCCAGACTCCGCCGAGGTCGGCGAGCGCCACGAGAAGCGCGGCCTTTTGCTTTGCGACTCTAAGTTCCTCGGCAGCTTTCCCGGCCGAGTCGGACAAGCTCGAATTCAGAATCTCCTTGAACGCATCCTCGGGTTCCCGCGCCGGCAGCTCCGCGGCCCACTCGCGGTGCCGCTCCATCAGACCGCGCAGATACGGGCTGCACGAGGCCGCTCCAAGCGCCAGGTCGCGGAAACTCGGATATCTGGCCGAAAAATCCTCCGCGGAGAACGCTCCAGCCTCGGGACCAAATGTCAACGGCGCTTTTGAAATGCGGCTTTCGAAGCTCATGCGGATTCCTTGAATGCTTTGATCCGGCTGGTCAAGCGGCAATATTCGATATTCGCAGTCGACGCGGATAAGCGCGGCTGCGGTTCAAGTCTCCGCGCGAGCTTCGCCGGGTTGTCTGCAATCGGCAAGGAATCGGCAATCCCGCCGCGCGCCGCTTCGCGGCCTTGCGAAAATCCGAACGCGGCTTTACGGCTACGGCGGCAATCGGGAAGTGCAATGAAAGCCGCATTGAAAAATATTCAGCGCAATTCGTGGAAATTCGTGGCGGATGCCGTTGCCGTTGCGCTGGCGGGATTCGCGGTCTACGTCGCCGGCCAAGGAATATTCGATACGATCATTGTTTACGGCACGACTGTCTCGCTTGCGGTCGCGCATTCGTTTTTCGCGCCGCCGAATTTAGATTCGCGCTGGGCGGCCGTTCATAAGTTTGCCCATCCCGCGCTCGGCCTGCTGTTTCTCTGGCTCATATGGCGGTGGATGGGCATCATGCTGGAACAGGAAGAGTTCTTTATAAGCATTTCCGAATTCGATTTTGCCTTAGCGTGGGTCGCTTTCGCGGTCATAGGGTATTTGACGTGGCGGCAATTCGGCTTGCCGATGCTAGCCGTCTACGCGACAGCCATCGGCTATGCGGTGCTTCCCTCGGGATTCGGAGGCGCCGGCCTCGACTGGTCGAGCATTGCGGACCGCCAGTGGTTTACCACGGACGGCGTTTTTGGCCGTCCGGTACAGGTCGTAACGACCGTCGTCCTCGTGTTTGTCGTATTCGGCGCCGTTATGCAGCACTCCGGCGCGGGAGCCGTGCTGCTGAAAATGGCATTCGCGGCAACGGGACGCGTAGCCGGCGGCCCGGCTCACGCCGCGATCGTGGCCTCGGCCATGTTCGGAACGATGTCGGGGTCCGCGATTGCGAACGTCGTTTCGACCGGGGTTTTTACGATCCCCATTATCAAGAAAGCGGGATTTAAGCCTCGATTCGCCGGAGCGGTGGAAGCGACCGCCTCCACGGGCGGGCAAATTATGCCGCCGGTCATGGGAGTCGTGGCTTTCATAATGGCGGATGTCACGGCGATCCCCTATCTGCTGATCATCCTGGCGGCGCTGCTGCCGGCGCTGTTCTATTATTTCAGCCTGTTCACGGTTGTGCTTGTGGAAGCCCGCAAACAGGGTATCGGGGCGGTACCGCCCGAACTGCGACAGACGCTCGAAGCAAGCGACTGGATCAAGAGCCTTGCATTCTGGATTCCGCTTGCGATTATCGTCCTCGTTTTGGCAACCGGAAGAACTGCGCAGAATGCCGGCTTCTTCGCCCTGATATCGTCATTCGCCATCAATCTTGTTCTATTTCCCGAATTCCGCAAGCCGAGGCTGTGGCTCAAGTCCCTAGTCACCGCCGGACGCACGGCGGCGAGCCTTATGGTCGTCGTCGCTTCGGTCGGAATCGTGATCGGCCTGGTCAACATGTCGGGAATAGGTCTTGCCTTCGCGGATGCCATTCGCGAAATGTCCGGCCAAAGCCTCTTCCTTGCGCTCGTTCTCGTGATGCTCGGCTGCCTTGTCATGGGCATGGGGGTTCCATCGGTCACCGCGTATCTGCTTCTGGCGCTCGTAATGGGACCGGTGCTGGAGAATTTGGGAATATCGAAAATTTCCGCGCATTTGTTCATGCTGTACTTCGGCGTTCTATCGGTCGTTACTCCGCCGGTCGCTCTGGCGGCGTTCGCGGCGGCCCCCATCGCCAACGCCGGGCCCATGGAAACAGCCCTCGTCGGAGTAAGGCTCGCGTTCACGGGGTTCGCCATTCCGTTCTTCTTTGTCTACCGCCCGGAGATATTGCTAATCGACGGCTTCGAGCCGGTCGAACTCGTCTGGTCCATTATTTGCCTGGCCGTTGGATCCTGGGGAGCGACGACCGGACTGGCGAGGTACGAGTTCAGCCGGCTTTCGCTTCCGGCAAGCGGCGTTCGCCTGATAGCCGCACTGGCTGTGCTAACGCCGGAAACATGGTCCAGCATAGCCGGAGCGCTTGTCATCGCCGCGGCATTTGCTACTGAAGCGATGCGCTCCCGAAAGCGCTAGCCGACCCCGGACTCTCATCATAAAGGAATATCGAATGAATCTAATGCAAAATTTCATCGCGGCGGCGACAGTCGCAGCCATGGCCGCTCCGTGCGCCTACGCTCAGGAACGGCTTCGCATGGCGACGATCGCGCCGGGATCTTCAGCCTATCTAGTGATGACTTCCATGGCCAGCATCGTCAACGGCAGCCAGGATGAAGTCGAAATTTCCGTCGATGCCACAGGCGCCGCGACCAAGCATATCGTCGAAATGACGCAAGGCAAGCTCGACCTGGTCATGACGTCGCCGGCCGTCTACATGTTCATGTCGACCGGCAAGGCGATGTACCAGAAGCTCGAAGAAGCCCCGGAACTCGCCAAAAACGCGGGACTGGTGTTCTGGTTCCCGTACGGCGCCTACCATGTGCTCGCTTACGATGATAGCGGCATTGCGACGCTCGAAGACTTGCGCGGCAGGAAAGTCTTTCTAGGACCGCCCGGCGGCGGCGCCTGGAACGCGGCGCACCAGTGGGTCGAGGCGACAACGGGAATGAAGGCCGGCGAAGACTACGAGAACGTCAAGGCGTCCTGGAGCGCCGCGCTTCAAGGCTTTCAGGACCGCCAGTTCGATGTCTATATCAACGGCGGCATACCGCCCTTTCCGCAAGTGGAGCAACTGGCCCTGACGAGCGACCTGCGCATTCTCGGCCTGACAAAGGAGCAGGTCGACAGCGCGTCCGAGAGCGCGCTCGCTCCGACAAGAGTCCTTGGGCGAAGCCTCGATATAATTCCGGAAGGCATTTACGGCGATAGCGTCGCGACCGACGGCGACGTCTATACGCTCGGCGCCATCGTCGGCGTGACCGCTCGCATGGATCTTTCCGCGGACCTCGTCTACGCCGCGACCAAGGCGTTCTGGGAGAATCTGGATGAAGCGCGGAAGACTTCGCCGTTCCTTAACCGAGTGACGCTGGAAGGCGCATTCGTCGCGCACAACTTGCCGCTTCATCCCGGTGCTCGCCGCTACTACGAAGAAGTCGGCGCGGCCATTCCGGACGCCCTGCAATAGGCGCCCGTCCGAACGCTGCCAAATTCCCGGCGGCATGCGGGCGCCAGGCATCGAACCGCCATTCCTGATCTTGCTGCGAATTTGAACTGCGGGATCGCGAGACGAGCAAGAGCCTGGCGCGCGCTGCCCATTGGTCATTTTCCAACTGCGCGCGGAGGCTGTGGATAACGAATCCGCACTCGAGCCGGTTTCTCGCGGATGGCGACCGACACTATGGATGCGGGGTTACGCACGCGGCGCGGACCGGTCAAGAATTCGATTCTCGCTCCGCGCCGTTCCAACGGGCCGCCTTTCCTTCGCCGCCGCTCCGCGACATCATCGGGAGTCGCGGGATCGAATAACTCCCGGCCGTACTATCTCATCGGCTGCGCTCACGGCGTTCCCGGCGGCATCGCGAAGCGGTTCAGCCACCAGGACAGGGCACCCCGCCGGATCTCGCACTCGTGCGCCGCCCGCGCCAGGTCGCGGATGCAGAGCTCGTCCTCGCGCAGGAGGCGCGGATAGAAGAGTGTGCGGATGTCGGCCAGAAGCTCGCGCACGAGCTGTCGTTCGCCTGCGTCCTCCGTTCCCCGGGTCAGCATCCGGTGCATCTCGCCCCCGGAAGGTCGTCCTTCGAAGCCGGCCAGATGGCCGGCGCAGAGCATATTCAGCAGGCGGTGCTCCGGATCCGGCCTTCCCGTCACCGCCAGCGCACCGGCGTGGCCAAACCAGTCCAGCGGCATCGGATCGTAGCCGAAGCGGTGCTCGAGCGGGGGCAGGTCGCTCCTTAGAATCGGCTTGCCGATGCCGCCGATCAGGTACCCCTTGCGGCCGACCCCGGATTTCGCCGGGTCGAAGCCCTCCTTCAGCAGCATCCGCTCCATCCGCCAGTGCCAGCGCGCGTGGATGTCCTCGCGCGTCGGAATACGATCAGTCCGGATTTCGCCGCCGGTCTCGTCCAGCCTCCGGAACTCCCGCCGCGCGGCCTCGACGTCGAAGGGCATCGCGCTAGAAGCCCGGCGACGGATCGTCGTCGCGCTTCGGCGCGGTCCGCCTGCACCTTTCGAACGTCTCCCCCAGCATCAGACCCGCCGCCCGGTTCGGCAGGTCGGCGACCCATTCCGGGCGGCGGGGGCGGATCAGGTCCCGTCCGCCCATCGCTGCCTTGCCCCGGGACCGTACCTCGATCGCCAGCATCCGGCGGTCGTCCTCGGCGATCGCGCCGAGCGCCAGCTCCAGAGCGTTGCGGTCGAATTCGGACGCGGCATAGATGTCGTAAAGGTCTCTCGCCACAAGAACGCCGCTTCCCAGCATGCGCAATCGGAGCTTCTTCGCCAGAATCTCGGCGGAGGATTCCAGGCGCAAGCCCCATGTCGCAACGCGGTCGGTTCTCGCGGCATCCCGCTCGGGAAGTACGTCAGGCGTCGTCGATATGGAGAAATCGCCGCCGGGCAGCGTGCCGCGAGCCCAGCCTCTCCCGCCGGCGAGCGAGACGGCGCCCAGTTCCGACGCGATATCCATCCAGCCTTCGCGCACGCGGCCGAAGGCCTCCGGAGTTGCGAAGAGGCTGATATCCGTGCTGATTCGGTGGTCCCATCGCGATGCCAGCGCTGTACCCCCGCCGAGTGCCAGATCGTCGGCCGACCCGCAAAGTCGGATCAGGCCCGGCGCGAGCGCTGCAAGGATGCGCGCCGCCGGCTCCGGTGCGGCGTGGACAGCCGTTTTCCTTCCGGCCGTCATCGCGCCGACAGCAGCGGCACGTCGCAGCGCCATTGCGCAGCGCTGGCCTCCGCCGAGCGCAGCAGCGCCTCCAGGGGCACGCCAAATTCGACGGCGAAGATCCGCCGCGCGTCCAAGTCGGTCTCGATGAAGGACGAGCCGACCTGGGGCATTTCGATATCGCCGTTTCGCAGCGCCGAGGCGAGTGCGTATGCGTCGACCTGGTCTTTCCAGGACACGTTGACCGTCGCAACCACGCGGGCGATTACGGTTCGCGGCTCGAGCGGTTTCGCAGGCTTGCCCCGGAATGCCTCGACCCGGGCCAGGAGTTCCTCAAAAACCGTAAACGAAGGAACCGCCAATTGCTTCATTTAATGTGGTTGCTCATACGCCCAGTGATTTCGGCGATTGCGCGAGCCGCGCGCTCGCCGGAGGGCCCTGAGCCTTTGCCGAGCCGCTCCATGGCCGACCTGCAGGCCTGCAGCTGCGCTTCACGAGCGCCGGGGTCCCGGAACAGCCGGACGAATTCCCCGGCAATTTTTTCGGGGCGGCAGTCGCGTCCAAGGCATTCCGGGACGGCTTTTGCCTCGGCCGCGAGATTAACCAGGCACACTGATTCAACTCTCAGAAGCGAGGCCACGATCTGGCGGGAAAGCCAGTTCATGTCGTAGGCTATCACCATCGGCGTCGCCGCGGAGGCGAGTTCGAGCGAAACCGTTCCCGACGCGGCGATCGCTCCGGACGCTATTTCGAAAAGCGCTCTTTTCCTGATTTCGGCGCTCTCCGGGCTGTATCCTCTCGGATCGAGGACAGCGGGGCGGACTGGCCATGAATTAACCATGTCGGCGACTATATCGGCGACCGGATATGCCGCCGGGACGATCGGTCGAAGCCCCGGAAGTTCGCGAATGGCCAAGTTCAAAGCCGCTCCAAAAACCGGTCCGAGCCTTGCGACCTCAGCTTTTCGGGAGCCGGGAAGCACGACGGCGACCGGCTCGTCGCCTTCAATGCCGAATTCGCGCCTGATTTCGTCCGCCTGCGCGGGCGTCGGCGTCGGAGTCTCCGTTGCCGGGTGCCCGACGAACGTCGAGCGAACGTTGTATTTCCGCAGGAACGCCGGTTCGAAAGGGTAAACGGCCAAGACGTGATCGAAGATGCGCGCGAGCTTCGACGCCCTCCACGGGCGCCACGCCCAAACTGTCGGCGCGACGTATTGTATCGCTAGCAGCTCGGGACAGGCTTTTTTCGCTCTGGCGGCGACGCGCAGGCAAAAGTCCGGGCTGTCGATAGTAACGAGCGCGTCCGGCGCGAATGCGACCGCGGCGCGCGAGGTTTGCGCGAGACGCGCGAAAATGCGCGGGAGACTAGGAACGACTTCGGCGAATCCCATCACGGAAAGGTCGCTGATCGGATACAGGCTGTCGAGGCCTTCCGCCTGCATCGCTTCTCCGCCGACGCCGGCGAATTCGCAGTCGATGCCGATCTGTCTGAATCCCGACATCATAGCGGCGCCCAGCCGGTCGCCGGAGGGTTCGCCGGCAACCAGGAATAGCCGGAGCCTTGTCACGCCTCGGAGTCTCGCGACCAGATGAATATCCCGGCTTCATCCGCCAGCTCGACGGTTTTCGCACGGTCCAGAATCATGACTCCGTTCGCTTCGAAAGCGATTCCGGCAAGCCCGGCCCTGGCGACGCCCGCGGGCGTATCCGGTCCGATAACCGGAAAGTCCAGGCGCAGCTCCTGCTGCGGCTTCGGAGCCTTGTATAGCACGCCGGATCTGATTTCGGGCCTTGGCAGGAGCCGTTTGGCCAGCCCCGACGACCGGATAAGGTGGTCCGTGCCTTCGACCGCTTCCACGCCGAGGCAAACGCCCTGCGCGACCACCGCCGCCTGGCCAACGTCAACGGTGCCGAGCGCTCGAACGATGCGGGCCGCGGTCGAAGTGTCTCGCTGCGCGGCCTCGTCGGGCCGCGCTCGACTCAAGATTCCGGGACCCGCCAGCAGCTCGGGCAGGAATTCGTGGGAGCCCACGATGCGGAAGCCGATATCCTCGATTATTCCAACGAATTTGCGAATCGCGGCATCGTCGCCGGATTCGATATCGATCGCCAGCCCGGAACTGCCGTCGGCAATCCGAGGACGGCCAATGCTCCCGGCGAAAACGGCGGTTCTGCATCCGTCCTTGAATTGGTCCGCGAACTTCGGCAAAAAATCGGTAAACGTAATCAGCGTATGCTCGCGGTCCGCCAGCCAGCCGGGAACGCATCCGTCGAGCGCGAGATATCTCGGGCTGGCGCCGGCCTTCTCGAGCCTGTTCGCAAGCAGCTCCGGAAGAATTCCCCGGCCCGCGAAAACGGCGATCTTGGAACGGAGGCAGATTTCGGACGCCTCGGGAGTCATGGCGCCATGTAGTTTCTTTTCGAGTCCTTTTTGACGAACTCCAGAATGTCCTCGACGCATCCGCAATGGGGACCGCTGGCTTCCAGCCGCGCCACGCGCTCTTGAAAATTTAGTTCGCCGCCGCCTACGAGCAGATCGTAGGCCTCTTTTATGGAGCGGATATCTCTATTCGAAACCTTCCTTCGCCTTAAGCCGACAAGGTTGATTCCGATTAATTTGCCTGGCGATCCCTGAACCTGCGTGTAGGGCAGTACGTCGCGGCTTACGAAGGTAAGCGCGCCGACGAAAGAGCTGCGCCCTACGCGCGCGAACTGGTGCACGCCGGAAAGGCCGCTTATTATCGCAAGGTCCTCGACGACGCTATGGCCTCCAAGCGACGCCTGGTTCGCCATCGTCACGCCATTGCCGACATGGCAATCGTGGCCAACGTGGGAACCGGTCATAAATAGGCAGTCGTCGCCCACTTTCGTAATGCCCCTGCCTTTGGACGTGCCCGTATTGATCGTCACGGCTTCGCGAATGCAGTTTCGCTTGCCTATGACCAAACGGGTTCTTTCGCCCCGATAAGTCAGATCCTGCGGCGCCTCGCCGATCGTAGCGAACGGAAAAATTACCGTCTCTTGCCCGATTTCGGTCCAGCCCAGGATGGAGCAATGCGATTTCGCGATAACGCCCTCGCCGAGCGCCGCATCGCGACCCACGAATACGAACGGTCCGATATTCGCGCCCGCCTTTATAGTCGCGCCATCCTCGACGATCGCCGCGGGGTGAATTCTGGCGTCGGGATGGATGCTCACTTTGCTTGGCCCGCCTCGTTCAATTCCCAGGCCGCCGTGATGTCGGCCGTAGCGACGACCTTGCCTTCAACTTTCGCCTCGCAGCCGAACTTCCAAATTCGACCCCGCCCCCTGATGACGGACACGGGCAGAAACAGAATATCGCCCGGCACTACCATCTTGCGAAATCTCGCGTTGTCAACGGACATCAGGTAAACGTTCAGGTCCCTGTCGGTCATTCCGGTCGAATGAACGACTAGCACCGCGGCGGTCTGCGCCATGGATTCGACGATTGATACGCCCGGCACGACGGGCTTGTTCGGAAAGTGACCGACAAAGTATGGCTCGTTGACAGTTACGTTCTTTATGCCGAGAGCGCCTATGCCGGCATTCAGGTTGACGACCTTATCTATCAGCAGGAACGGATACCTGTGAGGAATCATCCTCTTGATCAAGCATATGTCGGCTGACGGCAGCGTCGGATCTACTAGCTCTGTCATCGGTATCGCACCCTGGCAATCACTCGGTCGATTTGCGGCGCAACTATCATTCAGGCAACCGCCGGGCAAGACGCGGCCCTGAATTATTAGCGGGTGCCTCCTGCGGCGGCCGAACCGTCCGCCCCCGCCGATTTCCCGCAATGCTCTAGATAGTTGGCAATTACTTCCTCTTGATCGGTAATCCCTACATAGCTGACAATGGAGTCGATTTCTATCAGTTCCGGGTTTGCGACCAATATATCGTTTAAGAATACAACCGCCGTACCCGTCAGGTCCAATTCGCTCCTAAATGTAATCGCGCTCGATTTCGGCAATACAACATCGACTCCGGGAAGGATCCATTGCATGTTCGTCGCGGCGAATTGAACGAATTCATCCTGCTGCAATTGGAACCATTCTTTCCAAAGTCTGAACTTCTCCTCGCGGTCGCTGCGAATGCACTCCGTCATCGCATCGAATTCGCTTCTAAGACTCTCGAATTCTTCGTCGCTCAATCCGGGTTTTCTCGCCGCAATTTCGTTTTCCAGCTCGATTAGCTTTTGCGTTATGATTTCGTTGTTGGCGTGATACTTCGCTACGGCGTCGCTTCTTTCTTCCAGGACGCGAGTTCCGAAATTCGATCTAAGAAATAGCAATTCCAGATCCACCACGGCGATTCTCTGATGCCGGATGCCGAAACTGCCTAAATCGAAATCCTGCTGAATCGCCTGCTGCGCCTTGGCCGAGCACGCTAGGACCGCAAACGCCGCGAGCAGCGCGATCATTGAGCGCATTGCTAGAACCGGCTGGCGATCGTGAATTCAAAGTCCTGCGTCAGGTCGTAGGGCTCTTTTTCGATTGCCTTGCTGAAATTGAACCGCAGCGGTCCAAAAAACGTATCCCAGATTAGCGATACGCCAACAGCCGAGCGGAGGTTTGGACTGTCGTCGATTTCTGACGTTTGAATTACGCTCAGGTTACTGAGAGGCGTGCGGCACGAAATGCAGTCACCGCCTGCAGTATCGTCAAGTTCCCAAAGCGAGCCTACATCCAGAAACAAGCCTCCGCGCATGCCGATGTCCTCGGCAAAGCCTAGCGGAAATTCCGCCTCGAACCGCGCAACGGCAAAATTCATTCCGCCGAGCGCGTCCTGGTTGATGGGCGCAAGGTCCCGAGGACCTATGCCGGCTCTTCGAAAGCCCCGGAAAATCCCGCTATGAAAGAAAAAGCGATCTTCATACCTGCTTTTGTCGCTAAGCATCGAAAGATTGCCCGCTTCGAATTCCGCGGACAATGTAATCGTATCGTCGAATATCGATGTCTTGGCCGCCGCAAACCCGGTCGTCCTGATAAACCCGAGGCTGTTGTCTCTTACGCCCAATTCCTGGCCGACGCGGAAAAGGTAGTCGGCGGATTCGCCGAAGCCCGCGCGTCGCGTGTCGAATGAATAGGTATAGCCAAATTCTCCGGTTGTCTGCTGTCCGCGCAAACTTTCCCTGATGATTTGAACAGACGAAAACCTTGAAGGGCTGCCCATCTTGTAATCGTTGTAGGATGTCGTCAGGCTGAATCTTCCTCTTTCGCTAACGGGAAAATCCGCCGTAACGCCGGTTGTGAATCTCCTCGCCTCGAAGTACTGGCCAAGCCCGCTTGTTCTTCGTTGCCCCAGCGTCATCGACAAATCGATTTCCCGGTCGAGGAAATCCGGCTCGCCAAAAGTGACTGCGAAGTCCCGCGCGTTCCTGCCTCCGCTGAACTCGAACGCAAGGTATTGCCCGCGGCCCAGAAAATTCCTTTCCAAAAGGCTGATTTGCCCTGCTAGGCCGTCCTGCGTCGCGTAGCTGAATCCAAATGTCAGCGATCCGGTAAGTCTTTCCTCAACGTTGACCGAAACTACGGCTTGGTCGGGCGACGACCCTGGAACCGAATTGACTTCGACCTGGGAAAAGAAGCCAAGGGCCTGAATTTTTTCGTTGGCTTCCTGAATCTTGCGCGGGTTTAGCGGATCGCCTTCGACAAAATCGAACTGGCTCCGGATTACGCGGTCAAGCGTCTGGTTGTTGCCCTGAATGTCGATCCTTTCGACGAAGATTCTGGGGCCACGCACGATCCGGAAATTAATGTCCAGGGTTCGATTTGAATCGACTCTCGTAATTTCGGGGTCGACCCGAACAAATCTCAGCCCGCTCTGAGAGGCTGCGTACTCCATGCGGGCGATCGCTTTTTCAACGAGCTCGGGGGTATAGAATTCCCGCCGCGGTATTTCATGCAAATCGGCGAACATTTGCGGCTGCACGCCCTGAACTTCGCTCGTTATCGTTACTTTTCCAAACCTGTAGGGCTGGCCTTCCATTACGTTGAAAGTAATGAAAAACGCGTCTCGCTCGCGAGTCAATTCAACCGAAACCGAGTTGATGACGAAATCCACATAGCCTCTAGACAAATAGAACTCCCTTAGCGAAGCCTTGTCCAGCTCTATTCTTTCGGCGAGGAAAGTATCGCCTTGCACGAACGCGCTTAACAGCCCCGCTTCCCGGGATTCCAAAACCGAGCGCAGCTGCCTCTCGGAAAACGCCTTGTTGCCGACAAAGCTAATGCGTTCGACTTCGACGACATTGCCTTCGAAGACCTCGAAAACTAGATCGACCCTGTTGTCCGGGCGGGGGATGATCTTCGGAACTACGGTCGCGGCGAAACGGCCCCCCGCCCTGTAGACTTCGGCGATCGACGCCGCATCGCTTTCGGCTTGCGACGCGTTGTAAATGCGGTTCGGCCGAGAGGTAACGGCCTGTATCAGAATATCGTCGCCGAAGCGGCGGTTTCTTTCTATGCTGATTTCGTTGATAGTCGGCAGCTCGGTAACGCTAATCAAGATCGAGTTTCGATTGGGCACTATCGAAACGTCTTCAAACAGTCCCGAGGCGGCAATGCCCTGGAACGCCGCGTTGAGCCTAGATGCAGACACTATGCCGGATTGCTGGAGCCCGGCGAATCTCAAGACGCTTGCGTCGCTGATCCGCCTGTTTCCTTCCACGACGACCGAAGAATAGGAATAAGTTTGCGCGAGGGCTATTCCGGGCAAGGAAATTGTCGCTGCAATCACGAGAGCGGCGCTAAGGACATACAGCATCATCGCGCGGCGAATCCGAACCGGCGCCTTTCCGAGAACCAATGATTTCATTTTAGCCGCCCTTGAAATTAAACAAAGTGTAAAATACTCCCGTTATCGGGAATTGTCAAAACCGAGGAACTTGCAAAATACTGTGGCCATGGCTTTTCTGGCATCCACCAATTGTAGCTTGCATTGCAGGCATTGTACGCCAAACAATCGAGTCTAAGCAACGGAAAAATTTCAATCACGTTCAGAGCCACCCGCCGAGACTTGGCCGAGCGTCTATTTTCCGAATGGTCGCCCTCCCCCGGATCATGAGCGAGGCGATTCTGTTGGGCTGTCCGGCCAAACTTCACGCTGTCGCGCCGCCTGCAGCCCGGGGCTTAGCCCGAACGAGTCCGTATTCCAGTTCCTGAAGGCCAGCCGCTTCGCAGCCGGGTTTTCGAAACCGCCGATGCCGTCAAGTAGCAAGTAGAAGGTTTGCGCAGTCCGGTCGACTTTCACCAAATTTTTCTATCGAATCCCTACGGTCGGCCTAATAGAGGCAATTTCCTGGCTTTTTGGTATCATTTGAGGATAGTCTCTGTGTTGGCAACGCTTCCTTTCGGCATGACCTATCCGACCGTCCAGAATTCTTTGAACTCTCTCCGCACTATGAAATTTAGGAGTTCAAAGCTGAATCATATTGTGATTCAATATGTTAAGATTGAACGAAGACAATCTGCCATACGGTTAGCGTTAGGTCCAGCGGTGACGATCCGTGTTATCCGATTGCCGCCGACGCCCTGGAAGCCGCCGTGAAATGTTGTCCTGAGCGCGCGCCGCGCGGACTGCGCAATTGTTCCGGGGTTCCCAAAATGCCGTGAACGCGGGATCCGCCATTTGCTATATTTAATGTGGTTGCTCATATCCCGATATCCTCGATGCGAATCTCCATGCGCAGAGCAAAAGCACGCCGGATTCCTTGTTACCAGTACAAATTTCGCAGTGACCGAAATGACGCCGCGGCGGACTGTCGCCATCGCTCGACCGGACGAATACAGGCGCAATGATGTCGATCTTACGAAATGCCATTGGGAATGGCCGCTCTTGCATTCTTGTGGAGAATGTCTCCGGGCAGTCCGTCCGAACGAGTTTCGTTTGACGAAAAGGGAGCATGGGCGTGCTCGAGTCGCCCTATCCCGAGGTATTGCTCGGCCTTGGTCCCGGACGTTCCGTTGCCCAGAAGTTTCTGCAGGACCGTGACTATATCGGCATGAAGAAATGGCTGACCGAGCGTACGACCGCGTTTTCTAGCGGCGAGCAAGTCGTACTTTGCGCGTTCGGATATCAACCGTCTCTCGAAGTGCGCGATTGCACCGAACACATTGAACGCCAGTCGCCGGCTGCCGAAGTCGTGTCGATATCCTCTTCATGGCTGATCAGATTGATCTCTTGCGCTTTCAGCGTGTCGACGATCTCAAGGAGTTCCCGGAGCCAGCCAACCCTTGTAGCCACGCTGGTGTGCGTTTCCTTTAGGGGCTGGCGGGGGATGTGCTTCGCCATCCCCTCGATCCCCCGCTCGATCGGGAGGCAACCGCCCTCACACCCGCGCATCGCTGCGCTCGCGGGCGAAATGATGCCCGGTCGAAAAATGTCTGCCTATCGTTCCTCGCGACATGGGCTAGCCGCCGGAACGGCGGCGCGTCCGAAACCAGGGGCGAAGCCGAACGGGTTCGGGAGATGGCAGTAAAAAGATGGACAGCGGCGCGGGCTGGTTTCGCTCGGAAACATATCTTATTGTCAGAACCGGGAATCATAGCTTTGCTTCCTTCTGATCGAATATATGGGTAGCCTCGATGATAAAGGTGGCATCTCGAAGAAGTTCCGTGCGCGTGAACATCACGATATCCCCGCCAATATTTGACTGGAACGGTGTAGCATCACGCTTTTTTGCGATGATTCATGATGCTCTTTCAGATAAAATCAATGTGAATCTCAGTAACTACGGCACTGTTCCGGCAATAAATTTAGGCGAAGTAGTAGCACGGTACAGCATCTTCAGCGGTCAAAGCAACATTGCCCTGTACTCCGACAGACTTTCAATGGAGTTTCCTGTTCTGTTGTCGGAAGACAGCGATTTAGCTCAACTAATTGTGGAACATGTTTTTGTGGCGTTCCGCGAGGCATTTCCTGACCACCGGTATGTGACGGTTCACGCTAACCTCGCCGATCACTTGGAAATTCTGGACGAAAACGCCGTCACTGACTACCTGACCCGTTACGCAATACCGTCAGTGGACAGTGTTTTCGGAGAGGGAAATGCCGTGCATCTGCCCGGCGTCCGGTTCGGTGTGGTCGATGCTGCTGCTGCTTGGGATGCACGCTGCATCATCGAGAGAAGCGACTTCCTGCCGAATGGCCTCTATGTTTGTCTTGATCTGATTTTCGGGAAAGTTGGCGAAAAAGACAGCAGCTATCAATATTTGTTTAATCTCTACAAAACCATAGCTAGTCGCTGTTCGATTGCTTTGGAACTGGATTGGAAAAATGGAGCTTAACGACAACCTGTCTGTTTCGCCTAAGGGATTAGTCGCGGCGCAAAATTACCAGCAGGCGGATAACCTTGGACGCCAATCCGTATCCCAACCGGTCACGACATATTCGGACCAATATGAATATCGTCTGGGCACCTCGCTCTCGAAACTTAGGTCTGGCAGAGACATACATCGGTCTTGGGCAGCATCTGATATTTCACAGGGTCCGCGGGAAGCCGGCGAGATTCGAGGCGAGCTGAAGATCTTCGTCGAAACCTGCCAGCGCTGGAAACTGAAGCTGAAAGATCAGGTAATCCTCCTCGGATACCAATCCGGGGACAGTATCGGCATGCAGATACTGAATGGCCGCGTAAGGGCGCATTCTCGAGATATCAAAGACCGTTCCGGATATGTCATTGCAATCAGCATCGGACTCGGAATCCTTTACGGAGAGAGCATTGATGCGGAAAATCAGTGGCTGAGGAACCCCCGGCAAATACTCGATGGCAAGTCACCGCTAGATTACATGCTCGGAGGTAAAATGATCGATCTGATTACAATTAACCGGATGGTCGAACGAGAAAGAGGTCTTTAACCGTTGCTTGACGAGTGCCCGGAATCCGGAGCAAGCACAACCGCCTATCGGCTCGCTTCCGTTCTCGGGAAACGGAATCGCTTTCGACCAGGCTGTTCAGTCGCGGAAGCAATCCAGCGGATGTTCCTGACACCGTTTTCGTCGTTAGCGGAAAGACACCGTTTTCTCTTGTATAGACCATAGACAACACGTTCCATGCGCGTGAGGGCGAGGCCCTGCCTTTCCAAGAAGGTCGCTTTGGTGACGGTACAATAGGCATCTTTTATTCAGCAATTGAAGAAGACAACTGCAAGAAGGAAGTCGCATTTCACCTGAATGAACAGATCAAGGATTTGAATCGGGATAAGTATCCCCGCACATATCATTCGATCGAGTGCCATTACGAAGGCGCCACGGTCGATCTGCGCGGCAAGGAGGAAAAGCATCCCAACCTGGTAAGCAATACAAAGACGGGATACCCGTTTTGCCAGGATCTTGCGCGAAGAGCTGTTGAACGCGGCATCGTTGGCTTCCTTGCGCCCTCTGCCCGCAATCCCGGCGGGACATGCGTTCCTGTCTTCAGGCGGACAGCCCTTTCCGATCCCCGGTCCAAACGCCGCTACAGCGCCACTGTGCGGTTCGGTAGAGTTCAGTTCCAGAAGTCATAACGCGGAAATCGCCCCGTAAGCGCCTCGGCTCCCAGCGCAAAATTTTTGTCAAAAGGCAAACTGCGCCTGCATTATGGATTCGGTCACCGCAGACAATGCCTGAGACCGGGGATTCGAAGTTACTCCAGTTCCTATATTTGCCTTGTCCCGAACTTCGGATGCCGGGTTCACGGCTAAGTTTTTGGTTACTGTAATCTGGCTGCCCGTAAAGGAGTCACTTAGTTGATTGCGCACCTCGCTTGCATTGGATGATCTCTGTAACTTGCTCGGTGGCACTGCCTAGCCGTGTAATCAAACCTCTTTCTCCTCCTCAGCTCGGAAGCTCGAAACGGCGGCCGATCTTTGCCTGCGACCAGCCAGGGGACACTAATGAAGATTATGAATGTGCTCAGTGCGCGTAACTCCCGCATTGTCGTTTATCAAAATTTAATTGGAGGACATGTTAATGCCAAATAATTTTTATACAGCCGATTCATTCCGCAACCGGCGGAAAAGATCCCTAAATTGTCGAGCGCCAAAGAAGAATTTACAGAAACCTGGTATTTCGCGGAAATCCGGCGAACATTCATGTTGCGCACAAAAATGCGTGCACTTACGATGGTTAATGCCATGACCGGTAGGCAATTCATCGCATGGGTCAGCAAGTTGGCGAAGGCGCGAGATATGGTAGTAACTTTTGACGCGGCGGCAGGGAAAGGTTCGCACGGAACGCTCTACTTCGGCGATCTCAAGACTACCGTCAAGGATAGGAAAAAGGAGATCGGCAAGGGACTTGTCAAAAAGATGCTCGACGACCTAGGGATCGACCGGAGCGAGTTCTAGTCGGCGCGTACAGCGAGTGTCCCATGCCCGGAGGAATACGGTCATGCCCGACAGCTATAGCTACCCCGTTGAAATCGAGATCGACGAGGATGGGCGGCACGTTGTCTCGTTCCCCGATTTTGGGTGGGGAGCGACGGACGGAGCGACCCTTGATGAGGCACTGGCTGAGGCCCAGGACCTGCTGCGCGAACTGATTGCATGCACGATGCGGGAATCCAAGGATCTTCCGGAACCGTCACCGCCGTCCGAGCGGCATATGCTTGTCGTTCCGCCAGTGATGATTGCGCTAAAGGCCGCTCTCTACGAGGCGTTCCGCGGGACAGGCCTGTCGCAGCGTGGCCTGGCCCGCGAGCTCGGCGTGGCTGAGAGCGAGGTAAGGCGCATGCTCAACCCGGACCACGCCACCAAGGCAGCAGCGATTGACCGCTCTTTGCGCCGTTTGGGCAGGAGTGTCATTGTGTCCGTTGGCGAAGCCACATGACGGAAACTAGAACCTTGGGGCCGATTCCGGCTCAGCGTTAAACGACGCTCTTATCAAATCTCAAATACAATTCCTCTGGCAAATTTACATGACTGTAAAGAAAGGAGGCAAGCTATCTCACGGCTAATTTTTGCTTGCTGGGGAAACTCAGACCCGGGTTTGGTCCGGCGGCCGATCCGGCGCGATTTTACCGGACCGGGCCGTTCGGACCGGCATCGGTACTAGGTCGTTGTCGGGATTCCGGGCGGGGATCCGGCTCGAATGGCGCCCCGGCCTCTTTCTGCGGACTTTAGGGCGCTTCCGGACTGCCCGCCGCCTTTGCAGCTGGCCCGAATGCCGGGAATCGGAGGGGATCGGAACTCAGGCGGGAGCGTGTTTTCCGTGATTGCCGGTCAGGCGCAGCCGGTCGAGCATCAACCGCGGGTTTCGGGCCAGTCTGCGAAGTGCCGGCGCGACGGAGTCGGCGTTCGCCCGGATCAGGCGGATGGCGAGGCGCCGCAGGCAGGACATGTTTTCGGGTACGTGGCCGCTCCAGACTTTCGAGTGGGCCTCGTTCCAGCCGGTTGGCTCGTCCAGGACCCGGCGCACTCGGTTCTCGTAAGTCCAATGGAGCCGGTTCAGCAAAAGCAGCCTGGCGGCATCGGCGGTGGCGGCAGCGTGGCTGGCGATGCCGACGACGATCTCGACGCTTGGCTTGCCGACGACCTCCCGCCAGCCGGGCTTGGCGCATCTGTACTGCCGGACGGTTTTCCTGATGGCGAAGACCTGCTTGGCTAGGGGAAGGTGACCATATGCAGCGGTTCGGTCGAGAATCTTTCAGGCTATCACCGAATCCAAGGCGTAGAAGACATGAATCGGCAATTTTCAAGGGCAGAAAAAGTCGTTCCAGAGACCGAATCCCAGCAGCAAAAGGATCGCGAATGCGCCGGCGACAAAGATTCGATTCAGTACTTGCGGTGCGATTCGCCGCCCGGTCACCGCTTCGATTCCGAATATTAGAAGGAAGCCTCCGTCAAGCACGGGAATCGGCAGCAAATTCAGGAAACCGATTGCCGCGGACAATACGGCGACAAAAAATACGAAGCTTCCGAGTCCTTGGGAGGCCGCTTCGCCGGATAGCTCTGCTATACCAACCGGGCCGTGCAGGCTGCAGGAGCTGATCGCTCCGACAGACATCATGGCTATGCCCTCCAGCGAACGAAAAACAATCAACCATGTTTGAATCGTCCCTAGCCAAATCGCCTCGAACGGCGTCGGGCGATAGAATTGGGGATCGAAGAACAGGCTTGCCGAAACGCCTATTGTAGGCGTGACTTCGACGCCGCCACCGGGCATGCTGCGCGTTGTTAGCCGAGGCGCGATCTCAAGGTCGAATACTTCTCCGCCGCGCCAAACCTTAATGTCCAATGTCCTCCCGTTCGACGCGTGGATGAAGCTGCGCATTTCTTCAAACGACCGGATATCTTCGCCGCCTATCGATACAATGACGTCGCCTGGGAGCAATCCCGACTTCTCGGCCGGGGAATCGGACATAATGTCGGCGATTAGCGAAGGAACCGGAGGAGGCCCTGCCACTTCCAATCTTTCTTCGCCGCGAAGCAGCGTATAGACGTGCTGCTCTGAAGAATTGTCGGATTGAGCGTAGAGGTGCAGGTCGAAAAACCCGTCAATCGCTTCGCCGTTCACGGCAAGAACGACATCTCCCGCTTGAAAGCCGTCCGTAGGAAAAGGCAGGGGCTTGATTTCGCCGATGGTCGCCCTTCCGTCGCTGATGCCGGTTGCAACCGCGCTTAGCGCGAATACGGCAATTGCAAACAGGAAACTTGCAGCCGGCCCCGCAGCGACGGTTGCCGCCCTGCTTTTCAGCGAATGCGCTTTTGGAGCTTTACCGGCTTCGGCCCCGCCCTCGGCGACCGCAGGCAAAATCGCGCCTTCTTCGAATTTAACGAAGCCGCCTAGCGGAATGGACGCAAGCTGCCAGCGCGTTCCAGCCCGATCCACCCACGATATAACCGGCGGTCCGAAACCGATGGAAAAAATCTCGGCATCGATTCCGCAAATCCTGCCAACGAGGTAGTGGCCGAGTTCGTGCGCGAAGACGACGATGGCGACAACAGCGACGAATGCGCCTGCATCAAAAACAAAATCCAACATGGATGATTCTAGCAACGCGACATCCTCCTAGGCACTTTTCGGCGCGAGTTCGCACGCGCCGCCATCTGAATCCAGGATTTTTCCGCGCTCTTGCCAGCGGCAATGGAGAAATGCTTGAATTCTTGGCATTCGAACCGGTATTCAGAAATTCCGTTTATCACTTCCGCTCCTGCGCCGCATCAAGAAACGGATAGGCGCTGTCCAAGCGAATCGACTGCTGCGAGCAGCCGGGAATCCTTCAGGTCGCCGCTTCAATCCGCTGCTAAATTCCAATTCGAGAATCTAGGATTCGAGACTCGGCCGAGTTCGCCGCAAGAGTCGAGCGCCGAATCGCCGCCGCGGCTTTTCGACCCTTCAAATGCTCGATCTTCGCGATTGCGAAAATCGCGCCTCGAATCGCCGGACGAATTCTTTCCGGATTCATGCCTGCTTCATCGGCGGTCAATGCGCATCCACGGGCGCCAAGTCAAGGGAGCCAATAATCCAAAGCAGAATTCCTGCTCCGACAAAGCTATCGAATCGGTCGAAAAAGCCGCCATGTCCGGGAATGGCCGTAGAACTGTCCTTTACGCCGACTTGACGCTTGAGCCAGCTTTCGGCCATATCTCCCGCTTGAGCGGCAACGGCAAGAAGCGGACTAGCCCAGGCGGCCCAAATGCCGAGGCCGCCGCTAAAGCCGAATCCGACGGCGGTCGCCGCAGCCAGGCCCCCGACCGCGCCTGTCCATCGCTTGCCGGGACTAAGCGCCGGCGCGATTGCCGGCCCTCGAAAAATCTTGCCGCAAAAGTATCCGGCGGTATCGCTTGCCGTTACGACGAGCACGAACCAGATCGCCGCCGCCGCTCCGGAAGAATCTCGCAAATCGGCGAATGCGCTGCAGGCGAGCAAGACTCCAACTGCGAACAGGGCAAATTTAATGCGGCCGTTCGAAATCAGCATTGCGCACAGCGCGGTCGATGCGGCGGCGAAGGATATCTCGGCCGCCCTGTCTGCAATCCAGTATATGCAGATTGCGCAAACGGAGGCTTCAACCACGGAAAGCGCCAGCCTCCGCAAGAACGGATATCCCGGCGACGACAGCGCAAGAAGCTCGAAAACCATGGCCAGCGACCAAGCGCATGCAAAAACAACAAAGGCGGTTCCGCCTAAAAGTATCGCGGTCAGTCCCAGGCAGCATAAAACGATCGCGGAAGCGGTACGCTTTCCAAGATCGGCGAAATCGGCCACGTAATCCCTATCCGGCGGCGGCGCCGAACCGCCTTTCGCGCCGCGAAAACTTTCTTAAAACCGATTCGAATCTCTCCGCTGTGAAATCCGGCCACAGCGTTTCGACGAAGGCCAGTTCCGCGTAGGCGGACTGCCATATCAGGAAATTTGAAATTCGCATTTCACCTGAAGTTCGAACAACAAGGTCCGGGTCCGGCAGGAACTCCGTATCGAACATCGAAGCGAAGTAGCCCTCGTCGACCTGCTCGGGGTCGACTTCGCCCTTGGCCGCAGCTATAGCCAGCCGCTTGGCGGCCCTGGCGATATCGTCCCTGCCGCCGTAGTTGATCGCGACCGTCAGGACCAGCCTGCTATTGTCGGCCGTTTCCGATTCGAGTTTGGACATGGCGGCGCAAACGCCCGGTTCCAGTTCGCTTCTGTCGCCGATGAAGCGGACTCTGACTCCATTTGTCTTCAAGGATCGGACTTCCGAACGCGAGTATACCCGGAACAGTCCCATCAATCCTTCGACCTCGGTCTTGGAACGTCGCCAGTTTTCTGTCGAAAAGGCGAAAACGGTCAAGTAGCTGACGCCATTGCGCACTGACGCCTCGACAATCTCCCTTAGCCTTTCAGCCCCGGCCCTGTGGCCCATAATTCGGGGGAGACCTTTGCTTCTTGCCCAGCGCCCGTTCCCGTCCATAATTATCGCGACATGATCGGGCGGAGAGCAGCCCGCTTTCTCCGAAAAACATTCTTTGGACATTTCTCGATAATTTAGTTCAAACCTGCATGATTTCTGTTTTCTTCGAGTCGAGCGCATTGTCGACCTTGGCGATCGCCTTGTCGGTCAGATCCTGAATTTCATCGCTCCAGATCCGGGCGTCGTCTTCGCTCATGCCGCCGTTTTTCGCTTTGCGAACCTCTTCCACGCCGGACCGCCGAACGTTGCGAATAGCAATTCGCGCGTTTTCCGCATACTGGGCCGCTACCCGCGAAAGCTCGCGACGCCTTTCCTCGTTCAGTTCGGGAATTGGAAGGCGAATGAGAGTCCCCTCCACGATCGGATTGATTCCCAAGCCCGATTCATGGATCGATTTCACAACGGCGGCGACGTTCGCCTTGTCCCAGACGCTGACGGCGATCATCCTCGGGTCCGGCACGCTGACGGTTCCGCATTGGTTCAGCGGCAGGCTCGTGCCGTAGGCGGCGACCATCAGCGGATCCAGCATCATCGCGGAAGCTCTGCCGGTGCGCAGAGTCGCAAACTCCTGCCGCAGCATGGCAATCGCCCCGTTCATTCTGCGTTCAATGTCGTCGACATCAATTTCGATGTCTTCTCCGGCCATGATGCACCTCCTCTCCTGCCAAGCGCACGCCGAACAGAATATTGGACAATGCGCTTAATTGATAGTCGTATATGTTCCGCGCCCCTGCACGATGCCGGCGAGGCCGCCGGGCTCGTCGAGGGAAAAAACAATGATTGGCAAATTATTGTCTCGAGCCAGCGCGATCGCCGATGCGTCCATCACGCGCAAGTTCTTTTGCAGCACCTCCCCGTAGCCGATATTGTCGTATCTCTTGGCGTCGGCATTGCTGGCAGGGTCGCTATCGTAAACCCCGTCGACCTTGGTGCCTTTGAAAATTGCGTCGCACGCCAGTTCGCTCGCCCGCAGCGCCGCGGCGGTGTCGGTCGTAACGAACGGCTCGCCGGTGCCCGCGGCGAAAATGCAAATTCGACCTTTTTCGAGGTGCCGCAGGGCGCGCCGAAGAATGAAGGGCTCGCAAACCTTGTCCATGCGGATTGCAGAAAGAACCCGCGTTTGAACATTCTTGGATTCGAGGTAGGATTGCATGGCCAGGGCGTTCATGACGGTGGCGAGCATGCCCATGTAGTCGGCCGTGGTTCGTTCCATCCCGTATGCGGAACCCAGCAAGCCGCGAAAAATGTTGCCGCCGCCGATCACTACGCTAACTTCCGCGCCGAGGTCGCTGACTTTCTTGACCTCGTCTGCGATACGCTGCACCGTCGGCGGATGAAGGCCGAAGGACTTATCTCCCAGCAATGCTTCGCCGGAAATTTTCAGCAGCAGCCGCTTGTAGGCTAAATTGCCGTCGGCATTGGCCGCCGCAGTTTCGTTTTTTGTCATTCTTATTTCCTGCCCTGGCGAATCCGCGCCGCCGCCTCAAGCGCTTGATGTCCGAATTCCGCGAAATTATCAATGCCGCAAAAAGATTCGGACCGAGTTCCAGGCAATTCCGATAAATGTGCAATCCGACCGCATCGGACTGGAAGTTCCTTTCGTCGAAACGCGCAGTGCTCCTCGCCGGGCCGACCGCGTCCGGAAAATCGCGTCTCGCGATGGAAATCGCCATGGCGACCGGCGGCACGATTGTCAACGCCGACGCGCTTCAAGTTTATTCCTGCTGGCGAATTCTAACGGCAAGGCCGACCGCGGACGATGAAGCCACTGCGCCGCATGCTCTTTACGGCCATGTGGCGCGGCAGGACAAATATTCCGTCGGAAACTGGCTGGTCGAGGTCGAGAGGCTCTTGCTGCAGCCCGACATTGCGCCATTGATAGTAGTGGGCGGCACCGGTCTTTACTTTACGGCGCTTACCGAAGGGTTTTCGTACATTCCGCCGCTAGATCCCAGCGTGTCCCGGGCGAGCGCGGATGAAATGTCGAAAAGAGGCCTGGAGGGGCTGATACGGGATTTGGAATCAAACGACCCCGAGAGCCTTGCGCGCATCGATCCATCCAACACGGCTCGCGTTCGCCGCGCATGGGAAGTCTGGCATGGAACGGGCAGAGGAATGGCGTACTGGCAATCGGCGCCGCCGATGCCGCTGCTGCGGCCGGCCGACTGCAAAAGCATCGTGCTATGCCTCGACCGAAACCTCCTCGCGCGAAGGATCGAGGAGCGGCTGGAGGTCATGCTCGAGCTAGGCCTGCTTGAAGAGTGTCGGGCCGCGCTGATAAATTGGAACCCTTCGCTACAGTCCTCCCAGGCTATCGGCGCGAAGCAATTCATCGCCCATCTCAACGGTGAGCTTTCGCTGGAGAATGCCGCCGAATTGACGGCTATCGCCACTCGACAGTTCGCAAAGCGGCAGAGAACCTGGTTCCGAAACCGAATGAAGCACTGGGCTTGGCTCGAAGTCGAATGACTGGATTCGAAAACCCTCGGGACCAAATTAATTTCTTGGATAGGCGCTCGGCGGCATTCTCGGCAACGCCCCGGCTATGCCGGCGTTTCGCGTCGAAGCGCCCCCCGGGCGATTTTGCCGACCTTCCCAATAGGATTGTCTTCCCAAAAGCCAATTGTGGTTTCAAGCGCGAAAAGCTGCGCTGAACTTCGGTCGCTTAAGGATCAAAGCGTGATTCCGCGCAATCGAATAAACGGACTCCGGCTGGAGCGCGTTGCGACTTGCTCGAAAGGGAAGTTGAAACGCTTGCCCAGATCGCAGGGCTTTCGGCGTCGGTTCGAATTTGAAAAGCTTCCAATAGCGATTTCTGTCGGCCAATGCATGCAAGGCTTGGCAATAGGCCTGCATTTCCGCCGCGGGCATTACGGCATGCCGGATCCGCGAATAGCGGAGCATGCGCATTAAGCTGCAAAGTTTGCCTTGATTTATCTTATCGAAGCGCCGATTAACGCTTGTCGACGGGTGCGAATTCGCCATTGGCGTTCAACCTGATTCCTTTAGCGCAGAATGGAAAAGAAATGGCGGGCGCCAGCGATCTGACCGTAGGCTCAATTCCACGGCATTTCCAAAAAATGGCATTGCCTATCGCGATCGGCATGATTTTCACGACGCTTTACAACGTGGTGGACATGTATTTCGCGGGAATGATTTCGACCGAGGCGCAGGCAGGCCTGGCGATTTCGTTTCAATCATTTTTCATTCTCGTTTCGATCGGATTCGGAACCAACGCCGCCATGGCCGCCCTGGTCGGCGGCGCGGTCGGAGCGAAGAATTGGCGCCGCGCGAAAAATATCGCCTGCCAGGGAATTTCCTTCGCGGTTATCGCGTCGATTGTCCTTGCCGTTGCGGGAAACAGCTTCTCGCGAGCGATTCTAGGAATCCTTTCCGAGCCGGGCGCTTATCAGGATTCGGCGATTTCCTATATGCGCGTCCTCACGCTCGCCACGCCGTCGTTCATCGTCGCCTTCGCTGCAAACGGCATTCTCACGGCTCAGGGCGACGCGGTGTCCATGCAAAAAGCGCAGATTGCCGCTTTCTTCGCGAATCTAGTATTGAATCCGCTATTCATTTTCGGCGTGCCCGGACTTGTCGAAGGCATCGGATTCAACGGAATCGCGCTGTCCACGGTAGCGAGCCAGACAGGAGTGCTTGCGTTCATTTTGGTCAAGGTGTTTCGTTCCGCCGCAATGGACGGAGGCCCGTCCAGCTTCCGCCCCAGGCGTGACAGCTTTCGAGAAATCATCGGGCAGGCGATTCCAACTAGTTCGTCCATGATCGTCATGATGATCGGGGCATTCATTGTCCAATACTACCTCAAGGGCTTCGGTCCGCAGGCGCAAGCGGCATATGGAATCGGGCTTAGAATAGAGCAGATGCTGCTGCTTCCCGGCTTCAGCCTAGCCTTCGCGCTTCTGCCTATCGCATCTCAGAACTTCGGCGCCTTGGAATTCGATCGGATGCGCGAGGCGTTCGCATTTTGCTTCAAGGCAGGCGTAAGCTTCATGCTGCTTGCATCGGTCGCGCTGTGGGTCGGCGGTCGTTTCGCCATGTCCATCTTCGCCGACGATCCTGAAGTCGTTAGAATCGGCGGCGACTATTTGAATGTCGACGGGTTTCTGCTGCCGGTCTACGTGATGCTGTTCTCGTTGAATTCGGCATTGCAGGCGATGCGGCGGCCGATGTGGACTCTTTGGATCGGCGTCTATCGCCAGATTGTCGGCCTATCGGTCTTTATTCCTATTTTTGTTTTCGTTCTGAACATGAATACTTGGGGCGTTTGGTACGGAATCGCCGTTAGCGTGTCGACAGGTCTCGCGCTTTCGGTGCTTGTAACCGGTAAAATCGCCAAAAAGGAGATCGGCGGGCTAATTCGGAACCGCATTGTAGCAAGCCGCAATCCCACGCACTAAATGGCCCGCGACGATTTCGCAGGAGTTTGCAAGATAAAGGCAATTGCGGAAATCGGCTGCATATCGGCCGATCCGGCGGGAATCTCGAAAACGCGCTTCCGACCGAGCGGCTGCCCCGAGGTCGCCGGCCGGGCGATTGCCTCGACGCCCTGCGCACGACCTGCGCAGCGGCCGAGCGGACCCTCCGGGGCGCTGCGGCTCCGACTATCTCCAGACTGTCAGGGAATCTGCCCCGAGACTTTCACAGCCCGAAAGGCCGTCGGCTAGGAGTCCGCCGCAACGAACAGGCATGCAGAGGAATTGGACAGGGCGCGCGCCGGGCTGGAGCAGCGCTTGATCGAAGCTCCGATTGCGCAATAACGGGAAGCGCTGCGGCCGATTCCTCGCAAAAAGAAGCGCCGGGCACGCAAAGGGCGCCCGCCGAGCCGTGCGCCGTCTGCTCCGATGCAGGAAGCCTGCATGCGCCTACTGCCGACCAGAGCGTGAATTTCCGCATTGTTTCGGCGAATCCGATTTGCCTTCCAGCACAGTGAAATAGGACGCTGCGCGGCAGCGAATTTTCGGGCAGCCCGCGTCGCCGTGGTGTCCGATTCGTCGCCATTCACCTGATAATAATTTCCGGTCCCATGAATGTTGTCGGCAGAAAGGTCGAAAGCCAGGGTACGTAGGTTACAAGAATAAGGAAAACGAACAGGATCGCGAGAAAGGGCAGCGCCGCTTGCACGACTCGCAGCACCGGCAGCCCTGAAACGCCCGAAGTTACAAAAAGGTTGAGTCCTACCGGCGGCGTAATCATGCCGATCTCCATGTTGACTACCATGATGATGCCGAGATGGATCGGGTCAATTCCAAGCTCCAAGGCGATCGGAAAGACAAGCGGGGCAACGATGACAATCAGACCGGACGGCTCCATAAACTGCCCGCCGATCAGGAGTATCAAGTTAACTATAATGAGAAAGACGACGGGGCCGAATCCCGCTGCCAGCATGGCGCTCGCGATCTGCTGGGGTATCTGTTCGTCCGTTAGCACATGCTTAAGAATCAAAGCATTCGCGATAATGAACAGCAGAATGACCGTTAGCTTTCCGGCATCGAAGAGAGTGTCGAGCGTATCGCGATGGAATAGCACGGACACCAGAGCCGTCGGCCTGGCCAAAAGCGAAAGCTTTCCGCCGCCTTCCCCTCCGGAAAGCGGGCCCATGTCCCTGTAGATGAAATTCGATACAAGGAATGCATAAACCGCCGATACGGCGGCGGCCTCGGTCGGCGTGAAGACGCCCCCGTAAATTCCGCCAAGAATTATGACGATGAGAAAGAGTCCCCAGCCCGCGTGGAACCCCGATTCCAATACTTCCGTCCAGCCCTGCCATTCGCCTCTCGGCAGATTCTTATAG
>Ga0209754_1000712_pt1 | contig 42568 bp, 35 predicted proteins | sample MesohylBB_FD_187295 | JGI IMG/M metagenome (GOLD analysis project Ga0209754, IMG submission 187295) | Host-associated microbial community of the marine sponge Aplysina aerophoba from Gulf of Piran - sponge mesohyl, lysed by bead beating... | ecosystem: Host-associated > Porifera > Sponge >...
CGCAACGGGTCAGAATCGTAGCCTTTATCGGCAATAACGGCGTCAAAATGGAAAGGGGCGAGCAACAGTTCAGCTTGGGACATATCATGGCGTTCACCACCAGTCAAGATGAACGTTAGGGGAAAGCCAAGGGCATCAACGAGGAGATGGATCTTGCTGCTGAATCCGCCCCGGCTCCGACCTAGGCACTGTTCGTGCTGACCTCCCCCTCTTTTGACCCGCCCGCTGCGCACATATGGGCGCGTACAGCTGTGCTGTCGGGCATCACCGCTGCCATGTCTGGGTCCTGGGCGAACTGTTTGAACATGTCGGCCCAGATACCGTTCTCTTCCCAGCGTGCGTAGCGCTTGAATACACTGTTCCACTTGCCATAACTGTCTGGCAGTTCACGCCACTGGGCGCCGGTGCGCAGTATCCAGTGAACTGCCTCAACGAAACGGCGACACTTTTCCTCTTGCCCTGCGTAGGCACGAGGGTGTCCTTGCAGAAATGCGTAAAGTTTCTGCCACTTATATTCGACAATTCTAGTTGTAGACGTCCAGCTATTGTCGCCAATGTGACAGAACTAATCAAATGTCAACGAGACCTAATTCCCTCCTCGTTTTTTGCGCGTGTGTAGCTGGCGCAGGTGCCGACGGGGTGTTTGGCTAGTGTCGTCGGCTGGCGTATTTTTCTGCCAACATTTGGGCGTGTTCGGATTTTACTCTTTCGCCGGTGATCTCTTGACCGGTGTAGTCGCGAAAGCCGTTGGCATTGAGAACATAGGCGATTTGCTCCCATTCTGCCCTCTCGTTCCGTAACTCTTCAATCATTCTTCTTCTTTCCGGAAGCTGCTCAAGATGGCGTCCGGCTGCTTTGCGTTGGAATTCTTGCCGCCTCATTTCGGGCTGAATCTTGTTTTTGAAGTGGATATAGAACCAGGTGGCGGCTATGACCGGAATGGATAGACAACTGAGTATGATTTCGAGGATGCCAGGCTCTTCAGTTCCTTGCATTTCGGGGCCTCCCGGGTATGCGGCAGAGTGCGGGTTTGAGGTGGTTGTTTGGAGGTGGCTGTGCAGTGTGTGCTGCGTTGGCAGGTGTTGGTCAATGCCTCGAACCGGAGCCTATGCCACTTGGATAGAAAACAACATCATTTCTGGTACAGAACTATAGAAAGTGTTCATGCCCGTTTGGACGCTTTAGACGAGAATAGCATGATTCTATGGCCGCATAAACAGAACGAAATGCCACGTTTGAAAAGATACCTTGCAGCCACAAGGGAGCGAAAGCAAATGACGTAATCACCGACATTCCTCCCGCCAATGCTCATGCCAAAGAAAAGGTGGGATACCCAGCACAGAAACCGTTGGCACTTCTTAAGAGGATTATCCGAGCCAGCACAAACGAAGATGACGTAGTGTTTGACCCATTTTGCGGCTGTGCTACTGCTTGCGTGGCGGCGGACGATTTGCACCGTGAATGGGTAGGCATAGACATATCTGAAAAAGCGGCTGAACTGGTTGTGCATCGCATAAAGAAACACCAGGTCCTGAATCAAAACATTGTCCATTGTAACTATATACCAGAACGCACCGACATAGGCCGCATTCGCAGGTACAATTCGCCTGCTAATCGCAAGCACCTATACGGAGAACAGGCAGGTCAATGCGCCGGATGCCAAGAGCATTTTCAACAACATCATCTGGAAGTAGACCACAACATATCTCGCAAAAAAGGCGGCACCGATCATCTTGAAAATCTGCAACTGTTATGCTCATATTGCAACCGAACAAAGGGAGATCGCGGCATGGCCTACCTGAACAGCGGGCTTCAACTTGCCGCCTAGCCTACTCGATAACAGATAGCTTGTTAAGCCCCAAATTTATAATTGCCAAACTAATGTGGATCCCATATGAAACCACTAACATTCGGAGCAACTCGCAAATGAAACAGATGAGTCTCATCTGCTCCAACGGATCTATGCAATCTTTTGGTCTCAATTGGGATCTACATTAGAAACCAGAAACTGGCCACTGCTGTTCACCTGTAGACAATATCGAGAATATTGTCGCTGCGGAAGCGCACCCGCTGCGCGTCCACCCGTTCGGCGCCCGCTTTGTTCATCTCGGCGTCGGCCGTGTCAGTATGGAAGAATCGTTTTTCCAGTTCATAGGGGCTGGGCCAGACCAGGGGTGCGATCGGGTCCTGGCGATGTTTGGCTACGGCTGCGGCGATGTCCGCGCGGATGCGCTGCCGCGCCGCCTGCGCGGAAAGTGAGATGGCGGAGCCGCGTCCCAGCCCCTCCTTCACCGCCGCCGTCGTGATCTGCGGCACCAGCTCTTCAGCCTCCTAGCAGGCGTCCTGTTCGCCGCTCAGAAAGAGCAGCGGCAGCCCCAACCCGCCCATAAACAGAGCAAGCTGTCCGATCTCGCCGATCGGCGTGCCGTTGAGCCGGTAGGCGTCCACGGTGTGGCTGTTCTGCGTGTGGTTCTGGTTGCTGGTTAAGACCCCGGCCATGGCGTGCTGGCCGACGATGACAAAGGCGTCGTAGCGCCCGATCACCTCCTGCAACCGGCTCCACGGCGGTGAAGGCCGGCCATGCAGCAGCAGCGCGGCCGGATGCAACGTATCAAAGTCGATGCCGCCGGCGCCGTGTCCGTCCCAGACAAGAACCTCTTCTACCCCGGCATCCAACAGACCGTCCACCGCCGCGTTGACCTCGCCCGTCACCAGCTTCTTTCCGGCATCGTAGTAGCGGCCGTCGGGAAAGGACTGGTCCGCGAACGAGACGACCCCCGCCACGCCCTCCATATCGGTTACCATAAAGATTTTCATGGGTGAGGCTCCAAAGAGCGGTTTTCAGTGGTCAGTTTCTAGTTTTCAGGTAACGACTAATACTACAGCCACAATTCACGAATTTGCAGTTTTTCCAGAGAAAATGAGGGTGCGAAAGCGCATTTGGAACAACCACGGAACTGTATAAACAGCTTGAATGCAGTCACTTCTGCGCCTCTTTTTGCTCTTTCGGTCTTCGGCCAACACGAGTGCGGTTGTAGTATTAGCCACCGAGATTTAGTGTGAGAATTCTGTCCGGTATCGAGACAAAGCGTTGGGCGGCATATCTCTCTGCCAAACCCTCTAAGTTTAGTCGGCTAATGCGTTCATGCATGTTCACCAAGTGCTCATCGTCGAGCAGATAGTCGTCGGAAACCGGCTTCCACTCCCTAGTCGCCTACAATCCCCAGCCTTTTTTGTAAGAGCGGATACCGCATCGCCATTTGCCAGATGTGGTCATGGTCGATTTCCAAAAGCCGAAGCAAGTGCAACTGCACCAAAGCTTCAAGTTTGGAGCGCAATCGCCGCAACTCTCCAGCGTCGGTCACTGCCCGTTCCTTGATGCCTGCGTCATAGTGAGTTAGATAGTTCCGCGTGTAGACCACTCGGTTCACAAATGCTGCGCGCTCGGATTCAGATCCGAACAGGTTATCAAATGGGGTGACCATCTTCTTTATCCTGTTTCGGAGCGAAGGCTCGTTTGCATATCTGAGCTTTTCCCGTACCCAGCCTCTCCAAGTTTCGGGTGTGCTCTGAACGATCGAATCGAGGCGAATGTTGAATTCTTCGACCGGCATTTGCGTCTCGGAGGAGCTTCTTCGATGCAGCGATTCTATGCCATGTACGAGGAACAGAAAGCCTCCTTCCAAGTGCATAAACCGGTTCGCCGTGACCGCGAAGTAAAGGTTGAACGTCGGTTCGTATTCCTCATAACGTTCCAGCCATCTGGGGAGGTACTCGTGGATGTTGTGGGCCATCTCGTGGAATGAGATGAGAAAGTTTCCTGCGCTGATGTTCTCTTTACGCAGGTCATATGGATCGAATCGGCCGTATATGGCCACCGCACCGTGGGCAGTGTGCGGCGCGTTCAATTCCCGCCGAGAACCAGTGATGGAGGTGAAGGAAACTGAGCGGTCAAAGACCAAGCAAAGGAAGTTCTTGATTTTCTGCAACACCTGCATGAAGTCGGAGAATGCGCGCATTCGGCTTGACTCTACGCTGATGCTCATTTGGGTGGTGACAGTTTCCTGAAACAGGCCCGAGCTCGTGCTCACTCCCATGTAAAAGCCAATGCTGAGATCATCTGGGAGTTGGAAAGAGATTGACTCTGGCTGGCTGTAGGTAAACGACATTTGCCCGGTGGGGCCCATCTCGTGTGAGAACGGGCGATGATGGAAGGAGAACCACTCGTCGAGCCCTTCGACCGCGAATGTCATTCTCGAGAAACAGACTTCCCCGGTATCGAAATGTACCCCACAGAAGACGCGATCTACATGTAGGCTGGACTTGATCAAGTGTTCAACGTTGACTACGGCAGTCTGTTGAGTGACTACACAATCAACCAATGTCACGGGGCCTTCTTTGTCCGTCACTCCCAGAATGTGTAACTTCTCCCCCGTGAGTTGCTGAAGAGGTCTGTCGTGGGTCGCATCAAAGGCGCCAAATGTCTCCAGAGACGCCTCTCCTTTCGCAGAAATACGAAGTACTCCTGTCAGTCTGTTGTCGGGTTTTTCTGCCAGCCAGAAGTAACCGTATGTTTCTATGGACTCTGGAAGTTGCATCAGGCTCCTCTCGTAGTACTACAACCGTAATTCACGAATTTGCAGTTTTTCCAGAGAAAATAAGGGCGCGAAGGCGCATTTGGAACAGCCACGGAACTGTATGAACGGCTTCAATGCAGTCACTTCTGCGCCTCTTTTCTCCTTCGGTCTTCAGCCAACACGAGTGCGGTTGTAGTACTAAGCCATATACAGTGGCTGTGTGGACCAGACCTTCAGTCCTGCCGCCATTCGGGCTATCTCATCGTGTACTCGTTGGCCGCCGCCACCTTGGACGGGACGCACCGCTGGAATTACGGCGTACGGTGGATGAGGCATGTTTTTGGAGGGGGGCGTTGCGGGGGCGCAGCCCCTGCACAAGGGATAGTCGAAGGCCCGACCGCCCAAATGACAACCATGAGGAGAGAGTAAACACCTTGACTCGCCTCATTCAGGTTCGCAAATCAGTTGTGGCTGAGTAGTTACGTTTTCAGTAACACCATACGCCTGCGTCAGGCGCAGCTCGTAAGAACTTCCGTATAACGCGAGTGCAAGCAAGATGCCCACGAGCCTGGGCACAGTTGCTATGAAGCGGATTCGTACAGCGAACTGACCTGCACCCGGCGCCCTTCATCGGCCGCCGAGCGGTAGGCCGCATCCAGAAGCTCGACCGTGTGCCAGCCGACCTCCGCCGGCGATCGGTTCGGCGCGCCGCGCACGACGACGTCGACAAGGTTGTTCGCCGGCGCCGACGACAGATAACTCTGCTCCTCCGTCATGGGCGGCAACTCCTCCACAGTCCCGTCTGCATAGTAAATTGTACAGCGCTTGTGGATAATGTCGGCGTTGATCCACCCCCGGTCACAGTAGATCTGCACCACCATCTCCTGCTCCGGGCCGCCGGCATGCAGCGTGCCGGAACTGCCGACATTGGCCAGCGCGCCGTTGTCCATCTTCACGATCATCGCGTCAACCACATCCACCCGTGTATCGAGATTTTCCATCAGCGCCAGCACGCTGACCGGCCTCAGTCCGGTCATATGCAGCATCAGCCCCACCGAATGGGTCGCCTGCAGATGACCCTGGCCGCCGCCCGAGCGCTCCGGATCGCTGTAGACATCGCCGGGTCCGGTAACCGGGTAGGCGTACAGGTTGTCGTGGACGCTGTCATCACCCCGGTACAGTGAAATGACGCTGGAGGCGAACATGTTGTTGATATAACGTATCCCGCCCAGCCGTCCCGCGGCGATCACCTCCTTGACCCGCAGCACATGGGGGTTGTAGTTCCACGGGTAGCCGATGATCAGCTGGCATCCGCGTTCGCGGCTGAGTTCGGTCAGATGGCGTGCGTGCTTCGCGAACAGCGTCATCGGCTTTTCCAGGACCACGTGCAGACCCTGCTCAAGGCAGGCGCGCGCGGCCTCGTAATGGGCGGCGTGCCAGACCGCGATCACGACGCCGTCCAGCCGCTCCTGCGCCAGCATCTCGTGAATGTCGGTATAGGTCCGTTCCACACCGAAGTGCCGGGCCGCTTTGTCCAGCACATCCGCGCGGACGTCGGCCAGGGCAACGAGGTCGGCGTTCGGATTGGCCTGCAGCGCGGGAATATGGGCGGTCGTTGACCACCATCCGGTTCCGATGACGGCAATTCGGGCTGTGTCGGGCATGGGAGTCTTTCCAGTTCTTAGTTTTCAGCCTTTAGCGGCTGCGTTCGATTTGGAACACGAGTGAAAAATGGCTAGCGACCTTCGCTATTCACTAGCCGCCAGCAGGCGTCTGATCTCATCCCGCATCCTGATCGTCTCGGTCATCACATCCACCTGGTCACAGTCCATCCACGGATCGTGTTCATACTCCAGCGTCAGGTAGCCGCTGTAGCCCGCGGCCTCAAGCAGCTCGACCACGGCGGGGAAGTCGATCACCCCGTCATCCCAGCGCGCCTGCAGCTTGTCGCGGCAAGCTTGCCGCAGATGGACATGGCCGGCGTAGGGGACGAGTGGATCCACGTCTGCCGGCGCATAACCCTGCGCCACAAAGTGGGAATAATCCAGCACGATTTTGAGCGCGGGATTCTGCTGCAGAAATGTCAACGTATCGAATGGACTTTCCAGCACCGACTCAACGTGCGGCTCAAACAGAAAAGTCACATTCTCGGCCGCGGCCAGCGCCGCCAGTTCGTTCATCGCCGCTGCCGACAGCTCCACCGCCTCTTCGTGGGTGATGCCCGCCTGGTCAACGCCCGGCAGCACCAGCACCGACGGGATGCGCGCAGCGGTACAAAAATGGAGTACCTGCTTGAACGTCTCCAAGTTGGCGGCCCGTACGCTCTCATCCACCGAATTAATCGGCCTGTCGTCAAATCCATCCCCGAAAACGTAGAGCAGATTGCTGAGCGGGAGGCCGGCCTCGGTTACGCGGCGGGCTTGCCCCTCCGGATCGCGTTCGATCTCGCGCGAATCGAGCAGCCCGCCGGGCACGGCCATCAGGTCCATCGCCCCTATTCCCAGCGCCTGCCATATCGCGGCCGATTCCGACAAACTAGCGCCCACGAAGGACCAGGCAGCGCCGGCGAGTTTTACGGTGGTCATGGTTGTCTCCAGTTCATCGTGTAAGCAGGAAGCGAGTCGGTTTAATGCACCTATTCGCTGAATCCTTTACTTAATCCTTGTCTAAAACCTTTACTTACTGGCCAAAATCTACCAAGGATAAGTAAAGGTTTAGACAAAGGGAAGCGAATTGTGCTGAGGATTGTGCAAGATATTTTTCAAAATGTGAAGTGCAAAATATCAGTCTGCTTCCTGTTTTTATTATAGAGGTGCTTGGATCTGATGAGATTCGACTGATTTGTGCGAAGAAGTACGCATTTTAGCCGACATTCAGGCGATAGGCCCGCATAAGCAGGCAAGGCGACTACTTTGTCGTCGCTGGCTCCCAGGCGTCTGGATACTTAGCGAACACCAAATGAATTCGTTACGCACACAACTTTGCTGAATCCTTTACTTAAACCCTTACTATATTCACGAGCTGTGGCACTGTCCCTTCGATGTCTCCTTCCCTACCAATACGCCGCAGTGGGAACGGGCCCCGATAGACCCTGAGCGCTTTCGCATCGGGGACAATCTCTGGGAAAGACGCCAATCGATCTGGAGCGTACGCGATATGGTCAACTCGATCAGGGAGAATCGCCAGCCACAGCTTGGCGGCGCGGCCGCGCTGACTTCGCTGGAATGCGTCGCGGCGGTCTACGAGTCCCATTTCACGGGCACGAGGGCGACTTTGCCCTTGAGAGATCGCCGTCACCCGCTTATCAAGCGTCTCTAATCGCTACGAAGGGCCTCTCCGCACGGCATACGGGTAAACGCGATCCACCCGGGCACGACCGAGACAGGGATGACCAACTACTTCTTATCCCACGGCGGAGACGCGCGCTGAGCGGGAGAAGACGACTCCCCTCAATCGCTTTGTGCAGCCGGAGGAGGTGGCGGCCGCGGCTGTGTTTCTGGCATCCGATGACGCGGCCGCGATTGCGGGCCGCTCGCTTGTCATTGACGGCGGATTCCAGAACGGCCTGTTGCAGCCGGTGGAACGTATGCTGTCGTAAACAGGCGTGGAATCGAGGGAATGGCGGCGAGAGCGGTCAGGCGGTTTGAATTTGCTCGATGGCGGCAAGGAGATTGTCCCGGCTTTGTCGTGAACCGACCTTCAACGTCTCCAACGTGCTGTCAACTTTACGCTCGTACTCGACCGCCCAGACGCCGTCGAACGAATCGAGCAGCGTGCGGATGATCGGCGGCCAGTCGATGTCGCCCTCTCCAAATGCGCGATACTCCACACCGGAGGCCAGACGGGCAACATCTTTCCAGTGCGTATAGACCACCCTGTCCTGGATTGCGAGCAGGGCTTCGTAGGGATCTTCACCACCATAGGCATAGTTGGCCGGATCGTAAGTAACGCCCACCGATTTGTAAGGAACCATATCCAGCAGCCGTTTGAGCCGCGCGCCCGTGGCCGATGTGCCTCCGTGATTCTCAATCGCCAATGACACATTTTTCGCCTGAGCGTAGCTGCCGAGCCGGTTGAAGGCCGCGCTGAGCGTCTCGTACAGGGCGTCCGTCACCCGCTCTGCCGGCAGCACATAGTGTTTGGAGTGTGTAAAGTCATGCTCGGTGAAGACCCGCACCACACGCGCGTCGAGCGCGTCAGCATGGTCGATCACCTTAGTCAGTTCGTCGCAGCGATCTTCGGCCACATCCCCGTACAGCCCGACCACCGCCCCGCCGCCGAGAGCGGCGATTTTGACCCCGGCATTCGCCGCCATGCGCCGCACAGCGTCCAACTCCTGGGGGGTGGCATCGATTGCGATCTTGTTGCGGGACTCCTCTTCAAGCCAGCCGCAGTCGATTTCGACCAACGTCAGTCCGATTTCACGCGAGGCCGCGAAGAACTCGGGTACGGTGTACTCGCGAAAGCCATACGATGCGTTGCCCAACGCGATCCTGGTAGACATCAGAACGCCCTCCTGGCATGGTTCGACGATAACGAACGGTCGGATGAGATACGGGGCTGCTCTCCCCTTTCGGCGGCCTTCAGGTGCGAAGATGCTGTTGTTCGCCGGCTTGGCTCACCTGTAGATTACGCCAGCGGCCAGTGACGCCCTGGCCAAAAATCGTTTGCCTGTACTCCGGGTCCAGACCAGGCAAGATGCCGCCGCGACCATCCGGAAGATCGTCCAGCAGTGTGAAGATCGCCATATTCACCGAAAAGCGAATCGGCTTGATCACCGGCGCTGCCGGCGGGTCGACCGTCGCTACCCACTCTATCTGATGGACTAGCTCCCCGTCCACGTACCACTCGGCGCGATCAGGGCCGGGCGTCAGCACGCTGTCCTCGCCGGGATCGTAGCGGATCTCGTAGCGATGCCAGGATCCCGGCTCGATTTCCAAATCGGTCAGCGCCGGATCCGCCATAGGCAGGACGGAGCCGACGCCGCCTGGCGCCGTAACGACGAACAGCTCGCGCAGCGCCATGACGCGGCGATTGGATATTTCGAAGTTGATGACCATACCGGTCGAATCGTCGATCAGGGCGATGGCGGCGCACCCCAAACGGGGGTCGTCCGGGTCGGCCGCGAAGGGATTGCCCTCCGTTCCATGCACATCGACGGCCATGTCCACCGCCACAGAAAGACCGTTGCCAGTGGCAAAACGTCGGTCGGCGGTGACAATCGCCTTGACATGGTCAAGAGGATTGTCGAATGCGATCGTAAAACGCGGGATATCAATTTTGAATTCGGGCCGCTCACGGGTCGGAGTGGTGAGCGTTGCCGCCGGATCCAGGGCCGTGAAATCGCCCGCCTGCAAGACATGCCAGCCTGCGCCGATTATGGGCGAGCCCGCTGTCCAGTCATCGAAATCACGCCCGTCCCCGGCCAGGAGATTGGGGGGGGCGGGCAGACCGCGCCATACATCCACCGTGCGCGGCTCGTTCGGCCAGTCCAGCGGCACGTATCTCTCCTCGTCCCAGATTTGGTCCAGTTCCGTCGTCAGTTCGATGACATTGCCGGCGGGATCGGGCACATAGATGAAGATATTATGGCCGGGACCGTGCCGGCTTGGCCCGTAGATGATGGGCACGTCGTTGCGCCAGAGATGATCGCACATGCGCTTTACATCGTTCCAGTCGGCCAGGTCGTAGGCATAGTGGTTCACCTTGGCGTGCCCGGCATTGAGGAGCGCGATCCCGTGATGATCCTGGTTGCAGCGCAGCCATATCACGGCATCTTCGGCAGTATCCGACACGCGAAAGCCAAGCGCGTCGGTATAGAAAGCCGCCGCGCGCTTGAGTTCGATGCTTTGCAGCGTGATATGGCCGAACCTGAGCGGGCGGATTTCACGCGGCTGGAGGGGCTGATCGAGGCTCCTCATGCCTTCATAAAGCTCGATCCGGTTCCCGTCGACGTCCAAATAGCAAAGGGCTTCGCCGTGGCCCGGCTCAGCGTACGCCCTCTCGTGCGGATGGAAGCCGCGCTGCGCCAGGGCGTTCCGGGCGGCTTCCAGCGCATCGCCGTCCGTGACTTCCAAGCCCAGATGGTGCAGCTTTCTCTCCTCGCCCGGATAGATGGCCAGGCAGTGATGTTCAGCATTGCAACGCAGGAAGACCGCGCCGCCGTCGCGCTCGGAGACTTCCAGGCCAACAATTTGTTCGTAGAAGTCGACAGTCTCCCCGACATTGGGGACGGTGATGGCGACATGGCCCAATCGCTTGATATTGATCATGAGTTGGGGGGAAGAGCGGCGCGCCACTTCTCCGTGTTCCTCCTATTGGATGCTGAGGCCGCCATCGAGCACGAGGGCATGGCCGTTCAGATAGGCTGCCTTGTCCGAACTGAGCCACAGTACAGAGTTGGCGACCTCTTGCGGTTTGATCAGCCGCTTCATCGGCAGGCTGGAGATCAGCGTCGATGCCACCTGAGCGTCACCGCGCGTGAAACGTTCGAACATGGAGGTGGCCACGACGGCGGGGCATACGGCGTTCACGCGAATGCCGGCGTCGACAAATTCGAGCGCGACCGCCCTGGTCAGCCCGATCACGCCGTGTTTGCTCGCCACATAGGAAGCCATATTGCTTTGACCCAGATGTCCGACGGTCGAAGAAGTATTGACGATCGAGCCTCCGCCTTGCTCAAGCATTGCCGGGATCTCGTGCTTCATACTCAGCCACACGCCCTTGAGATTGATGTCGATGACCCGGTCCCAATCCTCCTCGCTGCTGTCCAAAATGGATGCATTGGCCGGTTCGACGCCGGCGTTGTTGTGGGCGACATCCAACCGACCGTATTCGGCGACGGTCAGGCGAACCATCTCTTCGACCTCGCTCGACTTGGACACATCGGCCTGTACAAAGAGCGCTTCGCCGCCGGCTTCACGGATGAGGCGCACCGTCTCAAGGCCGCCCTTGCTGTCCACGTCACACGCGACAACTTTGGCCCGCGCCTGCGCGAAGGCCAGCGCCGAAGCCCGGCCAATCCCGGAACCCGCTCCCGTAACCAGTGTTACCTTATCCGCCAACGTTGCCTCTCTAAACACAAATGAAGCCTCCTCCATAAGCCGATGCTCGGCGCCTAGGCCAGAATGCCGCCATCAACGGCCATCGGGTGCCCAGTAACAAACGACGCGGCGTCGGAACAGAGCCACACGACGGCCTCGGCAATCTCCTCCGGCCTCCCCATGCGCCCGATTGGCTCCAACTCGGTAAAATTGGCAACAGCGTCCGGGTAGTCGACCGCCTGTTGTGCAACCATCGGCGTGGAAATCAGGCCGGGACAAACAGCGTTTATGCGGATGTTGGAGCGGGCATACTCCAGCGCGGCGGAGCGCGTCAACTGCACGACGCCGCCCTTGGTCGCGCTATATACGGCGAGCTCGGGCGTGCCGGTCATGCCTGCATTGGAGGCCGCGTTGACGATGACGCCCCCGCCCTGCCGCAGCATCTGCGGGATCTCGTACTTCATTGAAAGCCAGACACCCTTCAGATTGACCCGCATAATGCGGTCGAAATTCTCTTCCGTGCAGTCGGCGGTTAGGGACATATCGCCGAGGATGCCGGCATTGTTGAAGGCGCAGTCCAAACGTCCAAACACCTCCACACAGCGATCGATAGCCGCCTCCACCGAGGCCGCCTCACCTACATCGCAGGAGACGAAGACCGCCTCTCCGCCTGAGAGTTCGATCAGCCGCAGCGTCTCCTGGCCGCCGTCAAAATCCACATCAGCGACGACCAGCTTGGCCCCGCGGCCAGCGAAGGCAAGGGCCGTAGCTCGGCCAATGCCGGAACCGCCGCCGGTCACAAAGGCAATCTTTCCGTCCAGACTGTTCACAGCGCTCCTTCCTTTTGTGCGAGGATTCGCATTCCCATGGCATGTCCCGCCATCGTCAATCGGCGGCAGCGACAGGCGAGTCCAGCAAGCCAAGTTCCTCCAGGCGTTCAATCCATTGTTGCCGGAGCGGGCTGCCGCCGTGGTTTTTCAGCCAGTGGGCAGGATATAGTGAATCGCCCCCGGGCGATCATAATTCCCTTCCGCTATCTGCTCAATGACATCTGGTTTGCCTCAGCGGAAAACATGTGTCACATCAAACGCAAGCTCGACCAAGAGTTCACGAAGAAAAACCTTGCCGTTCTTGGTGGTCTTTCGCGGCCCTTCGCGGATCAACAACGACTGCGTAACACCAGCACATTAGTTGTTGATCAGTAAGCATGGCTTTCTCGCCGGGAAGTTGAAAAGCGTTGAACACAGCAAGATACTTCGAAGTGTAATTTGTGGCAATAGCTGCGTCAAGGCGGGAAAATGGAGCGCCCCCTGCCGCGATAGCGCCTTCTGCAATGTAAAGTATAATAGAGAACCCGATGTGTGACTTTCAATGGGCAACCAGATCGTCCAGATGTAGCGGAGGACGACCGAGTTGGAGGTTCATGAAGACACAGATAGTGTGAGAAAGCAGCTTGCGAATCAGACGGTGCTGGTAGTGCCACAGGTCATGGGCACGCGTATTGGCGATATGGTAGCGTTCGGTCAGATGTGACCCCACAGTTTCAATCAGCTTGCGCCGTTGCTTACTGAATCTGCGGAGCGGGGCCCGGAAGGCGCACTTTCATGTTTTTGCGCGGGGGTGTGAGCAGTTCAACCCCTTTCTTCTTGGCCAGTTCTTGTTGGCGAAAATCGTCGATGAACCCTTTGTCTGCCAGCAGAACGCCTAGAAAACCGTCAATCAGGTCGTTGAGCAGTTGGAGGTCATGGGGTCGGGTTGGCAGGAGTGCGTAGTGAACAATCATGCCCGTGCGTGCAATGCGCAGCCCCATCTTGAAGCCATAGTAGTGCAACTGTTTGGCCGCGCAATAGCCATAGTCGGCATCCGGTTTGAAACAGCGGTCTCGCTGACTGCGTGTGTAGACACAGACAGGCAAGAGCATTGTATCGATGGTCTGCACAGCATCATCGGCCTGACCACTGACCTGCGTGAGTCGTTGTTGTATCATCCCCTTGACCTGACACAGATTGGCTGCTTGACGCACGAAGCTGGTTCGGTCCCTGAGTTGCGGAAACCATGCTTAATAATGGGCGACGAAATAATCGAAAATCGCTTCATCCTTGTCGAGGCCCAGATACTCGCCACACACCTCAAGCGTGATTACCTCCTCATCGCTGAGCGCCGGCGCAAACCGTGTCTGCGCAGAGGGCGGTCGGCTACGATCGCTCGATACTGCTCACATACCAGACAGTAGACACTGATGTTAAAATGGTCTCGATCCATCAGTTGCTCTCCTCTCTATGAATAGTTTTTGGCCTATCTCTATTCTAAAGGAAGAGCGCCGATGGATCATCCCTTCAAAAGTCGCACATTAGGTACAAAACTATAACCCGATACGTTAGACGAAGGTATTCACTGTCGCTGCCGAATCCTTTTGCGCAGCGTCGATTTTCCCATTCACCATATTCTGGAGCAACCGATTGGTGTGCAATAGGCGGCCTATTCGTGAATGCGAAATTGTCTTCTACTACGACCCAAATACGTCATCTACCTCCAACTTGAACCCCTCCAGCGAGGGCGATGTCAGTGTGTCGCCCTCTCCGAACGTGCCGATGACCTCGTAGCCGTCGTCACCCAGCAGCAGGATGGTGATGGCGTCGGCGTCACCCCTTGACCGCGCCGCCGGTCAGGCCGGCGACGACGAAGCGCTGGCCCAGGAAATATAGCACGACCGCGGGGATCGCCATGAGCAGAGCGCCGGCGCTCAACTCGCCCCAGCGATAAACATCCAGTTGGATGAAGCTGGCCAGCCCGATCGGCATGGTCTGGGCGTTGGCCGTCTCGGTCAGGATGTAGGCATAGAGGAACTCGTTCCAGGCCAGGGTGAAGGCAAAGATGGCGGCGGCGGCGATGCCGGGCGACGCCAGCGGCAGGACGATCCGCACCCAGGCCCCGACGCGCGTGCAGCCATCGATCATCGCGCACTCTTCCAGTTCGACCGGAATGTTGTGGAAGTAGCCGCGCAGCATCCAGACACAGAAGGGAACCGTGAAGCTGGAGTAGACCAGCACCAGGCCCAGTCGGCTGTCTATCAGCTTGAATGTGGCCATCACAACATAGAGGGGGATAAACAGCAGTACGGGCGGCACAAGGTAGGCGAAGAACACGGCCATTCCCAGACGTTGCCGACCAGGGAATTTCAGCCGCGCCAGGGCCAAGCCGGCGAAGACCGCTATCACGACCGACAGGAAGGTTGCGCCCAGCGAGATGGTCAGGCTGTTGAGCGTGAGCCTCTCAAACTGGAGAAAGGGTTGGGTGAACAGCCCCTTGTAGCTCATGAGCGTAGGCTCGGTCGTCCAGAAGAGGGGGATGCGCACCGCCAAGTCTTTGGGATGTTTGAAAGAGGCCAGCGCGATCCAATAGGTTGGGAACAGGACCCAGGTGAGAATGAAGATCATCCAGAGCGCGCCGGCGATCACCTTGAAGCGGCGCTCCCATTTCAGTCCAAGCGTCATGCCTCGGTCTCCTCTCTGGAAGAGATAAAGTGGTTCAACAACAACACGAGAATGACCAAAACGGGAAAGGTCAGCACGGCATAGACAGCGCCCCTGCTCAGGTTTTTTGAACCGGCCACAAAGGCCTGTTGGTAGGCGGCGATGGGCAGGGTGGTTGTCGCTTCACCAGGTCCGCCCTGGGTCAGCAGCCAGATGACGGTGAACTGGTTGAAGGTCCAGATGGTGGACAGGGTAACGGCGACCATCAGAACGGGGAAGACAGCCGGCAGCGACACGTAGAGAAAGCGATGGATGATGCCGGCGCCGTCCACTTTGGCGGCGTCATAGAGATTATCGGGGATCGGCGACAGGCCGGCCAGCAGTGTGATGGCGAAAAATGGAAAGCCTTGCCAGACGCCGACGATGATCGCCGACGGCATGGCGTATTCGGCCTTTGCCAGCCACAGGATCGGCTTTTCGATCAGATGCGCCTTGATCAGAATGTAGTTGAGGACGTTGGTTGTGTCGTTGAAAAGAAAGCGCCAGGTGACAACGGCCGTCAGCGGCGGCAGCGCCCAAGGCAGCAGGACGGCCGCGCGCGCCAGCCCCCGCCCAGGCCAGTTCTCATTCAGCACGAGCGCGGTCGCCATGCCAATACAGACCTTGATGGCGACCGAGACGACCGTGAAATAGATGGTGCGGCCCAGGGCGTGCCAGAAGTTGCCCTGCGACAGGACCGTGACATAGTTCTCCAGACCGACGAAGGGCATATCCCTGACGGCCAGGAGCTTGGTATGCAGGCTGATCCAGATGGCATAGAGGGTCGGGTAGCCGATCAGGCCGATGATGGTGGCCAGCGCGGGGATCATCAGGGCGATGCCCAGAACGGTCTCTGTGGGTAGGCGCAGGCGCGACTTGGGATCAGTCAGGCCCCGCGTTCCGCCGGGATCAGCGCGCTCTGCGCCTGCTTGCGTCATAGCGTTGTCCTAATCGGTGGCGAGTGGCCAATAGTCGGATGAGGAGAGAGTGTAGAGGAGTGAGGAGGGAGAAAACCTCCCATTCCTCACTCCTCATTTCTCGCAGTTTACTAACCGCCCAGGAAGTCCTCTCGGGCTTGCGCTACGATATCGTGCGCCTCTTTCATCGCCTCGGCCGCTGACAGACCGTCGAGGATGACGCGTGAGGTGGCCTTGCCGGCCCAGGTGCCCCACAGACTGGTCCATGGCGCCGGCGTGGCCGGCCATGACTCGTCGCGCATGATGGGCACCACGTTTTCTACGACCTGCTTATTCCAACGATCTTCCGAGAAGTAGGGGTCTTCGTACGCGCCCATCAGAGCGGGGAAGAGATAGCTCTGGCCCATCTGCATCATCTTGATGTAGATGTCGGGCGACCACAGGTGGCGCAACACATCCTGGGCCTCATCCGGGAACTGGCTCTCTTTATTGATGCCGAAGGCCTGTCCGGCTTCGGTCTGGGTCTGCGGGCCGACCTCCGGCGTGCGCTGCGGCCAGGGGGCGACGTAGGTCTTGTCCAGCAGATCCTCGATCGGCGTATCCCCGCGCCGCACGGCGGCCAGGATGCTGCCCGGGTTCATGGCCATGGCGATCTGACCGGTGAGGTAGCCCTGGTTGTTGCCGCCGCCCTCCCAGTTGACCGCGGCCGGCGGAACGACTTCATGCACGGTGTAGAGGTCGGTGTACCATTGCAGGGCTTCGATATTTTCGGGCGAGTCCAGGGTGATGTCGCCCTCCTCGTTAAAGGCTGCGCCGCCGAAGGCCCACATCAGGGGTTGCAGGTGCATCAGGTCATCGGGCAGGCCGTAGGCGAATCCCAGACCGTACAGGTTTTCGTCGGCGTTGGTGTAGGCAAGGCCGAACGCCAGCATCTCCTCCAGGTCGCTGAAGGGCAGGGAGAAGCCGGCCTCCTCGACCAGATCCTCGCGGATGTGCATAAAGGCGGGGGCGAAGCCAATGTCGAGACAATAGCCCACGCCGTCGAGGGTGAAGTTCCGCTCAGCGGTGGGGTGCCAGCCACCAAGACCTTCGCCCACTTCATCCCAGACCTCCTGAATCGGCAGCATGCGGCCATCGCGCATGAATATCTGGGTCGCGATCTGCGGGGAGAAGATGTCGGGCAAGGTGCCGGCCTCGGCCGCGGCGGACAGCTTGGCGGCAAACTCCTGGAAGCTGCCGGGGATGGCCTGCACGTCGACAGCGAAGCCGATGGCGCGGCCGGCGTTCTGCGCTTCCTCGTTGAGGTGCAGGTTGATGTTCGGGTTGAAGAAGCGGGTGGTCCACATCCGCAACACCATCTGCTCCGCCGGAACTTCTACAGTGACGGTCTGGGGCGGTTGCGCAGGACAGGCGGCGGTCAGAAGACCTGCGCCGCCGGCGATGGCGGCGGTGCGCAGGAACTGCCGCCGGCTATGGCCCTTTGGCGCGCTTCTCTGATCATCGTTCATCTCAATCACGGAAACTTTCTCGGCCATTTTGCCTTCTCCTTGCGTTTGGCAGGTGTCTTACTCTGCACAGGGATGCTGATCGACTGAATGATTACTCTGACTGTATTGCTGTCATCTACCCTCCTTTGTCTCTTTACAAAGTTGGTCTGCCAAGGGGAGAAGGCGGCGGTCAGCCCGCCCCAAGCGGAGTCTGGCCGTGCCCAGTGCGCTGCTACGCTGGGGCATTTCCCCTTGTCCACGTCGCTTATACACCTATCTTCATCGTGCGTGCATGCGCAATATCGCGTTGTCCGAGACTGGGCGGATTGGGGATGACGAAACCTCGATAATCGCGGCCGTGTTCCCGTCCAAAGTTTGGAATTCTACTATGAACGCGCTTCCTCCAGGGTAAGCATGCACGATTGTTACTGCATCGGCCTCTTTAAGTCCGTCTGCTGGAATGTCTGCTGTGAGCGCGATGCAGTCCAGTTCCTTAAACATTTCGTCTCCTTAGCGGATAGGCCGTTATCAACCTGGGGATAGTACTCCCGTTTTCGACGACCCAAACGGTTCTGACAAATGGATTTCGCCCGTCAGGTGATTCAAGCCTACCAGCCACAGTATAGTGAGTACCGTTTTCGGTTTCCACAGTTTGGGCGACAGAGTGACGCACGCCGTGGTACCGGAGCGCTTCAGCCAGCGCCTTCCAGCGATCTCTGTGAAATCCAAATCTTGAGAAGAATTCGGCCTGCCATCCATCCCCATTCTACTTGCGGTGAGGGGAACGGCGCCGGAGCCGGAAAAGGGATCAAGAAAGGTCTTCGCTTCAGCCTGGCCCAGGAAGCTCTGAACCAATCCGGCGGAAAACCCTTCTTTGTATTTCATCCAACGCAGACCCGCAGCTTCCTTGTTCCCTTGGTAAGAGACCAGCTTCCTGCTCAGACTCTCCTTAACAGAGATACGGGACGCAAAGCGCTCATACAGGGACCTTCGAGCCTCTGTTGGCGCATCAACTGGATTCGCTGTGGAAATCATCTGTGTGACCCCGACCGGTTCCGACTCCGAAATGCCGCTATAGTAGGCTTCGAAATCGCGATAATGCGACTGGTGAAAATGAATTAGAATCGTCATCATTTCACTCATGCTCATACGAGGCGCCGGCCCTCGCTTCCGAGTCATGCCCAACAGCTTGGCATTCTCCCATCTCGTCAACCACTGACAGAAATCATCGACATGACAGAACAGTTTGAGTATACTCATCACTGAGCAACTTTCTTTTCTGGAGAATTTTGGTTGCAGAGCTACTATTTTACCAGCTTGGTAAGGTGCTCACTAACTCCGAATTCAGGTTACATAGTTTCTAACAATAACATGGAAAAGCTTGCAGCCATTCTTGTTATGGTAATCTTTGCCTAAATGAAATTCAACTTATTGGAGCCAACCATAATGCGTTAGTAGAGGGCAATTTTCTTCTCTAGGGAGCCGAGTGGCTCACCAATTACCTCCTCGATGTGCTCTGGAATGGCAGGGTCATCAAAATACGATTTGAGGAAAATGCGCTTTATGCTTGGCAATCCATAGGTGTCTAGAAGAAAAGAGACAAACTGTCCGCCGATCTCATAGACAGGCTCACCTGCGGCCTCTTCGGTCCAAAAGACGTCGTTCTTGCAGAGCCGACGCAGGAATCCGGGTTTGGCCTTGCAGGTATACTCTTGCCAGAGATTATTCATTGTTTCACGCCCCTTCTCAGCGTCGACTCCCAAAATGTGCTCGAAGTAGACAGCAACGCCTTCGTTCAAAAGAGAAGGCGCCTCCCCCACTTGATCAGCCCACCAAAAATGGATGACTTCATGGAGCACTCCCTCAAATACGATTGGGTCATCCCAATCCAATCCACGTGTGACCAAATGTAGGCCCGCAGAATTAACGGTTCCATAGAACATACGCGGTATATCTGGTCTGGCGAAGTCAGCCTTCGCAAGAAGGCCTGGAGCGTAAAGCCAAGTATTGACCCGGTGCTGACGTTCCTTATCTTTTATTTCTGAACCAATGTCTAATACCGCACGAACGCGCTGGTGACACTGGTCAGTCATTCTGAGAAGACTTTCCATGCTTTTGGAAGTCGGGTTTGGTAGAGCAACATCAATGAAGAACAGACTCTCGGCTGTTTCCTCAACCCGCCAGTGATGGGCGTTACGATAACTGCGTAAGTCAAGGTTTCTCAATGCTATTTCTCCGTTATGGCAGCCCCCCATTTACTAGATCGTGAAATGGGAAAAACAAAGTGCATCCAGACGGAAACAGTAGGCACAGAGGAGTGAGCGTAGTCGTGACATCACCACCTGTCAGTTAGATTTATAGTTAAATCGTTTGTTTGCAGTTCAAAAACTACCCCAAATTAACAAAGCACTCGACAAGGGGAAGAATTAGAATTACAGGAGTAATCAAGCGGTCGGAAAATCACCTGTTGGTTAAGGTTATAGGTAAATCTTTTGATTATCAATCAAAAGTTACCATAGTTTAATAAAGGACCGAGCCCTGCACGAAGCACACGCTGTCAGTCGTCCCCACCATCAGCCAACCCGCCAGTGGAACACCTCCGGCCACCCCTCAGGATAGGCGTCGTGCGGATCGTAGTCATCCCCGCTCTCGTCCTCCATGATCGGCGCCATGTACTCCTCCCAGCGCACCGACTCGGGACTTTCCGCCAGGATACGGACCGCCTCGGCGTAATTCTCCGCCTCCATGTACAGGAACAGCTGCCGGTCCACCATGAAGATGCTCATGCTGCGCACGCCTGCCTGCTCCAGGTCGGCCAGCACTGCAGGCCAGACCTCCCGGTGGCGCCGCCGGTACTCTTCCTCCTCCCCCTCCTTGACGTGCATGACAAAAGCAACCCGTTCCATCAGCAACCCCAAATTTCAGTGGTCAGTGGTCAGAAACATCAACAGCCAAAGCAACTTCAGTCATCCACGCCGGGCACCGGGATCGTGCTCAACATCCCGCCGTCCACGTCAAGCGCCGATCCGGTCAGGAAAGCAGCCCCATCGGAGATGAAAAAGAGCACCGCATTCACGATATCCTGCACGGTCGGGTTGCGCTGCAAGGGAATGTCCGCAGCCGTGGCTGCCAGGATCTCCTGCGGCTGCATGCCCGTGGCCTCGAGTTTCCAGTCGAGTACCTCCTGTCCCATGCCGGTGCCGGATACGCCCACAGGGCAGACGCAGTTGACCGTGACTTGGCTCGGCGCCAGTTCGCCCGCCAGCACTTTGGTCAGGCCCACGACCCCAAACTTGGCCGCACAATAGTGGGCCAGCATCGGGAACCCCACCTTGGACGCGTCGGAGCCGATGTTAACGATGCGGCCGCGGCCGCTGGCGCACAGCAAAGGCGCGGCCGCCTGGCAACACAGAAACGTGCCCTTCAGGTCCACGTCGATCACCCGGTCCCACTCCGCCTCGCTGATCTCCGCCAGCCGGTTGAAGGCGATGACACCGGCCGAGTTGACCAGCGTGTCCAGGCCGCCAAAACGCGCCTCGCTGGCCGCCACCGCGGCCGCGGCCGACTGCGGCGACGTTACATCCAATTCGATAGCCAGCAAATTGCCGCTGCCCAGGCCCCGTTCGGCATCTCGCAGACGTGCAGCATCGACATCCCCGATCGCAACCTGCGCGCCGCGTGCCAGCAGCGCCTCCGCAATCGCCAGCCCGAAGCCGCTCGCCCCACCGGTAATCAGCGCACGACGCGGGTCAGTCTGGATATCCGACACAGTCTCCCCTCCCCGAATTCATCGGCGGCCAGCGATCATTGAACCTGAACTGCTGACCACTGCCGTTCTCACTCAAATGAGTACTTGCGCACGATCTCTTCGCGCACGTGAACACCCAGCCCAGGCGTGTCGCGCACGGCCAGGTAGCCCCCCTCCTGCACCCAGGGATCGCTGACCAGCTCATGCTGCATCGGCGACTCATGCGGCTTGAGGTCCATGCTGACGCCGTGGTCGGAAATGGCCAGCAGATGGACGCTGGCCGCGGTGTTGAGCGCGCTGCTCCACGTGTGCAGGCTGAACTGCAGATTCTCCACCTCCAGCAGCCGGATCACCTCGCGTGAGCCGGTGATGCCGTGGCTGCGGCCCGGGTCGATCTGGACCACATCGACGCCGCCGCTGCGGATCAGGCGTCCGTAGCTCTCGACATCCCATTCATCTTCACCGGTGCCTATCGGCGTCGCCACCGCGGCCCGCAGCCTGGCATGTCCCTCCAGGTCGCGCGGCAGGAGCGGCTGCTCGATCCAGCGCAGGCGGTACGGCTCCAGCTCGCGGAAGCGCTGGATCGCCGTCGGCACGTCCCACAGATTGCGCGCGCCGGGCGTATCCACGATCAGCTCGCGCTCATCGCCGATCACCTCGCGGATGCGGCGCACGTACTCGATATCGCGCGCGGCGTCCTGCCCGAAGACCGCGTCCGGATGCATGCCCCACCCCGCCTTGACGTAATGGTAACCCTGCTCCACCATCCAGCGGAACTCGTTCAACGTCCAGTCCAGGTCTTCCATGTCAAAGATGAACGAGGCCATCGCCACCACCTTGTCATGCAGCTTGCCCCCCAAGAGCTGGCAGACCGGCAGCCCCAGCGCCTTGCCCTTCAGATCCCACAACGCCATATCGATCGCGCTCACGCCAAAGGCCGCAATCCCTTCCGGGCCGTACCACCAGACATGGGCCAGCATCTTGTGCCAGGCGCGCTCCACATCACGTGCGTCCTCGCCAATCAGCAACGGCGCCAGCCCCTGCTCGATGATCAGCTTCGTCGCCAGCGCCGCCTCGCGAAACTGGGAGATACACTCGCCCCAACCGACCGTGCCGTCATCTGCCTCAACCCGCGCCAGGGTGATGTAGCGCTCAATGCCCTTATAGTGGGGTTCCGGATACGCGAGCGCGAATGCTTGAACTGTGCGAATTTTCATGGCTCTTCCCTTGTGGAGTTATCGAGTTTGAGGCTTTAGTCCTCGGCAACAAGGCGGAAACGTGAGAAGGCGGTGTAACTGAAAACGGAACTACACAGCCGCGACTGATTCGCAAACCTGAATGAGGCGAGCAAAGGTGCTCTCTCCCCTCATTGTCTTATTATGGGCGGTCGGGCCTTCGGCCCTCCCTTGTGCAGGGGCTGCGCCCCCGCAACGCCCCCCTACAAAACCATCGCTCACCGACCTTGTGTGCGCATTCCAGCAGCGCCGCTCCAGCAACCTGTCTGCCGCCAACCGAATACGCAATCAGATATCCTGAATGGCGACATGGATGAAGGGCTGGTCAAGACAGGCACTGTATATGGCTTAGTAGTTACCTGAAAACTAAGAACTGACTACTAGGGCTCTTTGACGTTTGTCTGAACAACGACTTCCGGGTGCAAATTACGCCTGATCGTCGAAAGGCGGCGCAGCTGCGCAAAGAAAATTCGATACGCCTCTGGTGTTCTCCACGTCCTCCGCCGAAAAAAAGGTGTTCTTCGCGACCCTTCGCGTGACTTCGCGGATCAAATGGTTTTGTCTATTTCAACAGTAAAGCGAGAAACATCCCTAACAGGCCTGCAGGCTTTCAGTTCATGTTGACATCTGAACAGCCTTCCCAAAATGTCAACGGAACCAAAAAACCGCAGTCAAAAACTGCCCTTCACCACTGGCTTGGCGGTCAGCGTTGCCCGCATCGGGAAACTGACCGTAACCGGGCCAAGCAGCCCCGAAACCGTCTGCCCCGCAAAGACAAACTCGGACTCATAAGGTCCCGTGCTGAAATAGTTCGCCAACGTATTGTAGACGATCACTTCCAACTCGTTGTCCCCCTCGCGCACCTGGCCACTGATGTCATAGAGGTAGGGGCGTGCCAACTTGACGCCCACACTCTGCCCGTTGACAGTCACCTCCGCCGTCGTATTCACCGCGCCCAGGTCGAGAACGACCTCTCCCTGCAACTGCTCATACGTCAGGGTGAATCTCTTCTTGTAAACGGCGCCGCCGGAGTAACTCTCCAACGCATACTGGCTCCAATCACCCAACGGCAGCGACGCGTCAGCGCATTCGAAGCGAACTGGCTGGCGGATAGCCCCGCCGGCGTAGACCCCGGCCCTCTGTTCCACGCGCAGCGCCACCTGGGAGATATCCGCCACAGGAGCATCCAGCCGGATCTGCCCATCCCGGACTGCTGCTTCCACGCCGTCGACCCATACTTGAACGCCCTCGGCATCCACATCCAGATGCAGCGTATGCGTCCCCGCCGGCGCTTCGCACCTGTACCAGCCGACGCGTCTCTCTCTGTGCGGCGTGATCTCATATCCCAGCTCGGAAGGCTCGGCGAACCAGGTCAGCCGCGCCGCCGCACGGTCTCGTACCGGCGTCGTCGAAGGATCCAGCAGCGCAGCATACGCCCGCAACGGCTGACCGGGCGGCTGCACACAAGCGAGCAGGAGAAGATTTAACCCCTCCTGTAAGTCGACCTCTATCGCGGCCGGAACCGGCTCTCCGGATGCCTCCGGCAGCAGAGCTTCCCCATTCAGCCACGCCTGCTCCACCTGCCCACTGTCGGCCCCCAGATGCAGGACCCAGCGCCCAGCCCGCGGCGCCCGTACATGCGTGTACAGATAGCGGAGGCGCTCCTCATGCTCGTCGGCAATGTCGAAACACAGAAATGAATCCCCGACCCCTTGGCTCCCGCCCCATACGTCGGTGCCCGGCTGCCCGAATTCCTGCGAATAACAGACAGTCTCCCAATGCATCCCGCCGGCGTCCAGCGCATCCGTGTCGCCTGCGATCAAGGCCGCCACTTCCGGCGGAGCCTGCCCGCGCTTGAATGGGCCGCCGGCCCTCCAGTAGGGGCCAAAGCTATAAGTAAAAACGGGCCAGCTGCCGTCGTCGTAGTCGCGGCTGTGCCAGCCCCGCGCAACGCCCGCCGTCTCCTCCTCCCGGTAGCGGAACTGTCGCGCCTCCGCGGCGATGTGTTCATCGCTTGCCGGATCGCGGAAATCGCCCCAGCGGTTGTCCATCGTCGGCATCAACCGGAACGACCAGTCGCCCGTCAGGTGCAGCGGGGCCAGCGCCGAGGCGAAGCGGGCCTGTGCGCCATACTCGCGCCCTTCATGGCGCACGCGCACCGACTTAAGGCCCCCGTCTCCGACAGTACCCTGCACCGCAACGCTATCGCCCGACGCTTCCACATGGGTGATCGCCCCCAGATTGTCCGCCGTCACAGCCGGTCTATCCCCAGGCGGGCGCATCACCAGAACGATGCCCTGGTTGGCCTCCATCGTCAGCCGCACCGTCGTCTTGTCATCGGTGCAGCAGAAGCGGTGGTGGGGCAACACCTCGCCGCTCCAGCAGTCCCAGATCTCCGGTTCGCCGCGCACGCGCAAGGTAAACGTCAGATCTCTCCGCTTCGATTCGACATTGTAGAGGAAGTAGATGTCAAGCTCGCCTGCTTTCTGATGCGTGTGGAAGACGTTCTTCTCTGAAGCGACCACATCGCGGTCGATCGCGGCCGCGATCGTGATCGCGACATCAACCCCCCGCTGCTCCGCATGGGGCGTGCGCATCGTGTCCTGGCTGGGCAGGAAGATGCCCTGGCCGCCCTGCTCGTTGCTCCGCCGGTAAATGCTGTCCCCAGCCTGGGTATGCGCCTCTGAGCGATGGGCGGCCGTCTCGCTGGAAGCGATGCCAAAGATATGCTGCAACAGCGCGCACACTTCAGGATCATCGCGCCCGTGCTCCTGTGACGCACCGGGCAGCCGTCGGTAAGCCACTACCGTGCCGCCCCCGTCAAAGAACTCTTTGAGCTTTGTCAGCGTCTGATGCCGGATCGTCGTCATCGGCGGCAGCAGCACAGCCCGGAACCGGATACCTGCTATCTCCAGCGTCCCGTCGCGCACAAGGGCCTGGCTGAGAAGGTTGTCGTCAACGAAATCGAAATCAATCCCCTTCTCATAGATCTGGCGGGCGAGCGCAAAGGTGGACATCGCGCATTCGTCGGCCGCGCTCGTGAATGAATCCCCCCGTAACCAGTTGGCGTGAACCGTCGTCAGCGGGTAGAGCAGCGCCACATCCGCTACATGCGTTCCCTGGCTCATCACCGCGCTCAAACGCGACACATAGTCCACAAACGTCTGCCAGTGCTCCCAGTAGGGCTGGCGCCAGTGAATCGACGGCGGCACCCACTCGTACCAGCCGCCCAGCGTGTTGTACAGCCCGCCATGCTGATTGTACAGATTCAGCCCATACGCATAGTTCTCATTCGTCCAGGCAACGTTCTGCTCCTGCGACATGCCCCAGCCCGACCCCCAGTAGACGCACATCGAAGCCCGCTCCCGCTCGTAAATGTGCAGGATCGAACTGGACAGCTTGGCGTCGATGAAACAGCGCTGGCCGGGCAGGCTGGCCTCGGGATCCTCGTTGCCGGTGACGTGGAACCAGCGCATCAGGCGGAAAAAATCGCCGTAATGCCATGTCTGCCCCAGCATATCCTGCCGTCCCCAGGTCGCGATCGTGCCGTAGCGCATCCCCCGCTCTTCGTGCCACGCGTACAGCGGCTTGTAGAAGTTCTCCTCCAGCGCGGCGGACATCACCTCGTAGTAGTCGCAGCGGATCTTGTCGGTGAAATCGCCGATGTCGTGGAAGAGGCCGGCCAGCCAGGGCGCGGGATCATAACCCTTCTCCGCCTTGAACCGCTCTATCAGGTTCGGCGCGTAGAGGATGTTGCCGTTGAGCACATAGATCTCGTCCTGCCCGTAGAGGGAGAGCGTGCCGGGTATAAATTCGCGCAGCCGCTCTTCGTGTTCCTGCCAATAGACTTCGAGCCAGCGGGCGGCGACATGGGAATTGAGGTAATCTAGATCGTGCGGCTGGCTGGCGACGACCATCAGCAGCCAACCGGCCTCCGGCGCTGTCCAGCCTATCCGCTGCCCCTGCACAGCCGCACTGAGATCCTGGTGCGATGCCGGATCCAACCGTTCACCGTCCGTGCGGTATGCCGCCGCCGCCAGAACCCTCTCCCCCGCCGGCACCTCGATCTGCAAGGCACTGTTCCCATTCGAGCGCTCCTCGTGGATGACCAGGCGGCGGCCCGCCAACTCCGGCCGCGCGGCGCGTTCGGCCCGCAGCCGGTCCTGCCAGGATTCCCGTCCCTCCCAGCAGGAGAACCAGGCCTGCAGGCCAAGACGGCTATGTTCAGCCACCGAGTGGCGGAAGAACTCCCACCACTCCTCGCTGAAATAGGCCGGGTCCGTCCCGTACCGCTCGCCGTCGAGATAGCGCGGGTAGTACCAGGTCCCCCCCACGCCCTTTTTCTTCAGTTCCTCCAACTGCCAGGTCAGGCGCTCTTTATCCAGTTCCCCCGTCTCCCAGAACCAGGTGACGAAGTCGCTGTAGTCGAGGGAGGGTTGGCGAAAGAGTTGTAGCAGGGAGTCGTAGGATGGAGCAGTCATTTTAGAAGCTCTCAGCTATGAGGTTTTGATTCTGTCGGAGCGGGAGAGGCTCCTCTGTTACAACTGCGGGGCGATTGCGGAGGCGTGCGGCTTCATACGGGACTTGCGGTGCAAGTCAAAGACCGGAACGCATGTAAGAGGCATGGACAGCTGAATGTTATTCGGACAGACGCCCATCATTGTAACCGCAGGCTGTGACGGGTCAAACCGTATGCAGGAGGTGCTTGAGGGTGTGCTTGGGCTTGAGGGTCCAGCCGCACTTGCGGCTACTCGTCATCCTGACGCTCTCGCAGATACCTGTCAATCCGTGCGCCGTCCTCTCGCTCCTTGTCTCCCTTGAAGTAGAGCTCGATGAAATCAACGCGGCGTTCATGGATGAAATAGGCGAAGATGACGCGCAGCGAACTGTTGCGCAAATACTTGCAGGCCAGGCGGGCTTTGACGATTAACAGGGACTCGGTCTGCGTGAGGATGCTGACGCGCCTGGAGGGCGTTGGCGGTACAGCCGCGATCACTTCTCGAAACAACTGCAAATCTGTGGGGAGTGACCTGTACTTTCTGGAGAGTCTTCTGCGTTCTCGCTCAAATTCACGTAGTTCGCTATAGTGCATCGTCCGATTCACTTACGGAGTATCTGTCATCGCGATAGAAAACAGTCTCGTAAGGAATCGGTTTACCGTAGCGAGCACATTTCCAGGGGATGTCATTGTGCAAATACTCGGATAGTTCGGCAGCGCTCATGCCGGAGAAACGATCCAACACCTGCTCGATGTGTTCGATGTCACGCGCGCGCAACAAATCGGTATCAGAACGTCCGGTTGGAAGGTATCTGTTCTGGCTGTAGTTGTGGTAGACCTGCTCCGTCTTTTGGATTGTCCCTTCCTCTTCCATGCAGTGCAGAATCCGGGTTAGATTGACTGACGTCGGACCGTAGCCGTCCTTGATGTAAGTCTCACCCATCAGGTTCTCTTCGAACTTCTCGTAGTAGTCGAAGTCGATGAAATAGAAGAGGTTATGCAGAACGGCTTCGCCGATGTTCGGTTTGCCCTCGACCCTGCCGAGAACGTAGAGAATCACCTGCCGAAACACGTCGGGGCGTTCTTCTTCGACGCGAATCTGGAGCTCTTCGCTCTTCGGCGCTGCTTCGTCTATAGCCTGCCGGCGTGCGTGACCGACAGACCGCTTTTCAGTCAGCATACGGGAATGTCCCTTTTCTCCAGTATCGCCGTCCTGTGCTTCGGGGAACCGGCGCCAGGGACATAGGAAAGACGACCCTGGCGTGCCCTTGTGCTGCTCATTCTAAGCCAGGTCGCCTGAAGCGGCAAAGTTGATTGGAATTTCGCGTCGAGCGAATCAGACCTTAATCGCGCCTGAGGTGAGACCTGCCACAAACCAGCGGCTGGTGAAGACGAAGAGGATAACCAAGGGGATCGAGCCGAGCAACAGCCCCGCCATTGTCAGCCCGTAGCGTGTAAAGTACTCTGTCTGATAGGCCCACAAACCCGGTGTCAAAGGCAGAAGCGCCTGCTTCTGGACAGTCAGGTAGGGCCAGATCAGATTGTTCCACGTACCCAGAATGTTCAGAATCGCGGCCACGCCCAGCATCGACTTGCTCAGCGGCAGCGCAATCCGCCAGTAGCCCTGCCACTCGCTCGCGCCGTCAATGCGCGCCGCGTCGAACAGCTCCTTCGGCAGGCTTTCAAAAAAAGTGCGCAGGATAAACATGGCAAAGACCTGCCCGCTCGCGATCCACGGCAGAATCATCGCCCAATACGTATTCATCAGGCCGAGATCCTTCACCAGCACAAATGACGGGATCAGTGTCATCGCCGAAGGCACCATCATCAGCGACAGCACCAGGTAGAACAGCACCTGCCGGCCCGGAAACTCCAGAATGCCGAACGCATATGCCGACAGCGACGCCAGCAACAGGACGCCCACAACCGTCACGCCGCTAATGATCATACTGTTCTTGATGAACTCCAGCACGATCTCAAAGGCAAAGCCGTAATTCTCCCAGTGCAGCGGGAAAGTCAGCGCAAACGGCTGCCGGGCAAACTGCGGGATCGTCTTCAGCGAAATCAGGAATGCCATCACCAGCGGCGCAATCCCTCCTACCAGGAACAGACCCAATAACACAATCCGCCACCAGTCCCCGCGCAGAAACACGCCCACCTGCTCGCTTCTGGTCCGCCTGTACTGTTCTCTCGTCCCCGTCACCGCCGCACTCATCGCATTAACTCCCAACTGCAGTCTATCGTCTTGAGTCTATCGTTTCGAGTTTTTCGTTCTATCCTCGCACCAGTCGGTCTTACTAAAAACTAGAAACTGACAACTAAGAACTGCCTCTAATACTCCTCAGTCGTAATGAACTTCATATTGACCAGCGTCAGCACAAGCGTGAGGAGGAACAAGACGACGCCGATGGCGGAAGCGTAGCCCATCTTGTTGATGCGGAAGGCGTTGAAGAACATCCACATCCCCGGCACCATCGTGCTGTTGATCGGCCCGCCCTGTGTCATCGCAAAGACCGCCGTGAACTCCTGCACACCCCACATGATCGTCAGCACCGAAATCAGCTTGATCTGCCCGGCGATCAGCGGCAGCTCGATCGACCAGAAGCGCCGCATCTCTGAGGCCCCGTCGATCATCGCGCTTTCCACGATCTCGTAAGGGATCGCCTGCAAGCCCGCCAGCAATATCAATATCGCTACCCCGTCCACCCATGGGAAATTGCGCAGCATCACCGCATACAGCGCCACATTCGGGTCCGACAACCACGCCCGCGTCCAATCCTCCAAACCTGCCCATATTAAGATCGAATTCAGCGGGCCGACCTTGACATCGTAGATGAACTTCCACAGCATCAGCGGCACGATCGCAGGAATGACCACCGGCAGAATCATCCCCAACCGAAACGTATATTGCGCCCTCCCGCCCCGCAGCCGGTGAATCAGAACCGCGATAAAAAGAGACACGCCAACCGTGGAGACAACATACCAGGCCGCCAGTTGCAGCATGTGGTCCATCGAGTTCAGAAATACCCGGTCTTTGGTGAAGAGTTGGATAAAGTTGCCCAACCCCACAAAATCCGCGGACAGGCCCGGCGCCCACTTGTACACCGATCTGTACAGCCCTAAGAGGGCGGGATAATACATGAAGACGAGGAGAAAAACGAAGGTGGGCGCGATCATAGTGTAGGCGACGCGCCCTTCGTAGATACGTCTTCCGAGCGGCTTTCTGCGTTCCTGTATGTCCACGGCCTGGGACGCAGTATTGGGCAGGGCGGGCATCTCTTTTACAGCCATCAGCGCATCCTCATCCTTCAGTGGTTCGTGAATAGTGAACTGTGCCAACCGCTAACCATTTGCATAGATCAAAGGCAGATGTTCGTCGTCCGCGATCACTTCACCCACGCGCAGCCGCTCGGCCACCTCTGCCGGCAGCGCAGCCGGCCGGCCGTTGTACACAGCGCCTTCCGGCATGAACAGCATCGACAGCGCCCGCCGTGAACGGGTCGTCATGTTGGGGCCGGCCGCATGGGCGATCATCCCATTGACGAAGACGCCGTCCCCCGCCTTCACCTCCGCCGCGGCCGGCTCGATCTCCCTCCACTCGGGATACTCCTCCAGCAGGCCGTCGATCTTCGCCTCGTTCAGGTTGCCGGTCACATCATAGCGGCTGCTTTTGTGCGTGCCCGGCAGAAAATACATGCAGCCGTTCTGCAGCGTGGCGTCGTCCAGCGCAATCCACAACATAATCGACTGCCGCGAGTGGAATGGGTCCATCGCGTTGTCCACGTGCCAGTTGGTTGGGTGCGCCCAAGGCTCCTTCACCAGCGCATGGTCGTGGTACAGGCGGATGCCGTCCACGCCTGCCAACTCTGCCGCCAGCCGCCCCAGCCGTCGGTCCGTCACCAGCGCCTTGATTTCCTCACTCGTCTTCCACAGATTTACGCACTGTACGAAGACACCTTCATAGTAATCGTCGCGGCCCTGGTTGTGGCGTCCGTTGATCCTGAAGTGCCGCGCCATGCCGTCGGCCAGCGCGGCGCGCCATGCCGTCGGCCAGCGCGGCGCGCCATCTCTCCAATTCGTCGCTGTCCAACAACGCTTCGACGACGAGGAAGCCGTTTTCGCGATAGAACTCGACCTGCCCTTCAGGCAGTTGCGTGTTCAACTTGGCGCTCTACTATTCACAACTGTCCAAACGCGGCTATTGTGGAGGATTCCATTCCTGTGTCTTTGTGTCCGCAAGTCCACGTGAGTTGGATAGCGAATGTCATGAACCGAGTTGAGAATTTTCACCTGTCGCGTTGGTTCCGGTGTTAACGACAGTGGATTCTTGCAGCTTGTTCTTCTATCCTATTAACACGGGAATCCCATCGTGCTAATCTCATTTACTATTTCGCAAAGTTCTTGCCCGTTTCAATCGCTTGGCAAGTTGGGCAGGGCCTGCGCCCGGTGCCTTAGGTTGTCGCTCATAGCGTTCCAATATCGCCACTTCGTCACCGTATCGCTTTTCCTTGCGGTAGATTAAGGCAAGCTGCTCATAGTACCAAGGCGCTACGCCAGAGGGACTTGTCGAATCTTTCGATTCAGCTTCGGTAGCAGTGACTAGCTTTTGTAGCAACTTGATCGCTTTGTCGTGCTGTCCTTCTCGTTTCAACTGTTTAACCTGCTCAACGTGATCAGTAAAATGCTTGCCTTCCACGAATCCTGGTTTATCCCGACGGAAAAGATTTCTTACCATCACATAGTCTCGATTTCTTTCGCCGAAAGTAGTCAGTCGCCAGTGCAGTTATCGGCCATCAGCCACTGACCACTAATTATATTAAGAGGAGTGGGGAGAGCATCTCTCCCCACTCCTTTTCACTCATTCCTCGCTTCTAACACTCCAACCCTTCTACCTCGATGAAGCGGTCAGCGTAGGCGTCGAAAGACTCCTGGATGATGTTCAGGGCGGTGTCCAGGTCCATCTGATCCAGCATATAGGAGCGCCAGGCTTGGCCGGTCTGCTCCGCCGACTCCCCGTCCATCGTCACCACTTCGTACACAAACATTTGCGACTCACCAATCTGTTCCGTCAGCAGTGCAAACGCATCGCCGAAGCGGGGGTCGACCGGCACGTTCTTGACATTGGGCATGGTGGTGCCGATCTCGGACTGGATCGTGTACAGGTTGTCCGGCACCGAAATCCAGCGCATCAGGTCGATGGCCGCATCGATCACGCCGTCCTTCTCGGAACGGGTGGCGACTGCCACCTGGTCGCCCACGGGACCGCCAATCGGCCAGGCAGGTGTCGGCGGGTCGGTGGCATAGGCGCTGCTCTCTTTGGTCACAACCGGCGCGAAGAAGGTGCTCCACTCGAAGTCGACCAGCGGATCGTATTGCAGGCGTGGGAAGGACCAGGTGCCGTTTTCCATGATCGGCTCGATCTTGTTCAGGAAGCGCGAATGGGAGTCGGTGGCGCGGGTGGTCCAGTCCGCAGGCCGGTATTGCACGTTCTCTTTCCACAGCTCCATCCAATCCCGGTACTGGGGCAGGTGGGCGTGGAAGACGCCGTTTTCGACGGCGCAGGCAACCTCCTCGCGGGTGGCCGTGCCGCGGTCGGGGTTGACCTGCGGCTCGATCTCGCCGGCCATGAGCATCCCACCCATCTGCAGGCGGTACCAGTGGTCGGTATCGTCAACCGGGCCGGTCCAGCCGCCATAGGCGTCAATACCTTCATCGCGGAAGGCTTGGCAGACGGAGAGGAACTCGGCGTAGTTCTGGGGCGCTTCAAGGCCCAAATCGTTGAACCAGTCGACGTTGTAGTAGAAGAAGGTGGTGATGAGGCCGAAGACGATGTTGTAGTAACCGTCGCGCATCAGCGTTTCACCGGTCGGGATCGGGTAGAACTGGTCGACCCACTTGTCGCTGCCGGGGTCGCCGGCCGGGATGTAGGGGTTCGGCTGGTTGAAGTAGGGCGTCAACTCTGTCCACCAGTTCTTATCCAAATCGTCCTTGATGTGCCAGTGCGGGTGTGTCGTGATGTGCGGAATCGTCCCCGCCGTCTGCTGCGCGATCGTCCATTCACGGCCGCTGATGCCCTGGGGAACGCGGATCCACTCGATGCTCACGTCGGGGTGTTGTTCCGTGTACCCGTCCAGCACCTCAAGGACCTTGTTGTGCGGCAGCGGGTTGTCTTCGGAACGTTCCATGCTCTGGGTGGGCGTCCAGCCGCCCCAATACGTAACCAACTCCTTGGGTTCGCCCATCGCATCTTCACCATCGCCGGCCGGCGCTATCGGCGCCTGGCAGGCAGCAAGGCCTACGCCGGCGGTTGCGATACCAACAGTCTTTAGAAACGCGCGTCGAGAAACTGCACGGTCTGTCATCGTTCCTTTCCTTTCTTTGAAGTTGTGAAATAGGAATTCCGGGATGACCCGGCATGGTTTCAGTCTACTGTGCGGCCGTCAACAATGAGGCCCGCAGCCAATAGTTGTGTGACCGTGGTGAATCGGAGGAACTGTCGGTTTTCTGCTGGAATAGGCCCTCCTTTGCCGCCGAAGGGGCTGTGCGATGCGCTTCTGCTCCACTGGAACGCGGGGGTAAGTATAATCGGATTGGCGCCCTATGTCTAATAAATGTGGCTGATCGTTACAGCGGTTGACTTAACAACTCCCTATGCTATGGCTGTCCGAACGCCTGGCCTGCGCCGAACGCCTATATGCCGTCAAGCATAAGTGAGAAGTCCCAGGCGTAAGAGGTGTTTCCTCTCTCCCTCACTCCTCTATACTTTCTCCTTGCATATGGGCGGTCGGGCCTTCGGCCCTCCCTTGTGCAGGGGCTGCGCCCCCGCAACGCCCCCTACAAAACCATCGCTCACCGACCTTGTGTCCTCATTCCAGCCATGCAGCTCCAGCAACCTGGCTGCCGCCAACCGAATACGCAATCAGATTGCCTGAATGGCGGCAGGGATAAAGGGCTGGTCAAGACAGACACTGTATATGGTTAAGTAGTAACTATGCCCTCAAGTATGAAGTGAGAAGCATCTGGCATAGGAGGTATTCTCTCTTCTCTCACCCCTCGCTACAGCGGTTGACTTAACAACTCCCTATGCTATGATTGTCGCAACGTGTACCCCGCGCCGCAAGCTTTTGTCACCGCAAATGAGGAGTGAGAAGCCCTATAAGTGTGAGATATTCGCTCCTTTCTCGCACCTCGCTGTCGGCGCTAGCAAAAGCCTGGATACGAGATCGTTTCGCCATGCGTTGTTCAACACCTGTCGACAGTGTATAGCAGACGGGGTACCGGCCACAGACCACTACACACAGGAGTTGCACGATGAGCAAGTTAGCCCTACTCGGCGGCGAGAAGGCCGTCACCACCGAACCCCATTCCGCCGGCCACCACCGTTCACCCATGTGGGAAAGCGGCAAGGCTGCCGACTGGGATGAGTTCTCCGAGGCCTTCGCCAAAAAGATGCAGGTCGCCTACGCCCTGCCCGTCTCCTCCGGCCAGGTCGCTCTCAACTCCGCCCTCGTCGCTGCCCAGGCCGGCCCCGGTGACGAAGTCATCGTTCCTTCCTTCACCTGGATCGCCAGCGTAAGCTGCATCATGCACAACAACGCGGTCCCCATCTTCGCCGACGTCGATACCAAAACATACACCCTCGACCCGGAGGACGTGCGCCGCAAGATCACGCACCGCACCAAGGCCATCATCGCAGTCGACCTCTACGGCCATCCCGCCTACCTCAAAGAGCTGCTCGCCATCGCCCGCGAACACGATATTGTCCTCATCGAAGACTCAGCCCAGGCCACCGGCGCCTACGTCGACGGCGAGATCGTCGGCGGCATCGCCGACATCACCTGCTTCAGCTTCGCCGGCAAGCCGATCGCCGCCACCAGCGGCGGTGTCATGACGACCAACAGCCGTGAATACTACGAGCGCGGCGCTCTGGGCGGGCAGCATCCCTCGACCCTGTCCAAGATCCTCACCAACTCCGAGCTCCTCAAGTACGCATCGACCGGCGGCTACGGCGACAATCACCGCATCGACCGCTACGCGATGACGGTGGCCTACGAGGCGTTGGAGACCTTCGAGGAGGCCAACGATGCCCGTATCGCCAACTGCGACCTCCTCACCCAGGAGCTGAGCAAGGTGAAGGGGATCACGCCGCCCCAAGTCGAGCCCGGGAACAAGCATGTCTACCACATGTATTCCAGCCTCTACAACGAGGAAGAGCTGGGCGTGCCCAGGGAGGTCTTCGTCAAAGCGATCAACGCTGAAGGCGTAACCGCCCTCACCTACGTCAACAGCGCCAACTTCCTCTTCCACCCCGGCGGCAAGCCAATGCCGTCCGGCCCGATCCACCATCGCGCCATCTTCCAGGAACAGAACGTCTACGGGCACGGCTGCCCCTTCCAATGCCCCCATTACGACGGTGAAGCGGACTACTCGATCGGCTCGCTGCCCGTTACCGAAAAACTGGTCGACCAGGAGTTCAACTTCCTGCAGCCGCATCTCTCCGCCCCCAACGGCCCCGACCAGATGGAGCAGGTCCTGGACGCCGTGACCAAGGTGGTCGACAACATCGGCGACCTGGAAGGCTACCAGGTCGACTAACAACTGGCCATAGCGGTCATGCGCTGCCGCCGCGCCGTATGCGCGCGAGTGGACTGGAGAGATTTCAATGTTGGAAGAACTGAGCCACGACCAGTGGCAGGAATACGAGCGTGAAGGCTATCTACGCCTGGGACGCTGTCTGACCGACGATGAACTGGCGGCGCTGCAGCAGCGCATGGACGGGATCATGCTCGGCACCGCGCCGGTCGACTATAGCCGCATGATGATGCAGCTGGACCGCATCCCCGGCAAGACCGATGCACCCGGCAGTGGAGGGAAAGGGCACAAAGGCGCCACCCTCCACTATCGCAAAATCCAGGATCTTGAGTTCGACCCGCTCTTCCTGCGCTATATGCAGAAGCCGCTCTTCCGCCACATCTGCTGCATGGTATACGGCGCAGACACGACGGTCGCCTGTATGCGCGCCATGTTCATGAACAAGCCCGCGGCCGACCCCGCAGATGGAGGCGGCGGGCAAGCGGGGCAGTCCGTCGGTGGCACCCACCTCGTCTGGCACCAGGACCGCTGGACCTATTTCGACCGCGATCCCCTGATTACCATCTGGACCGCGCTCGACCCGGCCACCGTCGCCAACGGCTGCGTCTACATCGCCCCCCGCCGCCATCACGCCCTGATCAACCCCAGCGACGTCTCCGGCTTTATGACCGATGATCAGGCCCAGGCCCTGGTTGCGGAAGTCGAGACGATCCCGCTCGAAATGGAGGCCGGCGAAGCCGTGCTGCTCCACAACTATCTGCCGCACAGCTCCGGCGTCAACAGCACCGCCACTGCCCGCCGCGCTTTCAGCGTCTGTTACATGGATGCCGCCACCGTTGATTCCCAAAACCATGCGTACTCGCTGATCTTCGGCGACGGCGCGCTCGACCCAGCGCGGCTATAACGGCATTAACAAGGAGTGGGGAAAAGAAAACACCTCCCGCTCCTCGATAGCGGCCTTACCGGCACATACATTTGTCACCAACCACTTGTCACCAGCCACCACAGTTTCAGGCAGGAGAGTAAAATGCAACCCGAAATCGCACTGGCTAAACGGGAACAGATGCTGCAGGATGGCTTCTGCTTCGTTGACGACATCCTCACCGAAGAGTTTCTGCAGGAACTGCGCGACGAATCGGAGCGCCTCATCGCCGCCCACGTTCCCCCGCCCGACGTGAGGTACCAGGGCCAGCACGTGGATGTAAGAGGTGAGGAGAACGACGTCATCAGGAGGCTCTTGGAATGGCAGCCGGCGCGGCAGGCGCTCGACGAAATGGGGTTCGGTGATTTCGAGAGCACCGGCGGCATCATCATCCTCACCAAAGATCCGGGCGAACCGGCCCTCTACTGGCACCAGGACTGGGGGAGCTGGGAGGATCCGATCAGCCTCACGCCCTGGCCGCAGCAGATCTTCGTCTCCTACTATCTGAGCGACACCAGTGTCGAGAACGGCTGTCTCAAGGTCATCCCCGGCACGCACCACAAGCGTATTACGCTGCATGATGAACTGGTGCCCGCGCACGAACAGGGCGCGCGCTACATCGAAGAGGACCACCCCGTCATGTTCGGCGACCATCCCGACCAGGTCGATATATGCGTGCGCGCCCGTTCCTTTGTGTTGGCGGACGCCCGTATTCTGCACTCGGCCCGCCGCAATCTGACCGATGAACGCCGGACGCTGATCCTGGCCTGGCACCGGCGCCGCGACGAAGTTTGGGACAAGCCCCCCGCCTACTGGCAGGGCGAGATTCCTGAAGCCCTTGCCAACCGCGACGCCAACCGGGAGTACGCGCGCTCGCGCATCCCCGGTGAATATCTCGAATTCAGCGACCAGTAAGGTGCTATAATACTATGGGATAACCCCAACGGGGCCGGGAGCTTGTGAATCTCGTGAAAGAAGGTGAGCTTCCTGCCTTGCAGTTGCGAAGTCGTTACAGAAGATCGTGATTTCAGGCGAGCGTTATGCTGCGCTCAGGTAGCGACGCGGTAGTGCATGTACCATTTGGTCCGCTTCCTTGGTCAGGCTGATTTTCAGGAGTGCACAAGCGAAGGTGATTTCTCTCTCCGCATTCCCTGTTTTTGGGCGGTCGGGCGCAAGCGCCCTCCCTTGTGCAGGGGCTGCGCCCCCGCAACGCCCCCCTCCAAAACCATCGCTCACCGACCTTGTGCGCTCATTCCAGCCGTGACGCTCCAGCAACGTGGCTGCCGCCAACCGAATACGCAATCAGATTGCCTGTATGGCGGCAGAGATAAAGGGCTGGTCAAGACAGGCACTGTTTATGGCTTAGTAGTTACTCGTGGAGTTTGATTAGGGCGTAAAGGTAGGCTTATTGCACCTGACCCCTGTGGAAAGGGAGTTGAGCGAAACGCTTGACCGGTCAGCCCATCTGCTGACCTGAAAGAGCGTCGAGAAAAACGTAAACCCTTTGTTCAAGGAAGCGATAATCGATCTTGATGAATATGCCAGCGATGATACCGATCAGGCCTACAAGATAGACATTGCATGAAATTTCTTGTTATACTTGCTTGCATTCTCCCATGGGACTCGCTGGATGGATATGCCCGGCGCGAGCAGAGGCAGAATCTCCTTGCAAGCCGAAGTCGCGTTGGCCGAACGGTGCGTGCCAGTACAGAGTGAAGGGCGCCTATTGGGCCCACATCTATTTTCTTGCTCGTAAAAGGAGCATCGATTCCAGCAGAACCCCGACAGTTCCCCCGATTTACCACAATAAGACTACAATTTTGACTGCAGGCCTCACCGTTGACAGCCGCACTATTGACCGAATTCATGCCGGCTCAGACCGGAATTTCTACTTCACTACTTTGCAGAAGGAAAAGGAACAATGACAGACCGTGCACTTTCTCGACGCGCATTTCTCAAAACGGCAGGAGTCGCAGCGTTAGGGGTAGGCTTGGCGGCCTGCCAGCCAATACCCCCGATCCCCGACGGCGAAACCGCGATGGGCGAAGTAACCGCTGCCCAGGTGACCGACCCAGAAAGCCTCAAGGCCTTCGTCCTCGGAGCGAAGGCGCGCATCGAGGCGATCACTGACATGAACGAAGGCGCAAAACTCAGGGAGGGGCTGAAAACCGAGGGCTACTGGAAATCCGGCTCGACCTTCCTCATCATCTTCCTCATGAACGGAGACGCGTTCATTCACGGAAACGATCGTGAAGCGGAAAGCAAAAACCTGATGGGTGTCGAGGACGAACGCGGAACCAAGGTCATCGAGAAACTCTTCGCGGCCGCTGCCCAAGGCGGTGGCTTCGTCAGATACGACGACGAGGGCCCAAAGACCGCATACGCTGTCGAATACATTTCCGGGATCACCGCAAGACGATTCGTACTGGTCGGCGGCTTCTCGATGGACGTCTCCAATGTCCCAATCCAGATCGCGGATCTCCCCAAGCCCCCCGTTACCGCGTCGGAAGTGGTGGACCGCGAGACACTCATCGCCTTTGTCGAAGCCGCGGCCGAGACCTACAGCAATGCCGTCTTGTCCGAAGGCTACAGCGCCCTCACCGGGGTCCGAAACGCCTTCCGCGTCGAAGGAGGGGACTGGAAGTCAGGCTCCATCTACCTGTATGTCGTGAGTGGCGGCGGCGTCACCCTGTTTCATGGGTCCGAGCCGTTTCGCGAAGGCATTACCACGGACATGACGAGGACGGACTCCAAGGGCGTGAGATTCGCCGAGGAGCTGATCGGCGGCGCACGCCGCGAAGGTCGGAAGTTTCTGCGCTATCACTACGACAACCCGGCCATCCAGGGAGACGAGGAAACCGGTTCGCCGAAGCTCGGCTACGCCGTGAGCTTCCAGCCGCCCAACACGGAACAGAAGGGCGTCATCGGCTCCGGCATCTATATCGACACAGACGAGGAGTAAACCTCGGCGCACGGGACCCCACGCTCCCGATGCCGGGCTTCTCTTGCGGCAGGTTTGGTCACTTTGGCACGACCGGCGCGTCGGAGTAGGGGGCGCCTATGGCCCGCCGCGCCTGTGCGGACAGGGCGGCTTGGACGATAGCGGCGCCGTTCTGTTCGATTGTGGCCGGTGATTGAAACGCTGATGTCTGCATTGCGCTGCCCTTACTTGACCGATAATCGTTTACAGCCGCAGTTCAGTATGGTGCGGGCAACGATAGTCGATGATCTGCCTTTGCCCATTGACCAGCTTAGGACAATCGTCGGCGAAGGAATTGCCGGTCTCGCCTTCCCAAAAGCCGGCTCGTAGCAGTCTGATCAACTCTGGAAGAGGAGCGAGTGAAGATTCTTCCGGATGAGCGCAGCTTGGGCGGGCAAAGGTGAAGACGTTCAGAGATATGAATTCCAGAGGATAGCTCTTGCTTTACACTCCTGACTTTTCATTTCTTATCACTGGCAACCGGATACTGAACTGATGCGATTTGCCCTCTTTGGCGCCGGCCGCGCCGGCACAATCCACGCCCGCAACATCGCCGCCCATCCCCGCGCCGAGCTCGTTTACATCTTCGACGTCGATCAGGCCGCCGCGCAGCGCCTCACGGACGCCCGTCTGCTGCACTCGGCGCGCCAGAACCTGACCGATGAGCGCCGGACCCTCATCCTGGCCTGGCACCGGCGACGCGACGAAGTTTGGGACAAGCCCCCCGCCTACTGGCAGGACGAGATTCCCGAAGTCCTTGCCAACCGCGACGCCAACCGGGAGTACGCGCGCTCGCGCATTCCAGGCGAACATCTCGAATTCAGCGGCCAGTAGGGTATTATACTTTGGGATAACGCCAACGGGGCCAGGAGTCTTTGAAACTCGTGAAAGCAGGTGAGACGCCTGGCTTTCAGTTGCGCAGTTGTTGCAAAGAATCGTGATTTCAGGCGCGCGTTATGCTGCGCTCAAGTAGCGACGCGGTAGCGCATGCACCATTTGGTCCGCTTCCGTGGTCATGCTGATTTTCAGGAGTACACAAATGAAGGCACAGATTGAGATTCCCCAAGACGTTGTTGCCGACTTTTGTCAGCGCCACCAAATTCGTCGCTTGGCTCTTCTACAAAAGAGTCTCACGTCGGAGGAAGACTTGGATCTCATCGTGGAGTTTGATTCGGATGCGAAGGTAGGGCTGTTACAGTTGGCTCGTTTGGAACAGGAGTTGAGCGAAGCGCTTAACAGGTCAACCCATCTGCTGACCTATAAGGGCGTCGAGAGAAGCTCTAACCCCTTCTTCAAGGAAGCAATTGTCGATTCAGCTGTCATTCAGTATGAGCACGAATGATGACAATGTGCGTCTTGTTGCCATGGGAGTCTATGCCACCAAGGCGGTAGAAATTCTGGGCACGACAGGCCAGGATGAGTTGGAACAGAACGAGATAATGCAGTTCGCTCTGATAAAGCTGGTGGAAATTGTAGGCGAGCCGGCCAATTGTGTTTCCGAACAGACGCGAAGGAGATACAGTGAGATCCCATGGACTGACGTCATAGGAATGCGCCACCGGCTAGTTCACGATTACGAGGCTATTGATCTCAGTATGGTGCGCGCAACAATTGTCGACGACTTGCCGGCGCTAATCGAAGATCTTAGAGCGATTGTTGGTGAAGGAGTTGCTGATCTTGCGTTCCCAAGGACTGGCCCTTAGCCGCTTCGTTACCTGGGGAAGAGGAGTCAGTCATGATTTTTCTGGAGCAGCGCAGACTGGATCATCCCGACTCCCCGGACGCCATGAAGGTTGAGTTTCAGAGAGTAGATTTTACAACCCATCCCTGACTATAAAACTTTCCATCGCTGTTCAGTTGGCCCATAAGCCATGCGATTTGCCCTCTTTGGCGCCGGCCGCGCCGGCACAATCCACGCCCGCAACATCGCCGCCCATCCCCGCGCGGAGCTCGCTTACATCTTCGACGTAGACCAGGCCGCCGCGCAGCGCCTCACAGACGCCCGCGGAGGGCAGGTCCCCCGCGGCGCGCATCAGATCTGGGAAGCGGACGACGTCGATGCCGTCCTGATCGCCTCATCGACCGATACCCACGTCGACCTGCTTCGCCAGGCCATGCAGGCCGGCAAACCGACCTACTGCGAAAAGCCGATCGATCTCGATATCGAGAAAGTGAGAAATTTCGTGGACGAAGTCTCCGCGAGCGACCCGCCGGTATTCATCGGATTCCGCCGCCGCTTCCAGCCTGAATTCAGTTCCATGCAACGGCAGGTCCGGGACGGCGCAATCGGACAGATCGAGTCCATCCGTATCATTGCCCGCGACTTTGCCTTGGCTCCTCTCGCCTTTCTGCAGCGCTCCGGCGGCCTGCTGCGCGACAAGATGATCCACTACTTCGACCTGGCCCCATGGCTCGCCGCCGAGAGGCCAACCGAACTGTACGCAACCGGCTCCTGCCTCATCGACCCCGTCGTCGGGCAGATGGGCGACGTCGACACCGCGGTGGCGGTCCTGCGCTTCCCCAGCGGCGCGCTCGGTACAATAGAGAACGGCCGGCGCGCGGTCTACGGCTTTGACGACCGGATCGAGGTTTTTGGCGCCGAAGGTATGCTGCAAGGCGGCTCGGCCCCCGCCGACAATCTGGCCCGGTTCACCGCGACGGGCATCACGCAGAATCGCTTTCCTGACTACTACGGCGAAGAAAGCTTCGCCTACGCGCTCGATGCCTTCATCACCACGCTCGAAAGCGGCGCGGCCGTCTCGCCCTCGCTGCAGGACGGCTACCAGGCCCAGCTGCTCGCCGAGGCTGCGCTGGAGTCCATACGCTCCAACCGGCCGGTGAAACTCCAATGGACATAGAAAAATTGTAACTACCAAGCCACAGTACTTGACCAGCCAGTCGTCCTTGGAACCATTCAGGCTCTTGGTGACGCTACTGGTATACAGCCGCCGCCATGCTCGCCAGCCGACACGTTGCGAAGAAGGCACACGGTCGGTGAGGCATGTTTTTGTAGGGGGGCGTTGCGGGGGCGCAGCCCCTGCACAAGGGAGGGCCGAA
>Ga0209754_1000713_pt1 | contig 42535 bp, 35 predicted proteins | sample MesohylBB_FD_187295 | JGI IMG/M metagenome (GOLD analysis project Ga0209754, IMG submission 187295) | Host-associated microbial community of the marine sponge Aplysina aerophoba from Gulf of Piran - sponge mesohyl, lysed by bead beating... | ecosystem: Host-associated > Porifera > Sponge >...
TACCTCACCAACATCCCCCTTGCCCCTGTCGATAAAATGTTGGTAGTTCTGTTGGATGCGAATAGACGCAACCTCACCCGATTTACATTTAATCAAACTCCCAACCCCTTTGTCAAGTACTTTTTTCTATACCTAAAGCAAAGTTTTCGGTTTCTTCAGTAACAACCCGTAAACTCATGAATTTTACAAAATATTTGGGGCTAAAATTATGAAGCGAAAGGGTTAAAACAGCCAAGGAGGGAGATCTTTTAGGCCTCTCATCATCCTGATCCGAAGCTCATTCTCGTCTGGAATGTCTTTCCTGTCGAATTTTACGTTCTTAAGACAGGCGAGCATTGCCCGCATAATGCTGTTTTTTGTTATTCTCTCCTTTCTGTTTTCCTTGGAACGGTTTTTCATTATCTCTCTTTCGAGCTTTTGAAGAAATTCGAAATCTTCACTGCTTATCCTTAACGTAAGTACATCAAAGGTTTTGTATCTCGGCAGCGTTTCGGGTTTCGAATCCAGTGCAGTACCCGTAATACTGTCCTTGGTGGCTTTTTCCTCAGGCGGTCTTATCCAGATATTCGGGTTTACTCCCTCACTCGTCTTTTCATCAGGCATAGCATTCCTCCTTCTTTGCCAAAAACGATCTTTTACAAGGCAATTATACCATAAAAACCCTAAGTTAAGAACTTCATTATTTAAACTTTATCAAAATCCCAAAAGAAAAATTGGCCTCTCAAGCTCTATCGCTCTCCGCTTGTGAGAGGGCTTCCAAAGCCGGATTAAGACGAGGACGAATTGCGCGGAATAGCCTGTCAATAAGAGCTAATCGCGTCACAGTAAAATAAGATAGACTGTCAGTTTTTAAGATACAAGAACGATTCTGGGAAGATAAGCCGCCTCTGGTGATCCTAAAACAGCGAAAAATCGAGCTGACTTATGATGATAAGAAGTTGTTTACTTCATAAGTTAAGACAAAGGCCTGAATTGCCCTCGGCCAAAATTATGCTTGACATTGAATGCCGATCTGTGATAGAACCTGTAATAAGCCCTGATTGTAGAGGGCAAGGAACGGTTATGATTTCATACAGGAGGTATGGTTAGTTATGGTTCCAATAGAAGCTTTGTTAGGTTACGTTTTGCTGCTCGTAGGGTTCGTGTTCTTTGCGAACGGAATGACCCTTTTGGGTAAAACCGGAGCAAAAGAAGTGGGCGTGCTCAATCTTGGAGTCGGCGTTCTTATAGCGATTGCCGCTTGGAAGCTGCACACCCTTGGTCTTACGGCGGCTACCGCGCTTGTGTCGGTATTTGCATTGATATACCTGATAGTTTACGCGGTATTCGTACACGGACACGACGCGAAAGGGCTTGGAGTGTACTGTCTTTTCGCAACGGTAGTGTTCGTATGGTACGGAGCTCATTTCCAGGCACTTGGGCTTGCGTACTTTGCGTACTTCTGCTGGGCTTGGGCTTTGCTTGTACTTCTTTGCTTCTTTGCGTTCTCGCAGGGCAAGGATCTTGGTAAGCCGATAGCCTATCTGTTCATAATAGAGTCCATTGTGACTCTGCTGATACCGGGAATGCTTCTGCTTACAGAAAAGTGGAATCCTCTCGGAGGAGTACCAGGCTAAGATTCATAATTTTTAGCTGATATACCAAATAACGGGCAGAGGGAATCATAAGCAATTCTCTCTGCCCGTTATTTTTTGTTTTTCTCTCTCTTTCCCCCGCCAATCCCTTAACAAAGCGGTTTGATATAATCTGCTTTATAATTGATAATACAGTTTCCGGGACGGTGACCTGAATTGTCTGAAAAAATCCCTAACTTTCTCAAAAACGGGTACTTGGCACTTGCCTTGGGAACCATTATCGTCCTATCTTTTTTTCTTGTCGCCGAACCGGTCAGCCTTGACCGCAAATACAACAGTCAGAGCATAAAAATCGCTGAGGACACCCTTAAGCACGTAAACAAGTTTTATCTGGACAAAAGCAAGATCGACCATGCGAAAATGCTTGAAAAAGCGGTCTCCAGCCTTGAAACCTTTCTTGACGATGTGCTGGTGGAATTTCCGCAAGATCGGGGCAATGTCTTCGCCGTTCACGTAAAGGAGAAGGCAAAGAAATTCAAAGAAAAAGAGTCGCCATCTCCAAACGACGTCACAAGCACTCTGGGCCAAGTCGTGTCTTTTGTCCTTTCTAATACAGGGACCGAAGACCGCATCGTCAAGAACATAGAATATTCCATATCGGACAGCATGCTGAAGGTCCTTGACCCCCACTCCGCAATGATTCCGCCGGATATCTACAAGGAGTTTCTCATAGACACCGAAGGAAGTTTCGGAGGACTCGGAATAGTAGTTGGTATAAGAGATGGCCAGTTGACCGTCATATCTCCAATAGAAGGCACACCGGCTTACAGATCAGGGGTAAAAACCAAAGATCGGATCGTACAGATAGAAAACGAGTCAACCATAAACATGCCTCTTCTCGAAGCTGTAGGGAAACTAAGAGGTAAGAAGGGAACCAAGGTAAACCTTCTTATCTCGAGAAAAAATTTTTCCAAGCCCCGGAAATTTTCGATAGTAAGAGACACGATAAAGATAGAAAGCGTCGAAGGGTTTGACCTTGAAAACGATATTCTTTACCTGAGAATAAGAAATTTCCAGAAAAACACGTCCTCGGATCTAAAAAAAGAGATAAGCAGCCGCTCTTACCCGATTAACGGAATAATCCTCGATCTCAGAGGAAACCCCGGAGGTCTTCTCTCAGAGGCAGAAAAAGTAGCCGACCTCTTCCTTTCCTCGGGAACGATAATGACAACCAAAGCAAGGGACTATGCTAAAACCTACAGAGCCACGGCAAAGCAGCCTGAGTACAAGGGGAATGTGGTAGTGCTTGTGGACCAAGGAAGCGCAAGTGCGTCAGAAATAGTGGCCGGAGCGCTCAAAAACAACAAAAGAGCACTTGTGGTAGGAAAAAGATCCTTCGGCAAGGGATCGGTCCAGAAGGTTTTCGAGTTCGAAGATGGTGCCGCGCTGAAACTAACAATAGCAAAGTATCTTACCCCGGGCAACATCTCCATCCAGGACAGCGGCATAACTCCCGACATTCTTCTTCAGGGATCAGTGATAACCCAAGATAAAGTCGTCTATAACCCTTTGCCCGAAAAAAGAGAAAACGGGGGGGAGGAAACAGATCTGCCAACCCCTGAATTCACGATCAAGTACATCGACGAGAGTCTGGCACCCCAAGAAGAAGACGAGGATGAAATCCAGCCGGATGAATCGCTTACGAAAGCTCAGAAACTTGAGAAACTGAAGAATGATTTTTACGTAAAACTTTCAAGCAGGATGCTTCTGGCAGAAACCCGGGAACAGATGTATGCAACAGCTACCGATTTTTCCAACGCCCAGCTTGAAGAAATCAGAACACGGATTGAAAATACGGGAATAGACTGGTCTGCCGGTGAAACAAAAAAGCCTTCCGTATTGCTCCAAACGGTTCCCTCGAAAACAGTTTTCCGGGCCGGGGAAGAAAGTTTTCTTGAGATAAAGGTGACAAATTCCAGCCCTGACCCGATATACAGGCTCAGTGCCGTTACCGACTGTGAGAACCGCATTTACAGCGATGGAGAGCTTTTGTTCGGGAAACTGCTCCCCGGGCAGAGCAAGAGTTCAAGAGTCAAGTTTTCCGTTCCCAGATGGGTCACCACCAGAGAGGATAGTATTAAGCTCATTTTCACGAGTTCGGGGAACAAAACCTTTACGGAAGAAAACTTGCTCGTAAAAACCGTGGCGGACAAGCGTCCCGTCTATTCCCATAACCACGAAGTAGTGGACGACGGGAGATTTGGAAGCCAGGGAAACGGAAACGGCCATCCGGAACTTGAAGAAACGGTAGTACTCAACATAAAATTGAAAAACACCGGAGACGGAACATCTGAAAAAACGGTCGCAACTCTTAAAAATCTTTCGGGTAACGACGTGTTTCTTGAAAAAGGAAGAGTGGAGATTGAGAACTTCCGTCCAGGGGAGACTAGACTCGCGCCTTTTCGTTTCAGGCAGAGCGGTGAAGGCGATGAAACGGAATTTGAGCTTCTCGTAATGGATGAGGACTTCCGGGAAATAAAAACACAGAGAATAATCCTGCCTGTCTCCGCGCAGGAAAAACCGTTTTTCCCCGCTTCCGCAAAAAAAACTGCCCTGTTCAAGGACTCAAGCTCTATACTTGGGGGAACTTTCCCTGCAGCCCCCGCAGTGGCTGTGGCGCAGAAGAATTCCATGGTAAAAGTTCTCGGCACTTCAGGGCGATGGATACGGGTTGAGGGGAAAAATTCTCTAGCAGGCTGGGTTGAAGAAAAAGCCATCAGGGTTGCTCGGGCAAGCTACGACGGTCCGTCGGATGAGAACGGAACCGACGGCGCCTGGCAGGAGATTTCAGTTCTTGAAGAAATCTTTGAAGAGCCCCCTTTCATCATGATTTCGGATTTCCCCATGTCCACTGGAGCTTCCAAGATAACAGTGGAAGGATCGGTCAGGGACACTGACCGCATAGAAAGCGTCTCGGTTTGGAAAAAAGACGACAAGGTAAAGCTTTTTACACCGGGGAAAAACCATGTTCCTCTGCTTTTTCCCTTAACTCTTGAGGAAGGAATGAATCTTTTCACTATAGTGGCCAAGGACGAAAAGGGTATGACATCCAAAAGAACCCTGGCCATAAGAAAAGATCTTTCCTGAGTTTAGGATATTTATCGCGCACGCACCGAAGACTGCGGATGAAGTCCAGGGAGTGGAGTAATGCTTAAGTTTCTCTGTTTTCGAATACTGACCGGAGCAGTCGTAATCCTCGTGGTCGCGAGCATAACCTTCTTTCTGCTCAGAGTGCTTCCCGGGGGCCCTTTCGACGCCGAGAAAAGTATTCCCCCGCACATACTCGAAAACATTGAAAAGAAATATCACATGGATAAGCCGCTACATAAGCAATACCTCATCTACATGGGGAGCTTGGCACGCGGTGACTTCGGCCCTTCCTACAAATACAACGACAGACCCGTTACCAACATAATAAAGGAAACGCTGCCGGTCTCAATGGGGCTAGGGTTGGTGTCCCTAGTGCTAGCGTTTTTCATGGGAACAGTGGTCGGAATGATTTCCTCACTGTTTCCAAGAAGCATCCATGACATTGCCTCCGTGCTGATCTCCACGTCACTGGTATCGGTTCCAAGCTTCGTAGTTGGGGCGGCACTCATATATTTTTTCTCCGTTAAGTGGGGGGTTCTGCCGGCCGCCCTCTGGGGAGAGCCAAAGCACATCGTCCTTCCGGCACTGACCCTGAGCCTGGCTCCTTTCGCCTATATCTCAAGACTTGTACGCTCCAACATGCTTGACGTGTCGGGTCAGTTTTTCGTAAGAACCGCAAGGGCTAAAGGACTTGGAAGAACAAAGATATTCACAAAGCACATACTGAGAAACGCGCTTGTCCCTGTCGTAACGGTGCTAGGTCCCTTGACCGCCTACCTGGTGACGGGTTCCTTTGTCGTTGAGCATATATTCGCGATACCGGGAATGGGAAGGTTTTTCGTCTTTGCCGTGGCAAACAGGGACTATTCCGTTGTACTCGGAATAACGATCGTCTACGCACTTCTGCTCATAATAGCAAACCTTATTGTCGACCTTCTCTACGCCATACTTGATCCGAGAATAGAGCTTAGAAAGCAAGAGCCGATCGCCTGATGGCAGGCAAAAGCAGACGGAAATGAAAAACGTAAAGATAATTATCGAGTATGACGGCACGGACTACCACGGCTGGCAGTGTCAGGCGAATCTTCCGACGGTACAGAAGACGATAGAGGACGCCATCCAGCAGATCACCAGAGAGAATGTGAAGATAACGGGTTCGGGCAGAACGGACGCAGGAGTGCACGCCATTGGCCAGGTGGCAAATTTCTTCACAGAATCACAGATGGATCCCGAGACCCTGCGAAAGGCGCTCAATTCCACACTTCCCCGGGACATATCAATCATCAAGGCCCAAGAGGTCCCAGACGGCTTTCACGCCCAGTTCAGCTCCCGAAGCAAGGTATACGAATACAGAATCTTCAACAGGCCTCATCCCCCCGCACTTCAGAGAAACAGAGTGTGGAACATCCAGGAGAAACTTGATACAAAAAAGATGAGAGAAGCCGCCGCATATCTTGAGGGAACGCAGGATTTCTCCGTTTTCGCCACGGCCGACATAACGGTGAAAACCACCGTACGCACAGTAAAACGGGTGCAGGTCAAAAAAACCCGTGAAGGAACAATACTGATTGAAATAGAGGCGGACGGGTTTCTGAAAAGAATGGTGAGAATGATAACCGGGACCCTCGTGCAAACTGGAAGGGGGAAACTCTCCCCCAAAGGGTTCGGGCAGATACTCGCCGAGGGGCAGAAGACAAAAAATGTCTTCACTGCTCCCCCTCAGGGACTCTTTCTTAGAAAAGTGATTTATTAAATTCGTGGCCGAGCAAATCTTGGCGATAGAGAGAGACTGGGAATCTTTGGTTCAGAATATGTCATGTTTTTAGAAGTAAAAACTTGCATATTTTGAAGATTTAGGTAACTTTAACGCCAAGGAGATTCACATGAGCATTGCAAGGGCAGTACAGGAAAACGTTGAGAAAATGCCCGCTGGGAGGATATTTGGCTATCGAGAACTGCCGGATTATTTAAAATCTCCGGGCGCAGTTATCAAGACGGTAAATAGAATGGTTTCAGATGGGAAAATTGAACGTTTTTCCAAGGGGCGTTTCTATGTATCTAAAAAGGGGCTTCTAGGCCCCATGAAGCCTTCAGACGGAGAAATTATTCGTTCAATGCTATATAAAGATGGCCGTTTGTGCGGCTATGTAACCGGCCCATATCTCTATAACTGGTTAGGACTTACGACCCAGATGTCCCGCGTAGTCACCGTTGCCTGTAAAGGCAGTAGCCAGAAAAAGGAATTCGGCACGATCCGAGTTGATACGGTTGTGAGCCGTATCCCTATAAAGGAAAAGGATGTGCCGCTTCTGCAATATCTGGACGCCCTGAAAGACATAAGGAAGATACAGGATTCGGATATAGATATCTCTCTGGAGATCATACGCCGCCGCATATCAGAATTGTCCGACCTCGAGCAGTTGCGGCTTGCATCTTTAGCGAAAGATTACTACCCTCCCAGAGTCAGGGCGCTGGTTTGTCTGCTTTTTTCAAGGTTGCAACTATCCGTGCCGGACAGTCTGGTGCTATCCCTAAACCCCTTAACAACTTATAAGCTGAAGCTGGATCAGTCCCGGTGGCCGGAGGCCAGAAAGTGGAACATTAGATAATGAATCTGCACAAAGACAATAAAATCTTCAATGAACTGATAAAGGCCTCCGGAGAATCTGCTGGAATACCGGATGCTTACATCGAAAAAGATTACTGGATAACAATGTCCCTTAAACTTCTATCTGAATCTCCGTACAGAGAAAGTGTGGTTTTTAAAGGAGGAACATCTCTATCTAAAGCATATAGATTAATAGACCGCTTTTCCGAAGATATTGACTTGGCTGTGCTCTGCAGCAGCGAAAAAGGAGACAATCAAAGAAAAAATTGCTAAAAAACGTGGAAAATGTCGTTACCCAAAACCTCATTTCTCTTAAGGGTGACGAACGGGAATCCAAGGGTTCAAAATTCCGCAGAACGGTCTACAAATATCCTTGCAAGATTGATAGCGGTGGTTTTGAACAGGTGCCCCGGGAACTGCTAATTGAAATTAATGCCTTTGCCAACCCCGAACCATCTGAAATACGGAAAATACGAACTCTTATCGCGGAACACCTGATTAGAAAAAAGAGGGCTGATTTAATCGCTCGGTTCGGGCTTGAGAATTTCTCGATCAGAGTACTGTCCCCAAAACGTACACTGATTGAAAAAATGCTCGGAGTTATCAAGGATAGTTACAGCAATGATCCCATTGCCAGATTATCAAACCGTATCCGCCATCTTTATGATATATGCCTAATCTTACGGCATGACGAATATCAGGATTTTATCGCGAGCAATGAGTTCAAGTCGCTATGTGACAAGTGTATTGAGGATGAAAAAGTAGGGGGATTTGAACATTCCGATTACTTTGAAGAACCGCTAATAAAAGCACCTCTATTTTCTAATTTTGAAACTTGGCGCAATTCCTTGAATATCACGTATACAAACGTGTTTTCTAATTTGGTCCATGGTGATTTACCGGATATGAGCGAAATTTCAGATGCGCTTGACCTTCTGCAAAAACACCTGAAATAGACAGTATCTCGTATTCATTCCACGCATGGCGACTCAAGATACGGCTTGGGGCCTCCTAAGTTTTTCTTCAGTTGATTTTAGTTTCCACACCATTTGTGTATTCTGCTTGGCAATTAGTATTCCAACATGAGATGAAGGCTTGTCAGGTTTTTACATAAATCCAAATTTAAGCGAAGCGCGATGAAATTTCTCAGGTTCAAAAACACAGAAGAAAAACCGGTGTTCGGAGAATATATCGACGGGTCGGTCTTTGAAATTAAAGGAGATATCTTCGGAAAATACTCGGTGACGGACACAAATCACGATTACGCGGATATAGCGCCGCTTGCCCCCTGTCTTCCGACAAAAATCATAGCCGTCGGGCTCAACTACGAAGATCACGCAAGAGAGATGAACAGAACTCCTCCCGAAGACCCCATGCTGTTTATGAAGCCCTCCACCACGGTCATAGCACACGGAGAAAATATAAAATACCCCTCGCACATGTCGAGCAGGGTCGATTACGAAGGAGAGCTCGGGGTCGTGATAGGGGAAAAGGCCCACATGGTGGAAAGGGACCAGGCGCTTGAATACGTCTTCGGATATACCTGCATAAACGACGTGACCGCGAGAGACCTCCAGGCAAAGGACATACAGTTCACAAGAGGCAAGGGTTTTGACACGTTCGCTCCGATCGGACCTTTCATAGAGACAGAAGTCGACCCCGCCGACCTTCGCATAAAAACTTTTCTAAACGGCGAAGTAAAGCAGAACTCAAGCACGAAAAATCTGATATTCAGTGTCCCTGAACTCGTAAGTTTCATATCGAAGGTGATGACGCTTCTTCCAGGAGACATAATAGCGACCGGAACCCCCTCCGGGATAAGTCCCATGAGCCCGGGAGACGTAGTGGAAGTGGAAATCGAGGGAATTGGAAGGCTCATAAACCGCGTCGCCCGGTAACAAACCTGATTCCCATATGCCTGCGAAGCGGCCGCGGGAGTTCGGAATTAACAGCCATTCAGGTAGGTTAATGCCCTGAAAAAACCAGAAAATGCAGAGGAAAACGGACATTGCCTAAAATACTAGTAGTCCCGGGAGATGGGATAGGAGTCGAAGTAACCGAAATCAGCGTGTCAATACTCAAGACCGTAGGTGAGAAAAGCGGAATTGAATTCACGCTTGAAAGCGATCTTCTCGGCGGATGCTCCATAGATGCGCACGGTGTTCCAGTAACAGAAGAAGCCATAGAAAAAGCAAAGAAAAGCGACGCGGTGCTTCTGGGAGCCGTCGGAGGTCCGAAATGGGAGAACCTTGAACACCACCTCAAACCCGAAAGAGGACTCCTTGAACTCAGAAAGCAGCTTGACACCTTCGCGAACCTAAGACCCGCGGTTGTTTACGCTGCCCTTGCGGACGCGTCTACGCTTAAAAGGGAAGTCGTTGAAGGGGTCGACATAATGGTCGTGAGGGAACTTACAAGCGGAATATACTTCGGACATCCGAGAGGAGCAGAACAGCTGGGCGAAGAAGAGAGCAAGGCGTTTAACACTCTTAGCTACACAACTTCCGAGATAGAGCGGGTGGCGAAAATGGCTTTTGAAATCGCCAGGAAAAGGAGAAACAAAGTCACTTCCATAGACAAATCCAACGTTCTCGAATCAATGGTGCTCTGGAGAGACACGGTAACGGAACTCCACGATCGCCATTTCTCCGATGTTACCCTTGAGCATCTGTACGTGGACAACGCGGCGATGCAGCTTATAAGAAGGCCCGCCGATTTCGACGTAATGCTGGCGGGGAACATGTTCGGCGACATAATAAGCGATGAGGCAGCTCAGCTTACCGGCTCTCTCGGCATGTTGCCCTCGGCAAGCGTCGGTAACAAAGGGGCTATATACGAGCCGGTTCACGGAAGCGCCCCTGACATCGCCGGCCAAGGTATAGCAAATCCCATAGCTTCAATTCTCTCGATGGCCATGATGCTGCGCTACTCTTTTGACATGGACGGTGCCGCCACGCAGGTCGAAGAAGCCGTAAGAAAGGTCCTTGACGACGGCTACCGCACATCCGACATACACGAGGAAGGAAAAACAAGGGTAGGAACAGAAGAAATGGGATCTCTCATACTCGGAGAACTGTGAGAGAAAATGTCTCGGATCCCAAGAAGTGAACTGTAAGAACCCCACGATTGAACTTTCATCCCACCTTAAAAGCCCCTTGGTGGAGAAATTTCTTGCGCACCCGCCCGGAAAACCGACTGATCTTGCGGGTCTTTACGGAAACTCGACCTATTTTCTTCTGGCGCTTCTCTCCAAGGCGCCTGGCAAAAGGGTGCTTCACGTCTGCGAGCAAAGAGAGCAGTGCGCCCATGCGGCGCGGAGCATCTCTTCTTTGAAAGGAACGGAAATCCCTGTTCTTCTCTCAAGAGGAATGGAGAAAAACCGCTCCCTTTTCGAGAAAACGGAAATCACAGAACCCGAGAGGCTTCACTCTATTTTCAGATGGGAGCAAACCGGGGTGCTCTGCGCAGATGCGGCAGCACTTGCCGAGGTGTTGGCTCCACCCCGCAGCCTCAAGGCCGAGAGCTTCACCATAGAAGAGGGGACACGGCTTGATCGGGAGGAACTTGTGCAAAGGCTCCTTGGAATCGGTTACAGCGAGGTGGATTTCACGGAAAAAAGGGGAGGCATGAGCATCCGGGGCTCTATAGTGGACCTTTTCTCCCCGGGATCGGGGAAGCCCCTCAGGGTGGAACTTTTCGCAGACCGGGTGAATTCGCTTCGGGAGTTTTCTCCCGCAACTCAGAAATCCATCGGAAAAAAGCAAAAAGCTGTGATCAACCCGGCTTCCTTCGCCGTTTACCGCCAAATAAACAAAGACGATCTGGTCGGGCAGGTTCTCGCCGGAGCCGACAAGAAGGGGCTTACCTCAAGCGAGGTGGAACCTCTTTTGGAAGCGTTTGAGGGCGGCTCGTACTTCAGGGGAATGGAATGGTTCACGCCGTTTTTCTGGGACTCGCGGCAATGCGTGCTCGATTACCCGCAAGAGGATCTAATAGTGAGCCTTCCAATCGGGTTTGACGAGGAAGCACTGCTATTAAGACTCGAGGAAAAATTCGAAGCGAGAAGAAAGTCTCTGGGAAAACTTGAAAAGTCACTCCCCCCCTTTGAAAGGCTATACCTTGGGAAAAAAGAACTTGCGGAAAAACTCCGGGAATCAAGGCTGGCATACCCGGGGGCGATGGGTATAGGCACCGGAGGAAAAAACAGCCTTAAGTTCAGCACAGAAGAAATATCGTTTTCGAAACCTTCGCTCAAAGCCTTTATTGACAAGGCAGAGGAACTCATCAAAAACGGTTACGAGGTGTTCGTCTTTTTCACTTCGCAGGCAGAAAGAGAAAAATTCCTCAAGCTTACGGAGAGCCATCCAGGCAAGGGGATGGTGCATGTAGTCGGAGAGATTTTTGAAAGCACAGTTCTCCACGATTTCAAAATCGCCCTTCTTACGGAAAAAACCCTTGTCGAGAAAGCCAAAAGCCGAGGCGCAGCCTTCGGAGGAAGTGATGTACCCTCCGCTTTTCTCACTTCGTTCAGCCAGCTCAAGCCCGGGGACCACATAGTTCACAAGGAATTCGGAATAGGGATTTTCAGGGGACTAAGAAGGCTTTCCTTTGAGAACAGCCAGGGCGATTTTCTCGAGTGCGAATACAAAGACGGAGACAAGATATTCGTCCCGGTGGAGAAATTAGCACTGGTTCAGAAGTACATGGGAGCTGGAAGGGAGCCGAAGATCGAAAAGCTGGGAAGCGCGAGCTGGAAAAAAACCGTCGGCAGGGTTAAAAGGGCCGTGGAGGAAGTTGCGACCGAGCTTGTGGATCTCTGCGCAGAGAGAAAAGTCGGAAAAGGCTTTCAGTTCTCCCCGAGGGATCAGATGTTCAATGAATTCGAGATGGAGTTTCCTTGGAGCGAGACCCCGGATCAGTCGGCGGCGATAGAGGACGTAATGTCAGACATGGAATCCGAAAAGGCCATGGACAGGCTTATCTGCGGAGACGTCGGGTTCGGAAAGACCGAAGTGGCCCTGCGGGCCGCTTTCAAGGCATGCCTTGACGGAAAACAGGTCATGGTGGTCGCGCCCACCACCCTTCTCGCAAGCCAGCACTACCGGACCGCTCTCTCTAGGTTCAAAAACTACCCCGTGAGCATCGGAACACTATCACGATTCACAACGGGTAAGAGAGAAAAAGAGATGCTGAATAGACTTGAAGACGGTTCCCTTGACGTCATAATCGGAACGCACAAACTTCTTGGAAAAAGAATAAAGCTGAAAAACCTGGGACTCGCAGTAATAGACGAGGAGCAGAAATTCGGGGTAAATCACAAAAAGTCCATAAGGTCGATGAAAAACGCCGTTGATGTGCTAACGCTCTCGGCAACTCCCATCCCGAGGACGCTGCAGCTTTCCCTTGCCGACGTAAGAGACATAAGCGTGATAAATACCCCTCCCGAGGGACGACAGCCCGTAGAAGTGTACATTCAGCAGTTCAACACCGCGACGATAAAGGAGGCCGTGGAAAAAGAGATTGCAAGAGACGGTACGGTTTTTTTCATACACAACAGGATAGAGGACATATTCGAGAAGGCGAACCTTCTTCAAAAACTCATGCCGAAACTGTCAATAGGGGTAACGCACGGTCGAATGAACGAAACGCGGCTCTCAAGAACCATAGAACAGTTCACCAACGGAAAAATAGACCTGCTCGTAACCACCGCCATAGTGGAATCCGGACTCGACATATCAAAAGCCAACACGATAATAGTGAACAACGCCCATACTATGGGCCTGGCGGATCTATACCAGCTAAAGGGCCGTGTCGGAAGATCAGACAGAAAAGCGTATGCATATTTTCTCGTACCATCCATAAACTCTCTCACTGAGGATGCCAGAAAAAGACTCGAGGTGCTCTCTCGCCTCACCGACCTTGGAAGCGGATTCAAGCTCGCCACGGCCGATCTCCAGATAAGGGGGGCCGGTACCCTTTTCGGAGAAAAACAGTCAGGACACATAGCGGATATAGGACTTGAGTTCTATCTCGAGTTGCTAAGGGATACAATTGAAAGCAAAAGAAGGGGCGAAGACCACATCCGTGAAATCAGACCGGAAATAAAAACGCGGGACGACGCGTTCATCCCCGAGCATTACATCCAAAGTGGTTCAGAGAGGCTTTTTTACTACAAAAAAATATCGTCGGCAGGAAAACGCGGGGAAGCAAGAGAAATCGCCGGGGAAATCGAAGATAGATTCGGTGCGATACCCGATCCGCTGAAACGGCTTGTTCTCATTGCGGAACTGAGAATCGCGCTCGGGGAGCGGCTAATAAAAAAGGCCGAAATAGGGGAGAACACGGCGACTCTGAGTCTCGCGGACGAAAAAACCCACGGGCGGGAGAGAAAACTCAGCATTCCCCTTCCACCCGAGGACAGGTACGAGGCGCTGATAAACGCGGTGGAAAAGGTGGAAAAACCGGCCCAAGCCCATGTATAGTATAGTTTTGGGGTTGATTCGGTAGAGAAAAAACGGTTTGCAAGGAGACTTTAGATGAGAAAACCATGGTGGTTCGCGGTTGTAGCGCTTTTTACGGTTTTTACGGCGATACCCGCCCAGACGGCGGTCGTGGAGAAAGTGGTGGCCGTGGTGAACAACAGGATAATAACGCTCAGCGAACTTAATCAGGAGTTAAAGGAAGTAGTCGTAAATCCTGAGGTGGAAGTAAACGTCCGCGAAGTACTCGCCGCCATGATAGATCGTATCCTGCTCGATCAGCAAGCGGCCGCAAGGAAAATATCAATAAGCGACGAAGAGGTAAGAGCGATAGTAAAGAACCAGCAGGAAGCACTTAACCTCGATGAAGAAGCCATAGCCGAGGAGCTTAAAAAACAGAATATGACCGAAGACCTCTTCTACCGCCAGTGGAAATACCAGATACTCTCAAGAAGGCTTCTTGACCTGGTCACGCAGGGAAGCATAGCGGTAACGGACGAAGAGATAGAGAAATACCACAGAGAACACTATGAAGAAGACAGCACTTACGGAAGGCAGACTAAGATTGCTCACATACTGATCAATAAGGAAGAGGAAAACGCCCTCTCCAAAGCGGAAGAAGTGCTGGAACTCGCAAAATCCGGAGAGCCCTTCGCGGAACTCGCCAGAAAGTACTCGATGGATGAATCATCGGCGCGAAGCGGCGGACTGCTGGGACATTTCGTCAAGGGAGACCTGGTTCCCGAGATTGAAAATGCCGTGGAGCAGACCGAGGTGAACGGCATCGCAGGGCCGATAGAAAGCTCCCGCGGCTACCACATAGTAAAGGTTCTTGAAAGAACCGAGGAAGGAGAGTCCTCGGTTTCCCGTTACAAAGACCGCATAAAGCATCAGCTCTACATGGAGAAAGTTGAGCGGTTCATAACCTCTTGGCTTGAGGACATCAAGAAAAACTCCTACATAGAGATAAAGATCTGAAGTTCCCCGTACTTACTCCTCCGCCGCGTAAGCTTCGGGGGGAAGACACGTGCACACCAGATTCCTGTCACCGTAAGCGTTGTCTATTCTTGATACCGACGGCCAGAACTTGCTGGTCCTCAAGTAAGGAAGCGGAAAGAAAGCCTTTCGGCGGGAGTAGGGATGTTCCCAGTCGGAAGACACAAGATCCAGCACCGTGTGGGGGGAATTTCTGAGTACGTTATCCGAAGGATCCGCCCCGCCGTCGATGATCTCCTGAATTTCCCCGCGTATCTTTATCATCGCATCGCAGAACCTGTCCATTTCCTCCATGGATTCACTCTCCGTGGGTTCCACCATCAGGGTTCCCGTAACCGGCCACGACATCGTCGGCGCATGGAATCCGTAATCCATGAGTCTTTTGGCCACGTCTTCCACGGTTATTCCCGCACTTTTCCCAAGCTCGCGCAGGTCAAGTATGAATTCATGGGCGACCCTTCCGTTTTCTCCCTCGTAGAGAATATCGTAGTGCTGCCCGAGCCGGGTCTTAAGGTAATTGGCGTTCAGTATCGCGTACCGTGATGCCTCGCTCATTCCGTCCCGCCCAAGAAGCCTTATGTATCCGTAGGATATAAGCAATATGCTCGCACTTCCCCAAGGAGCCGCAGATATCGCTCCGCAGGGCTTCTCACCCCCTACCCCCTCCACAACAGCGTGCCCGGGAAGATGCGGGGCAAGGTGGGGTGCAACGCATATGGGACCCATTCCCGGCCCCCCGCCTCCATGGGGGATACTGAAAGTCTTGTGCAGGTTTATGTGGCATACGTCAACACCAATTAGGGAGGGAAAACAGAGACCTACCTGTGCGTTAAGATTTGCCCCGTCCATGTACACCTGCGCGCCACTTGAGTGAATTATGTCGCATATCTCACTTATTCCGGACTCGAACACCCCGTGAGTCGAAGGATATGTAATCATCAGGCAAGCCACTTTCCCCTCGTTTTTCCGGCAGCACTTTCGAAGGTCGTCTATGTCCACATCCCCGTTTTTCCGGCATTTTACCACCACGACGTCCATACCCGCCATGCGGGCGCTTGCGGGGTTGGTTCCATGCGCGGAAGAGGGAATCAGCACCACGCGCCTCTCAGTTTCTCCTTTCTCTTCAAAGTACTTACGTATGACCATAAGGCCCGCGTACTCTCCTTGGGCTCCCGAGTTAGGCTGAAGCGAGCAGGCGTGAAGCCCGGTTATTTCGCAGAGATACTTTTCGAGTTCACCAATCACCTGTGCGTATCCCGCCGCCTGATCCCGGGGCGCAAAAGGGTGGATTCTCGAAAATTCCTCCCAGCTTATTGGTACCATCTCGGTCGTACCGTTTAGCTTCATGGTGCAGGAACCGAGAGGAATCATGGAATGGGCCAAGGAAAGATCCCTGCCCTCGAGGCTTTTTATATACCTGAGCATCAGGGTTTCCGAATGGTAGCGGTTAAAAACGGACTGGGCAAGAAAATCACCCTTCCTAAGAAGGTTCTCGGGCACGGACCCAATGGCGCGAGCACGGTCCGCGGTGACGGATACCTCTTCGCCGAGTTCAAGGGAATCCGAAAAAAGCGAAAGTATCTCGGCTACATCTTCTTCGGTTACCGTTTCGTCAAGTGACATGCAGACTTTGCGGTCCGGAAGATATCTGAAGTTGATTTTTCTTTTGAGCGCCTCTGCGCGAAGGGTTTCAAAAGATTCTTCGCCGCAGGGGGAAAGATCCACGAGAAGGGTGTCGAAAAACACCTCGTTTAGCTGGGCAAGCCCCATTTCCTTAAAGCCCAGATCGAGCATCTTCGCAAGCGTGTTTATCCTCCCGGAAATGCGCCGCAGCCCGGCCGGACCGTGGTAAACCGCATACATCGAGGACATTATGGCGAGCAGGGATTGCGCGGTGCATATATTGGAAGTGGCCCTCTCTCTTCTTATGTGCTGTTCTCTGGTCTGAAGTGCCATCCTGTAGGCGGGATTCTTGTCCCTGTCTAAAGACACCCCAATTATTCTCCCTGGGATCTGCCTTCTGAAATCGTCTCTCGTGGCGAAATACCCAGCGTGGGGACCGCCGTAGCCTACCGGGACCCCGAATCTCTGCGAAGTTCCCACGACGGCGTCGGCTCCGAAGCGCCCGGGAGGGGTAAGCAGCACGAGGCTCATCAGATCGGCCGCGACCGCAACCATGATGCCGTGGCCGTGAGCGCTCTTGACGAATTCCGAGTAATCCCTGACTTCTCCGAACGCGTCCGGATACTGCACCAGCGCACCGAAAAAACTTCCGTCAAGCGGGACCTTCTCCTCCTCTCCCTCCACAACCCTTATTCCCAGGGGCTCGGCCCGGGCCTTCAGGACATCGATGGTCTGGGGAAAACATCTTCGGGAAACAAAAAACCCGTCGGCGTCCGCCTTCTCCCGCTTCGCGCCGCTCAGCCTGTGAAACATGGCCATGGCCTCGGCAGCCGCCGTTGCTTCATCGAGCAGCGAGGCGTTTGAAAGATCCATCCCCGTAAGTTCCGAAATCACCGTCTGGAAGTTAAGGAGGGCTTCAAGGCGTCCCTGCGATATTTCCGCCTGGTAAGGAGTGTACTGGGTGTACCAGCTTGGATTCTCGAGAATGTTTCTTGATATGACTGCCGGGACCACACAGTCGTAGTAACCCAGACCTATGTACGACCTGAACATGGTGTTCCGACGCGCGACACCCCTTATATGGTCAAGATAGGAGCTCTCGGTCATGGCAGCGGGGACGGCCATTTCGGTCTCTGAAAGCAGGTCAGCCGGTATGGTTTCCCGCACCAGTTCCTCAAGACTCCCCGCCCCAGTGCACGAAAGCATCTCGTGTGTTTCCTCGGGCGTGGGACCTATATGCCGCGCCGAGAAAAAATCCTCTCGTTCATAAATGCCGTTTTCGTTTCGCAATCACAACTCTCCCCGAAAAATCAAGTGAAACGCCCTGCCCCATCCATACCACCGGAACATATCAGGCATCTTCCTCGTCTTCTATCAGTTCTTCGTAACCGGAAGGATCAAGAAGACTCTCGACTTCACTTTCGTCAAGTTCGTCGGTATGGATCTTTACGATCCATCCGTCGCCGTAAGGGTCGGCGTTTACAAGTTCCGGAGAATCCACGAGAAGATCGTTTACCTCGGCAATTTCCCCGGAGACCGGAGCAAAAAGCTCAGAAACCGCCTTTGTCGACTCCGCTGCACCGAAGGAATCCCCCTGAACAATTTCAGCCCCTTCAACCGGCAGTTCGACAAAAACTATCTCCCCCAAGGCTTCCTGCGCGTAATCTGTTATTCCGATCACAGCCCTGTCCTCTTCAAATCTCACCCACTCATGCTCCTCAGTATATTTCAAGTCTTTCGGTACACTCATAACCTAAATGCTCCTTATATGTTCGTTGATTAAGACATACCGTCCTTATGAAGCGGAAATTCAGAAGAAACCGCCTTTCTCACATCTCCCCGGATCTCGATCCCTATCTCATCTCCGTACTTAATTTCACCCGAGGCAACCGAAGCAATGCCCACACCAATATCAAGAACCGGTGACATGGTGCCGCTTGTAACCTCTCCTATCTTTTTTCCGTTCTTCACTACCCCGTAACCGTGTCTTGGAACCCCCCTATCGAGCATCTTAAAACCGATGGTTTCTCTGGCCGTTCCGCTCTCCATCTGCTCCAAGAGTATATCTCTGCCTATAAAATCGCCTTTGTCCATCTTCACGTATCTATTAAGGCCAGCCTCGACCGGAGTCTTTTTCTCATCCAGTTCGTTTCCGTAAAGAGGATATCCGGCTTCTATCCTAAGCGTGTCGCGCGCTCCCAGACCGCAAGGAGCAATCCCGAATTCGCTTCCGCTTTCAAAAAGTTTCTCCCAGATCCCGACCGCGTCTCCCGCGGGCACGAACAGTTCAAAGCCATCTTCACCCGTGTAACCCGTTCTGGCCGCTATAACCCCCGCCGCATCACCCTCAAGAATCCTGAAAGAGAATCTCGGGAAATCCCGAACGCTCTCCTCGCCAAGCGCCTTTTCCATTACTGATACAGAACGGGGTCCCTGAACGGCGATCTGCGCGTAGGCAGAGCTTGCATCGGTTATCTCAACGTCAAGTCCCTCGCAGTTATCGCCGATCCAGCGGTAGACCTTCTCGGTATTGGACGCGTTTACACACACAAGGAAATGCTCGGCCGAGAACCTGTAGGTTATGAGATCGTCAACCGCCCCGCCGTCAGAGTAGCAGAAAAGACCGTAGCGGGCCCGGCCGTCGCGAAGCGTCACCATGTCGTTGGTGTTAAGCCTCTGGCAGAGGTCTTCAGCCTGGGGCCCAGTGATCTCTATTTCTCCCATGTGGCTTACGTCGAAAAGGCCGCAGGCAGTCCTGACCGCCATGTGTTCCTGTCTTATACCTTCGAACTGAAGAGGGAGCTTCCACCCGGCAAAATCGATCATCCTCGCCCCGAAACTCTTGTGTGTTTCGTATAAAGGAGTGTAAGTCATATACTAGATTAAACATCCAAAAAAGTGGACTGTCAAAAGAGGCCTTTGCGATGCGGCGATTTTCAGGATTTGGCTTCCGCAGCGAAAACGGGAGGAACTCTGACTTCCGGGGGCCTTGCGGCGAGGAGTTCCGGTCAGGTTCCGGCATGAGCGAAAAAACCAGCCTGCGCCGGCCTGTCCCTGTTCCGCCGTTTGTTTCCAGGCAATCGGGAAATTCTCAGCCCCGGGCTCTTGTTCTTCCAAGCGCCGCAAAGACAAGAAGAGCGAGGAGAAACAAGCTGAACGCGGAAGAATTATCTTTGGGGTTTAGGGCGCAGCCTCCGCCCCCGGAACTTGTTATCATTATCTCCCTGAGCCTTTTAAGTTCGGAAACGCTCTCCGGAATCTCTGCTCCGGTGAGATCAAGCTCCGTCACTCTTCCATCATCATCCGTAGTGACTCCCTCGTGCCAGTCCTCGAAGTTATAGGGGTCCCCATAGTTCTCAAACCACTCGGGATTAATGTTAAGCATTTCCGCTATGTCTCTTAACACCGCTCTCTCAACGGCCAGTATAAGATCCTCTGGCACTTCTCCCGAAAGATCTTCTTCGTTTCCCCACAGGGCAAGCTCCTTCAGTTCCGAAAGACACAGAAGTTCTCTTGCCGGCACCTCTCCCGAGAGAGCGTTATGCGAAAGACGCAGGGATACTACGTTTCCGTCTTCATCCGTTTTCACTCCGAACCACTCCTGCGGAGGTTCGGGGGAGTTCCAGTTCTCATTCTCATCCCAGTTCTCTCCCCCGGTCGTTTCGTAGAAATTCCCAAGGGTTTCTCTATCTTCCTGCGAACAGAGCGTTGAGAGCTCGTCATCTTCAGGCGGAGGCTCATCACTGCTGCCTGATGGAGGTAAACCTCCGCCTCCGCCGCCCGTGGACGTTCCTCCCGTGTTAGGGGCTCCCCCTCCGTCACCGCCGCCCGCAGGAGGTCCGCCAGGGGGCGTTCCGCCTGTGTTCGGGGGAGGCGTGTCTGTGGGCGTCCTGCCGGTGTTCCCGGGATCGGCCGCCGCCTGCGCGCCCTTGACCTGGATGCGCGTCGGGCCGACGACGGTCGCCGTCACCGTGTTCGACAGCGCCCGAATGTCTCGCGTGCACACTGCGCCTTTGGTGTCGCAGTCCCGTCCCCCGGCCAGCGTCACAGTGACCTTGCTCCACGAGGACGGCCTGACACGAACACGCCACAGCCCGGCATCGGCCTGCTCGACCATCACAACACTGCCCTGCGTCACCTCGAATGACGACGCACGGGGCGACTTGCTGAAGTTGCCGATCGTCTCGCTCAGACGCACCAGCAGGTCGAACGTCCCCTTGCCGTCGTGCGCCGCCGGGACCTGCTCGAAGGACGCGGTCAGCGCTTCCGTCCGGTCCAGGTCGTTGCTGCCGCCGCCCAAGAACATCTGCGGGGTCGTGGCCTCGACTCCATCGGACCACTCGCCCCGCCGGCCGAAGATGTTGCGCGCCCGCGCCCTGAACGTATACGCCGTCCCGGGCGTCAGGCCCGTCAGCTTCACTGTTGTGGTTGGGCACGACCGGTTAGCGTTGTATTCAGCAAGGGTGAATTCATGAGTCGAGAAGACCTCGGAATCGGAACCGTCCGACTTTTTGACCCCCACCTGGTAGTTCGTCACATGCCCACTGCCCGGTGTTACGCACGGGATGCTGAAGCTCAACGTCCTCGCTCCCGCTGCTGCCGTGACCTCCGTCGGCACGGGCTTGCCGGGAGCCGGACCGTGGGAATGCGTAAACGTAGCGGACACTATGACCCAGTTGCCTACAAAGGGGTCGTTCACGTCGTTGGGGTTCACTCGTACCGCCCGGATCCGAAAATGGTATTTGGCCCCGTAAGCGACCCTGACCGGCGGGTTTCTGCCGAGCTCTCTGTCGCTAGGAAACGAGTAGCTGGTGGCGGTATGGGATACTACGGTGCCGCCGCCAGTGGGCCTGATCGGTTGCCAGTCCGCGGAGTCTTCGGCGGGGGCGGTGGCGCCTTTGTACCAGTCAATTTCGTAGCTGAGCGGCGTGCCGTTCCAGGACGCCGGCGCCTGCCAGGTCAGTATCAACGAATTACCGGAGTAACTATAGCTTGAGGCCGCCTGCACGTTGCGCGACAGGCCGGGGGGGACCTGCGCCTGCGCGGGTACCGCGTGGAACTGCGAGAGAGCGCCGAGCAAAGCGGCCAGCACAAGGGAAACTAATGTCCCCCGCTTATGTATTACAGAATCAAGTTTTTGTGGGGGGGGGCAGAAGAGAACTCGTATCGTGCCAGTTTCTTGTTACGCGTGAAAGTCTTCATGGAACCAGTTTTCCCCCTTGATTGCAGACTTCCCATATTAGGAATATACGGTCGGTCTAGATACATACGACTAGTCTAACAAAGATGAATGCGCGCTGTCAAATCTCAGTTCAGGCCGAGGTTTTGCACGGATTCGCACCCGATGACTATGCCCGCCACAAGCCCCCTCCACATCGCCGCCGCGGGATATTCGCTGCGTCCGCGCATGGCCGATAGAGCTTTTAGAGCTTGCCGTTGGGAAGGGAGTCAACAACATGTCCGAGACGTCTGAGGTCTGAGAGTTTATCGACTTGTTCCCAGGAAAAAGGTAAACCAGGTTGTGTTTTGAGCGGATTTTCGGTGAAGGATGGACCCTGGGGCGGAATTTGCGGTTTCCGGGGATATCAAGCCTGGTTTTCCAGCGCTTTTAAGGAATCTGCGGGGTGAAAAGTTTTTTGCCTCCTGCCAAAACCCCCGCCCCATATACTCATTCTTAACTGCACAAGTCCCTCCAAAACAATCTCGAGGTACAATTGTATCACTTGTTCGGGGATGCCCCAATTCCCGGAGCTGCCAATCCGATTGAGAGGATAATAGGGGTGGAAGTTTTCCCATACGGGCAAAGCGTGTTGATGCTGTGTGCGCAAGGTCAATTCACACATCGGGGACTAGGCAAGGAAGCGGGAGATAGATTGATATTTACCTGCTGAAGGGCCCTAAGAGAAAAGATGGAGTTGAAACAGGGTAACGGACAACTGGATATATGACATGAAAATGTCTTTATGATAAACTCCGTATCAAATGATGTCATGGTTGAATGGAACCGGAACACCAAATTTAGAACAGACCATCGTCAATGCTGCTTTGGCAGGCCGTATGCCGGGCGGGCGGAAGCCAGAAACTGAACGCAAGATGAATTATCCTAGAACAATTGTCTACGCAATATGTCTCTGTTTGGTTGTCTTGTTATCGTCAACGTCGGCAGTAGCGCAGACTTGGAATGCATTCAATGCACAGTTGCTCTATGGTGCGGACTTCAAACTGGAGCGTGAGAAAGCGGAAACCCTCACTCTGGAATGGATTAACGGCTGGGCCTATGGTGATAACTTTGCCTTTGTGGATATCCGACCATTGAGAGGTAACAGTTCGTTCTATGGGGAGTGGTCACCCCGTCTGAGCTTCTCCAAAATAAGCGGTAAAGCTTTTTCCGCGGGGCCGGTGGAAGATGTGCTTCTATCCGGCTCTTTTGAAAAGGGGGAAGGCTTTACCAATTATCTCGTTGGCGGCGCGGTGGATCTTGATGTGCCCGGGTTTAATTTCGTCCAGACAAACGGCTATTTAAGGGAGAATCCGAACCTTTCCGGAACAACTTGGCAGATGACAGTGGTTTGGAATGCGACCTTCGAAACGGGGCCGGCGCACTGGATTTTTCATGGCTATTTCGACTGGGCCGGCTCAGAGGGTGAGCCTGGAACATCCGCCTATGAAAAACAAAACTTTCTTATTCAGCCTCAGCTCCTGCTGGATGTGGGTCGTCTGGTGAAACGCCAGAAGCAGGTATATGTCGGTATTGAGTGGTGGTATTGGCACAACAAGTTTGGCATCTCGGGGATCGAGGAATCAGTTGTTCAGGCAATGATAAGGGTGAATTTATAGCTGATACCCATTGCCAGGCACAGCAGAAAGACCGTCGGCTGCAGGCACATCCGCGGGAACCAGACGCGCGGGGCTTTGCCCGCAGTAGCTTTTTCATTATAATCGATAGTTTATTGCAGATTCGCCGTTTGGTTCTGCGGTTGCACACAACCCCGGAATAAGACATGAAAAACCTCTTTTTCCCCGCAGGCGCACAGCCCCTTTTTTCGTCCTCCGACGCAGAGGGCTTTTTCGGCCTCATGGTGGACAATCTCGTCCAGTACGTTCTGATCATCATACTGCTCACCGGTCTTGTGGGTCTGCAAAGAGAGTTTGTTATCTCTTCGGTTCTCCCGGCCATAGCGGTATCGCTCATCATCGGAAACCTCTACTACGCCTGGCTCGCGCAACGACTCTCGGCAGCCACCGGAAGAAAAGACGTGACCGCGCTTCCCTACGGGGTAAACACGATTTCCCTGTTCGCCTTCATCTTTCTGGTCATGATCCCGGCGAAACTCGCAGCCGAAAGCCGGGGAGTCCCGCCTCAGGAAGCCGCGCTTGTGGCCTGGCGCGTCGGGGTCGCAGCGTGCTTTCTCTCCGGAATCATTGAACTCGCAGGGTCTCTGATAGCGGAAAGGATCAGAAAGGCCACTCCGCGCGCCGCGTTGCTCACTTCCCTCGCCGGAATAGCCGTAGCGTTTCTCTGCATGGACTTTGCCGCAAGATGCTTCGCCCATCCTCTGGTCGGCCTGCTCTCTCTTGGAGTGCTGCTGTTCGCCCTGCTCTCAAGAACGAGGCTTCCTTTTGGAATTCCGGGGGTCGGCCTGGCGCTTATCCTGGGAATATTCACCGCGTGGCTTCTCTTTGCGGCGGGATTCGGAGCGGAAACCACGGTGTCTGGACCTGCAGTGAACCGAGCTCTCGGCGACGTGGGATTCTATCTCCCCATTCCGATTCTGGGTGATCTAGTAGCCGGGCTTTCGGACCCCCTCGTGCGCTCGGTGCTGATTCCCGTCGTGCTTCCGATGGGTCTTTATAATATCCTTGGATCCCTTCAGAACATAGAGTCCGCCGAGGCTGCTGGAGACCCCTACCCCACCGGGCCGTGTCTTGCGGTTAACGGCGCGGGGTCGATAGCCGCGTCACTTTTCGGATCGTGTTTCCCAACGACCATATATATAGGACATCCAGGATGGAAAGAGATGGGAGCGAAGGGGGGCTACTCGGTAATAAACGGGATTTTCTTCGCCGTGGTGTCGCTTGTCGGTCTGGGTTCCCTGGTCGCGGCCCTAGTGCCGATTGAGGCCGCCGGAGTAATCCTCATATGGATAGGTCTTGTGATGACATCCCAGGCGTTTCAGACCACTCCACGCTCCCATGCCCCCGCCGTGGCCCTGGGACTGATACCCGCGCTTGCGGCGTGGGGAACCGTGGTGGTTTCCCAGACCGTTTCGGCTGTGGGAGCCGCTATCTCGGACGGTTCGGTGGCCACGCGCGCGTTTGAGAACCTTAATGCGTTTGTCTTCTCGGGTCTTCAGCTGCCCGGACTGGTAGCGCTTTCCCAGGGATTCATGCTTTCGTCGGTGGTCTGGGCCGCAACGGCCGTCTGCCTCGTTGAACGCAGACTCACCCAGGCGGCAGCGTGGATGGGAGCGGGAGCCGTGATGGCGTTTTTCGGCTTCATACACGCGGGAGAGATCTCGGTTGAAGGAAACCTTTATTCTCTCGGTTTCGGAACGGGAGCCAAGTGGGCAGCCGGATATGCTCTTTCGGCAGCCTTTTTCGTGATTGTCTCCCACGTTAACCGCAAAAGCAGCGGGGGCGCAACAGGTTGACCGACAGAGACGACTCCCGAAGAATACGGGATTTCTACTCCGCTCTTTACGGGAGATACGGCCCGCAGAACTGGTGGCCCGCCCGGACGAGGTTTGAGTGCGCAACGGGAGCCATACTCACTCAGAACACCTCTTGGAAGAACGTGGAAAAAGCCATAGAGGCGCTCAGGGGAAATTCCATGCTTTCTGCGGAAAAGATAAAAGCGGCTTCGCACGAGCGCATCGCCGTCCTGATCCGCCCCTGCGGATATCACAACTTAAAAGCCAGGAGGCTTAAGAACTTCCTCGATTTCCTGTTTGCCGATTACGGAGGAGTGATGGAGAACATGTTGACTGAGGACACCGACAGACTCAGGGAAAGGCTGCTCTCGGTAAACGGCATCGGCGAAGAGACGGCTGACTCAATACTGCTCTACGCACTAGGCAAACCCGTGTTCGTGGTTGATAACTACTCCCGCAGAATTCTCCGCCGCCACCGCCTGATCCCCGAGGAAGCAAGCTACTCGGAAATGCAGGAACTTTTTGTGCGAAGCCTTTCTCTTGACGCGGAAGTTTTCGGAGAGTACCACGCGCTCATAGTGAAAACGGGGAAGCTTCACTGCCGGAAAACCCCCAACTGCGAAGGCTGCCCGCTTGAGCACGACCCGCACGATCCCGGTATAGATTCGTTTTAGCAGAAAATAGAAACAAAGCCCCGGTCGGGGCGGAAATCAGCCTTTTTTCGAGGTCGCGAACTCCACCACGGCCTTGAAGCTCTCCGGGTTTCTCACAGCAAGTTCAGAGAGACTTTTTCGGTCAAGCTCGACCCCCGATTTCTTGAGCGCGTCAATGAACCTGCTGTAGGAAAGGCCGAAGGGTCTTACCCCGGCATTTATCCTCATGATCCAAAGCGCCCTGAAATCCCTTTTTCTGCGACGCCGGTCCCTGTAGGAATAGGCAAGCGCCCTGAGTATGGTTTCTTTCGCCCTTCTGAAATTGTTCTTTCTTCTGCCCCAGTACCCCTTGGCAAGCTTAAGAACTCTTTTTTTCCGTCTTTTGGAAGTAACTCCTCTTTTTATACGCATCGGTATTCTCCGTCCGTGTCAGCTCACAGGTAAGGAACGTAGGTTTTGATCTTCTTAGCGGCGGAACCTTCAATGAAATCCGTTTCCAGCAGTCTCCGCATCCTCTTTGAGCTTTTCTTTACGTTTATGTGGCTTTTACCACCCTTGTTTCTTCTTATCTTTCCGCTTCCCGTAACGGAAAACCTTTTCGCCGCGCTGCGGTTCGTTTTCATCTTAGGCATCTAGTACATCCCTCACTGTTTTTTTGCTGGTACAAGAATCATTATCAGGTTCTTGCCCTCTATTTTGGGCTCCATGTCGACCGAGGCCACATCGGACAGTTTTTTGCGAACATCATTGGCGAGTTCGCGACCGAGTTCCGGATGAACTATTTCCCTGCCCCTGAAAAATATCCTCATCCTGGTTTTATGACCCGCTTCAAGAAAACCCTTCATCCGGTTTACTTTGACTTCAAGGTCGTGTTCTCCTATGTTAGGCCGAAATTTTATCTCCTTTATCGTCTGATCTTTCTGTTTTTTCGCGCTCCGCTGCTTTTTAAGTTCGTACTTGAACTTCCCGTAATCCATGAGCCTGCATACGGGGGGAGTGGCGTTTGACGAAACCTCAACCACATCGACTCCCTTTTCCTCCGAGATCCGCAAAGCGTCTTCAATACTTACGATTCCCAACTGCTCGCCTTCGACATCTATGAGCCTTACCTCCCTTGCGGTAATTCTCCTGTTAATGCGAGTCTCAGGAACACGCGGCCTAGAATAATTGCTTCTCCTCCTAGCTATACCGTTACCTCCATCCACCTGTAGGGATCGTTCTCCCCGGCGACGATTTCGATAAAATCATCCAAAGGCAACGCCTCCATGGCGTCCCCGCCGTATTTTCTGGGAGTAACCGTTCCCGTTTCGACCTCCTTGTCTCCTACAACCAGCAGATAGGGAATTTTCATTACCTGCGCTTCCCTAACCTTATACCCTAGCTTCTCGTTTCGCAAATCACTGCCGACCCTGATTCCCCGGCGCCGAAGCTCGGCGCAGACTTCCTCGCAGTACTCGGCCTGGCTCTGTCCCACTGATGCCACTCTCACCTGCTCGGGGCTGAGCCAAAGCGGAAACGCTCCCCCGTAATGTTCTATCAGGATTCCGAAGAACCGTTCAATCGAGCCGAATATGGCCCTGTGTATCATTATCGGGGTATGTCTAGCGTTATCATCACCCACAAACTCCATTTCAAACCGCTCGGGCAGGTTGAAATCTACTTGAATAGTTGAACACTGCCAAGCCCTGCCTATCACATCCTTTATCTTAAGATCTATTTTGGGGCCGTAAAACGCTCCCCCGCCGCTGTCTACTCCGTAGGGAAGACCGACATCTGAGAGAGCCTGCTCGATGGCCTCTATCGACCTCTCCCAGTTCTCCTCGCTTCCGACGAACTTCTCCGGGCGCGTCGAAAGGAAAATCTCGTAATTATCAAACCCAAAAGTTCTCAGAAAATCCAGAGTGAGGTGAAGCACCCCGGAGACCTCCTCGCGTATCTGGTCGGGTCGGCAGAATATGTGGGCGTCGTCCTGGGAAAACCCCCTCACCCTCAGAAGGCCGTGAAGAACCCCCGAGCGCTCGTACCGGTACACAGTTCCTATCTCTGCCCACCTGATCGGCAGGTCCCTGTAGCTTCTTGTTTTTGTTTTGTACACAAGTATGTGGAAGGGGCAGTTCATGGGCTTTACTTGATAATCGGAGTTTTCAACCTCCATGCACGAGAACATGTTCTGCGAATAGAAGTCCACGTGACCGCTCGTGCGCCAGAGATCAAGCTTGGCCATATGCGGGGTGTAGAGCACCTCGTAACCCCGGGAGATATGCTCCCTCTTCCAGAAATCCTCTATCACGCTTCTTACCTTAGCCCCCCTCGGATGCCAGAGAATAAGGCCGGGACCTATCTCCTCGTTCACGCTGAAAAGATCAAGCTCTCTTCCAAGCTTGCGGTGATCCCTTTTTTTAGCCTCCTCAAGATCGCGCAGATACTTGCGCAGATCCTTTTTGTCCCAGAAGGCCGTTCCGTAAATTCTCTGAAGCATCGGGTTGTTCTCGTTGCCCCTCCAGTAAGCCCCTGCGGAACTCGTGAGCTTAAAGGCCTTTATGAGCCCCGTTGAGGGAAGATGGGGGCCCCGGCAGAGATCATACCAGTCAGTCTGATCGTATATTGTTATATCCTCCCCTTCGGGAAGGTCGTTTATTATCTCAACCTTGTAGTTCTCCTTTATCCCGGAGAAAGTGGCGACGGCCTCTTCCCTGGTGACCGATCTTCTTACAAGAGGGCGGTTTTTCTTTATTATCTCGAGCATCTTCGCTTCGATGTTCTCAAGATCCTCGGGAGTGAAGCCCCTTTCGAAGTCAAAGTCGTAGTAAAACCCGTTCTCTATCACGGGACCTATGGTGACCCGGGCCTCGGGGAAAAGAGACTGGACGGCTTCGGCTAGAACATGGGCCGTGGTGTGCCGAAGAAGCCCCAAAGATGCCTCGGTATTGCTTTTTACGGGCAGGAGACCGCAGTCGCCCTCAAGACGGTGCCAGAAATCAACGACCTGGCCATCTGCAATAGCGCCTACGGTGCGCTTGTCTCCGTCAAGCTCCTCCAGTATTTCCCCAACGGTGATTCCGGAAGAAAACGCACCCTGCTTTCCGTCGATATTTACCTGTATTTCCAACCGATTCGTCCCCTGAATTACATGGTGAGCACGGCAGGATTTGAACCTGCGACCCCTTGCACGTCAAGCAAGTGCTCTGCCACTGAGCTACGTGCTCAAAAACTTGGTATTGTCTTTAATTATCCCATATTGTCAAGAACGGCGGGAACGCTTGAGAATGACGGTGGTTTCGGGTAGTTTCACCATTCAGTCAAAGCATCCCGCAAAAACGGGAATCAAGTGACGGAACCATTCGCAAAACTATACTCAACACGGATTTCATCGGGCTGGAAGAAGCCAGAAGGGGCAAGGTAAGGGATATCTACGATCTCGGCGAGTGTATCGTGATGATAGCAACCGACCGCATCTCGGCCTTCGACGTGATACTCCCAAACGGAATCCCCGCAAAGGGGGAGGTGCTGAACCGTATCTCCGAGTTCTGGTTTCGAAAAACAGAGGATATCATCCCGAACCACATGATCTCAACAGACCCCGAGGATTTTCCCGAGCCCTTCGGGAACCACTCCGAGACGCTCGCCGGCCGCTCCATGCTCGTCAGAAAGACAGACCCGCTTCCCGTGGAGTGCGTCGTAAGAGGCTATATAAGCGGTTCGGGGTGGGAGGAGTACAAAAAAACCGGGGCCGTGTGTTCCATACCTCTTGGGGGAGGGCTAGTTGAGTCGCAGAAGCTTCCGGAACCCGTCTTCACCCCGTCAACCAAGGCCGAGCAGGGAACACATGACGAGAACATAACGTTCGGGAAAGTGCGCGATATGATAGGCGGGGAACTGGCGGGCAGGGTGCGGGACTCAAGCATCGAAATCTACGCGGCCGCCGCGAAAATAGCCGAGGAAAAGGGAGTTATAATAGCGGATACGAAATTCGAGTTCGGCATAGACCCCGACACTGAAGAGCTCATCCTGATAGACGAGGCCCTAACGCCTGACTCATCAAGGTTCTGGCCCCTTGCGGACTACGCCCCCGGCGGGCCGCAGACAAGTTTTGACAAACAGTTCGTAAGAGACTACCTCAAGCAAACGGGCTGGGACAGAAATCCCCCGGCTCCCGAGCTTCCGCCCGACATAGTGAGGAAAACAAGCGAAAAGTATCTTGAGATGCTCAGGCTTTTCTGCGGAGGATAGCGCTTTGGGAAAAACAAGTTCTCCATGTAACGGCATATGCATAATGGACGAGGACACGGAGCTCTGCGTAGGATGTCTTCGCACAAGCGACGAGATAGCTAAATGGGAAGATTATTCAGACGAGCAGAGAGCGGATGTCATGCGTGAAATAACGCAGCGGGAGGCGGAACAAAACCAGTGAAGACCGTGAGCATCCTTGGCTGCGGCTGGCTCGGAGAGCCGCTCGCATTCTCCCTCAAGGAAGCGGGTTTTTCGGTAAGAGGATCGGTTAGAACACCCGAGGGGCTACCCGCCCTTTCGGAAAAGGGGATAAAGCCCTACCTTCTAGATATAGCCCCCGAGGTAAACGCAGAGAGAGCGGATGAGTTTTTCTCCTCTGATGTTCTTTTCATAAACTTTCCCCCCGAGCGAAGAGACGACATCGAGACCTATCATGAAAAGCAGATCGAAAACCTCATCGAGGCGATACCGAACCCCCGGGGAAAGATGGTCATTTTCGCCAGTTCAACCTCCGCTTATCCAAATACAAACGGAGTCGTGAGGGAAGAGGACTCCATCTCTCCTGACAAACCGTCGGGAAAGGCTCTTCTGCGCGTGGAGAAGCTTTTAATGAATAACGCTGAATTCGATACGACCGTGATACGTTTTTCGGGACTCATAGGCTACGACAGGGCTCCAATAAAATCGATAAGAAAGAAAAAACTGGTGCTAAACCCCGACTGCCCCCTTAACCTCATACACCGTGATGACTGCATAGGAATCGTGAAAAGCATAATAGATCTCGACGTGAGAAATACGGTCCTCAACGCCACCTGCGACGAGCATCCAACTAGAAGGGAATATTATTCGCGTGAAGCCCGGAAATACGGAATCCCGCCACCGTTTTTCGAAACGGAAAATCCCCCGGAGTACAAAATAGTCTCAAACGAGAAACTTAAAAAAACGCTCGGTTACACACTTATTTATCCGGACCCGCTTGGGATTCCGTAAAGAAATGAGGGCCACCTGAAAAGCCCTCAGCAACAGCATGTCTTCAGTTACCAGTTCCAACGGGAAATCCCTTCACTTAAGACCCTGTTTATCAGGAGACCGTAGGCGGAATCGGTTCTGATAGAGAAACATCAACCTTGTATTTTCCGATACACTTCTCTCAAAGCATGGTAATATGTTTTAGGAGTTATGCGTCAAGAACGGGGTGTGTCACTTCTGGAGAAAAACACCAACATCTTGCTTGAAACTGCAGCCGGAGAGCATGGCAACAACGAAACAGGAGACCGTTTCTGTTTTGCGGCAACGTGTTGACATCGCTAGTAATTCCCGGTTTCAGAAAGGATTTTCGGACAGTTGTCGTACCAATATCCCGAGTTCGATAATGTCGGCGGAGGAAAGCAAATCGGATTGAAGTAATGGCTAAAGCAATTCGTCTCGTGCACCAACCATTTCTGCCTGGAATTTCTACCGCGGAAGCCGAAGCGGCAACAATGGCGGAAGCTGGTATAAAAGAACGCGGTGCAGTTACAACCCGTCGCGAAGTAGTGGACTTCATCCTTGATCTGACGGAATACACAACCGACAAGGTACTTTACAAGCAACGCCTGCTTGAACCTTCTTTCGGCGATGGAGAATTTCTTCTGGCAGCCGTAGAACGTCTTCTGACCACTTGGCGTAACTCTGAAGCTCCCTATACTGTCTTGCTGAACGCCATCCGCGCGGTGGAATTACATCACCCTACCTTTAAAAGAACTCGCGAATGCTTGAACAATATCCTCTCCCGGGAAAAACTTACCGCCCAGACGCGGACCATCTTGCTGGACAAATGGCTGATCCAAGGCGACTTCCTTCTTGAATTTATGGGCGGCCATTTTGATTATGTGGTCGGCAATCCGCCTTATGTAAGACAAGAAGCAATTCCCGCCGATCTGATGAAGGAATACCGGCAACGGTTCCACACAATTTTTGACCGCGCCGATATATATATTCCATTCATCGAGAAATCCCTGTCCCTTCTGTCCGAAAACGGAAACCTCGGTTTCATCTGTGCGGACAGGTGGATGAAAAACCGCTATGGAGGACCGCTTCGTAAACTGGTGGCAGAGAACTATCGTTTAAAATTTTACGTGGACATGGTAGATACACCCGCCTTCCATTCCGACGTTATCGCCTATCCGGCAATAACAATCATCTCCAAAGAACCCTCAGGCCCAACTCGTCTCGCCCGTCAACCCGAGATCAGCGTCGACAGTCTGGCCGCCTTATCTCAGAAGATGTTGTCGCGGGAACCGCCGGACACCAAAGACATAGAGCAGGTCAGCGGAGTCGCAACAGGCACCGAACCATGGATACTGGAGTCGTTTGACCGGCTGGATTTGGTGCGGAGGATTGAACGGGAATTCCCCTTGCTGGAAGATGCCGGCTGCAATGTGGGAATCGGGGTTGCCACCGGCGCAGACAAGTTCTTCGTCGCACCGTTTGACACACTTGATGTGGAGGAGAACCGTAAGCTTCCCCTTGTTACTACGCGCGACATTGTCTCGGGCCAAGTGCGGTGGCAGGGATACGGTGTCATTAACCCGTTTGACGATGAAGGTGGTCTTGTGTCTTTAGACGACTACCCGAAACTAGCAGACTATCTTAGTCGCTATGAGCATGAAATCAGGAAACGTCATATCTCCAAGAAGAGCCCGCATAACTGGTACAGAACAATTGACCGAATCTATCCAGCACTGGCAAGACAGCCGAAACTTCTAATTCCAGACATCAAAGGAGAAGCGCAAATAGTATATGAAGACGGAATATTTTACCCGCATCACAACCTCTACTACATAACCTCGAAACAGTGGGATTTGAAGGTTCTACAGGCCGTTTTGCAATCAGGTATTGCCGAACTGTTTGTAAACACCTATTCAACGAAAATGCGCGGAGGATATCTCCGCTTTCAGGCTCAGTACCTGCGTCGCATACGCGTGCCGTTCTGGGAAGATGTGCCGGAATATCTTCGTTGTGAGCTTGTCGCCGCAGCCAAAAACGGGGATATCTCGAAACGCGATGAGGCAATATTCAAGCTATACGGTATGAATACATCTGAACGCCTTGCATTCCGTGGAAACGAAAACTGAAAACCATGGCATTTGACCTTGCAAACTACGAACGCAAAGCCGCAACAGCGGTAAGAAAGTTCTGGAAGAATCGAGAGGCGGCTCGTCAGCGACAAATCGATTCCGGAAGCACCGATCAAGGGGAACGTGCGGGAGTCACTGCCGGAAAGAACATGGATGGTTTTCTTGATCTGGCGTCTAGTCTTGTTCGCAAAAACGGCATGAAGGATGCGAAAATTCTGAAACACGGACGCGTATTAACCCTTCCCGGTTACTTTCGTCCAACGAAGATTTGGGATCTGTTGATATTGAGAAAAGACCGCCTGGTTGCAGCTATCGAGTTAAAATCACAAGTTGGCCCTTCATTCGGTAATAATTTCAACAACCGTACCGAAGAAGCCATCGGAACCGCTGTCGACCTGTGGACAGCCTATCGCGAAGGTGCGTTTGGCGAGCAATCGCAACCTTTTCTAGGCTGGCTGCTCCTTCTCGAGGACGCACCTGCATCGCGCAAACCGGTAAAAATTTTATCTCCCCACTTTCCACTGTTCCCGGGTTTTCAAAACGCCTCCTATGCAGACCGTTACAACATTTTCTGCAAAAAAATGGTTCAGGAACGCCTCTACTCGTCCGCGTGTGTCCTCATGTCTCCCCGCTCCGCCGCACGTACCGGCAAATACGTCGAAATGAGCGAGGCTACGGGTCTCCGCACTTTTGTAACGGAACTCGCGGGCCATATAGCCGCCGAAGCGGCAAGGCAGTGAACAGAATGCCCAGTTCATAGGATATATAGGTTGCCGGACAAAGAACTCGAGAATTGTTGAGAAAAACCTTAAAAAAAGGGAAAATAAACATAAGTGAGACGCCAAGTTGTACAGTATTGTTTTCGGGTGGATGCCATAAAGATTCTAAACACGAAGCGTAATTTCTCCCGCGCGGCAGCCTAGGTGCCTATGGACGGAATCAGGGAACTTGAACTTGAGAACATAGAAGCGGTAAAGGTCCTCTACGGGGAACTTAACTCGAATCTCAAGGAAATAGAAAACGAATTCGACATAAGCATCCACACCCGGGGCAACAAAATCACTCTCAAGGGGAACGAGGAGAGGACCGCGGAAGCGGGCATGCTCATGGGGCAGATGTATTCTCTTATAGAGAAGGGCTACATCCTCCAGCCTTCAGACATAAAGATAGCGAAGAGGCTTCTCAGCCAGAAAGACGCCTCCCTTGAAGAGATATTCCTCGACACTGTCTGCATATCCGTACGGAAAAAAATAATAAGCCCCAAGACGATAAACCAGAAACTCTACATCGACGCCATAAGAAGAAACGACATGGTGTTCGGAATAGGACCCGCGGGGACGGGGAAAACCTACCTGGCGATGGCGATGGCCGTCTCGGCGTTTACGAACAAGAAGGTAAACAGAATAGTGCTCGCGCGACCCGCCGTGGAGGCGGGAGAGAAACTGGGATTTCTCCCCGGCGACCTCCAGGAGAAAGTGAATCCCTACCTGCGGCCCCTTTTCGACGCCCTCTACGACATGATGGAATTTGAGAAGGCAAACAGACTGATTGAGAAAAACATGATTGAAATCGTCCCGATAGCCTACATGAGAGGAAGAACGCTAAATGACGCGTTTATAATTCTCGATGAAGCGCAGAACACAACAGCGATACAGATGAAAATGTTTCTTACAAGGCTCGGATTCGGCTCAAAAACAGTCATAACGGGAGACATTACCCAGATAGACCTTGCCAGGGAACAGAGTTCCGGGCTCATCGAAGCCATGAACATTCTCTCCGGAATAAAGGGAATAGAGTTCGTCAATTTCTCGAAAACAGATGTCATAAGACATCCGCTCGTGATGAAAATAATAGACGCGTACGAAAAAATTAAGGATAATCTCAGCGGACGTACCCCGTAACAGGAGAAAACAGATGAAAACACTCGCCGTCTTTCTTCTCGCAGCCATGCTGCTTGCTCCCGCGTGCAAAAGATGGGAGAACCCGGCGACTTCCATGGTCTCAGCCGACAAATCCGTAGCGGTTCTTATTCTTAACCCTTCTGTATATACGATGCAGGAAGTGCGTGTCAGAGGGAAAGTGTGGGAGATTGAGACGATGGGGGAACCGGCGGAATCGGCGACATTTAAGCTCGCCGACAGCGACGGAAACTACATAACTGTCGTCTGGGAAAAAGAACTCTCTTTTGCCGAGGGGGACATAGTGGAAGCTGCGGGCCTTTTCGACAGCAACTTCATCTCCTCCGAGAACAGGTTTGACCCCAAGCTTGCGGCGCAGACGATCAAGGTTCTGAAGGAAGACTGACTAGCGGGAAACCACGCAGTCTCTTAGTTCCAAGTACATGTCGCGCTGCGGTCCCACTGAGACGATCCAGACCGGAACCCCGGTCAGTTCCTCAACCCTCTTTACGAAACGCAGGGCGTTTGGGGGCAGATGTTCGGCGCTCTTTATCCCGGCCAGATCCTCATCCCACCCGTCCATCTCCTCGTATGAGGGCTCGCAGCTCTCAAGAACGGAGAGACTTGCGGGGAATTCCTTCGTGACCGACCCGTTATATCCGTAGCCCGTGCATATCTTTACTTTTTCAAAACCCGAAAGCACGTCAAGCTTCGTAAGGGCAATGGCCGTTACGCCATTTGTTCTCAGCGCATAGTTAAGCGCTACCCCATCGAGCCATCCGCACCTTCTGCTTCTCCCGGTGGTGGCCCCGTATTCCTCCCCTTCCCTTCTCAGCGCATCCTGTATCTCGCCCGATTCCTCCGTTGGAAAGGGGCCTTCCCCGACCCTAGTGGTATACGCCTTAGCGACTCCCACTATGGAGCTTATGAGCGCCGGTACCGCTCCGGTTCCGGAAAACACACCCCCAAGGCCCGCGTTTGACGACGTGACGTAGGGGTAAGTGCCGAAGTCAATATCGAGAAGCGATCCCTGAGCTCCTTCAAAAAGGATCCTCTTGCCCTCATCACCGCTTCTGCGGACAATCGCGGAGACATCCGAGATAAAGGGTCTGAGAACCTCGCCGTACCCTACATACTCTTCATACACCCTCTCAGGATCAAGGGACTCCGCCCCGAGAACCTTCTCTATATAGGCGTTTCTCTCGGCCATGACAGAAACGAGTCTATTACGAAAAGCTTCGGGTTCGGTGAGATCAAGCATCCTTATGCCCCGTCTTGCGTACTTGTCTTCGTAGACTGGGCCTATCCCCCTGCCGGTGGTGCCTATTTTCCTTCCGCTTGCGCGCCGCTTCTCCCTAAGCAGGTCTATTTCCCTGTGATAGGGCATTATCACGTGGGCCCTCTCGCTTATGAGAAAATTAGAGGGGCTCACCGGATATCCGGCGCTTCTGAGTGCGTCTATTTCCGCGACCAGCACCTTGGGATCAATGACCACCCCGTTTCCGATAAGAGACAGGCTGTTTTCCCTGAGTATGCCCGAGGGCACGTGGTGGAGTATGATCTTCTTTCCGTCCGTAACAATGGTGTGGCCCGCGTTGTTTCCGCCCTGGTATCTCACCACCAGATCGGTCCTCGAGGCTATGAGATCCACTATTCTTCCCTTGCCCTCATCCCCCCACTGCGTACCCAGGACCACTATGCTCGGCAAGCCTAGAGCCCTCCTCCGGTAAGAAGTTCCTCGAGATTGGAAAATTCCCTGATGGACCCGGTCCGGGATTCAACCAGCTTTATCTCGGAAGAAGATTCAAGCTTTATGACCCCGTATGTAGCAAACAAGCCGTCCCCGTCGAAAAAATTATTGGAATCGATCATGTCCGCGTAGCTTCCGCTTAAGTCAAGTATGACCTTGAAGCTGCTTGAGCGCAGCCACTCGGCAAGCCTTATGGCGTCACTTCTGAGATCCTGGCTTTTGGGTACTATTATGAAATGGACCTGATTCTCGCCGTCGCTGCTCTTGGTATTCTGCATAAGCGCCTCGGCGTCTATCGCGAATCCCGCGGCGGGGACGTTGCGCCCGTACCGGCTGACGAGGCCGTCGTATCTGCCACCTGTAACCAGGGAAGCGGGAGCCACGGATGATATTACCTCGAAAGTAACTCCGGTGTAGTACTCAAAACCCTTGACCTCCACGAGATCAACTGATATGTCGCATTCGATATTGTATTCCTCGAGTACGGAGATCACGGAGACGATTTCCTCGATACAGGGCCTGAATCTCTCGTTCTGGGCGGCTCTGCGAAGGATATCGGTATCGCCGTAGTAATCAGAAAGGGAGAAAAGAACATCCTTTACGTCCGCGGGAATCCCGGAGGGTTCCACTATCCTTCTTATCCACTCCTGATCCTTTTTTGCAAGCGCTTGCACAAGCTCGTCCCTTATTTCCCCGGCATCGTGAAGAACCACATCAAGAATGCCCGTGTGCCCGAGGTTCAGGGTTATTTTTTTAAGGCCGAGGCGGTTAATCGATTTCAGGGCCAGAGCGATTATCTCGGAATCCCCTTCAGTCGAACTAAGTCCCAGAAGCTCGCAGCCGAGCTGAAAAACCTCCCTTTCCTTGCCGCTGCCCTTCTCCTCGTACCTAACCACCCTTCCCGAATAGCAAAGCCTTAGGGGGTAGCGATGATCGCTTAACTGCGTAGCGACCATGCGTCCAATCTGGGGAGTAATGTCGGGGCGCAGCACCACGATTTCACCCGTGTGCGGATCGACAAACTTCATCAGCCTGTTCTTGAAGTCTTCCCCGATGCCCGCGGACATAGTATCAAAGTACTCGAAAAGAGGAGTTATAACCCTCCTGTAACCCCAGTAGGAAAACTCCTCTAGGAGCACGTTCTCTATGCGCTTGAGATTCTCTGCCTTAACGGGACCGAAATCCTTCACTCCCTGGGGCAGTGTCAAAAATTTATTCATCTGAAAAACTGACTTGGGTTACCGAAATAATATTCTCTATGGCGGAAATCTCCCGGATAACTTCCTCGCTGACCTCGGTATCGACGTTCGTAAAAACTATGGCTTCTCCGCCAGCGGATTTTCTTCCAAGGTGCATCCGACCGATGTTTACGCCGTTTTTCCCGAGAACAGAACACATGGAACCTATGAAGCCCGGGCGGTCGTAATTGTGGCTCACGAGCAGAAATCCCTCGGGAACGACGTCGATCTCGACCCCGTTCACCTTGACTATCCTTCCGTGGTTCCCGCCGAACACGCTTCCCGAAATCTCGTTGGTCGCCTCGCGGGTCGCAACAGTCACGGTAATGAGGTTTGTGTACTGGCTCATGGACGCAGATTTTGACTCCACTACCTTTATTTTCCTTTCCTCGGCTATCGACGGAGCGTTAACGTAGGTCACCGAGATATCCATTATGTGCGAGAGAAAACCTTTCAGCACGGAAACCGTAAGGTAACTGCAGTCCACTTCGGCCGCCTCGCCCTCGTAAGTCACCTCTACCGTGCGAACCGCGCCCTTGCAGAGCTGCCCGTGAAGGCTGCCTATCTTCTCGCAGATTGACATGTAAGGCTTCATGACGGCAAGCTGCTCTGTCGTAAGCGACGGCATGTTAACCGCGTTTCTAACGACCCCTTTCTGCGCGAAATCTATAAGCTGCTCCGCCATGGTGGTCCCGACCTTTATCTGAGCCTCCTCCGTTGAAGCGCCGAGATGCGGGGTAAGCACTATGTTCTCATCGACCGAGAGAACGGGGTTTTCGGGATCTATGGGCTCTGAGGTGTAAACGTCAAACGCCGCTCCTCCCACCCTGCCTTCGCGAAGGGCCTCAGCCATATCCGCCTCGTTCACTATTCCCCCTCTGGCGCAGTTAATCACTATCACCCCTTCTTTCATCTTCCCAAAAGACTCAGAGTCTATAAGATCCCTCGTCTCATCCGTAAGGGGCGTGTGCACCGTTATAACGTCCGAGCTACGGAAAAGCTCATCCAGAGAGACAAGCTCGATGCTGAGCTTCTTCGCGGCTTCCTTGCTGAGGTAAGGATCGTATGCGATCGCCTTCATCTTAAGACCCATAGCACGCTCGGCCACCAGCTTTCCTATGTTCCCGAGGCCCACAAGTCCTATTGTTTTCCCGTAGACCTCAACCCCCTTGTACTTGTTTCTCTCCCACTTGCCCGATTTTATCGAGGAGTGGGCCTGGGGAATCCTTCTGGCAAGGGAAAGCAGCAGCGTGATTGTGTGCTCTGCCGTGGTTATCGAGTTTGACTCGGGGGTATTCATAACGGCCACCCCGTTTCTGGTCGCGGCATCAAGGTCTATGTTGTCTATCCCTATTCCGGCGCGTCCTATGATCCGAAGCCTGCCGCCCGAAGCCTCTATAACTTCCTTGGTAACCTTCGTGGCGCTTCTTACCACAAGGCCTTCGTAGTCCTTTACTATATCGACAAGCTCGTCGGGGGAAATGCCTTTTCTCTCGTCAACCTCGACCCCTTCGGCGGCCTTAAGAAGTTCAAGACCCTGCTTAGCAAGTCCGTCAGTTATTAGTATTTTCAAGAGATTCCTCCGGGATGGCGGGATAAAAACCACTAAGATAATAGTTAAACGAAAGACAATGTCAATCAGTCTGGCAGTGTTTTCAGAGCGGGCTAGAAGAACACGCAGAGGGACGCAAAATTGTTAAAAACCGCGGTTTGGGTTAACTTAACCTGCTGCAATGCAAGAAGAAAGAGGAATGAATTTTATTGAGCACGCAGAAGAGCTCAGAAAAAGAATCATATATTCCCTGATTCCGATACTTGTATTCTTCATCCCCTGCTACATTTTCTCAAAACAGCTCTTCGACCTGCTCATGGGACCCATAATAAGGAACCTGCCCGAAGGAAGTTCCCTCATATTCACGCGCCCGGCCGAGGGGTTCCTGACCTATCTCAAGGTATCGCTGTTTTTCTCCTTCTTCCTTTCTGTCCCGTTCATTCTATACAACGCCTGGCATTTCGTTTCCCCGGCGCTCTACAAGAAGGAAAAAAGGGTCGTCATCCCGCTTGTCACGTTCGGAACGGTGTTTTTCATCCTCGGCGCTCTTTTCTGCTACTTCATCGCCGCCCCGCAGGGACTCCGGTTTCTGCTCGGGGAATACACGACCGAGTACGTAAAAGCGTTCCCCAGCATAAAGGAGGCGCTGTCCTTCCTTACGGCGCTTATGATCGGCTTCGGGCTCGTGTTTGAGTTTCCGCTTGTGGTTTTCATCCTCTCCAGACTTGGGCTCGTAACAGCGGGATTTCTCGCAAGGAACAGAAAATACGCGCTCTTGTTAAACGCTATTCTCGCTGCTTTCATAACCCCGACCACGGACGCCGTATCGATGATGTTCATGCTCGTTCCTCTTTTCATCTTCTACGAGCTTGGAATAATTATCGCAAAGATATTCGCAAAGAAAAAACCCGAAACAGAACCGGCAGGAGAAGAATTCAGTTAAGCGAAAAGACCTGACCCTTAACAGGAAATCCCCGCCGCAATGCGGAAAAGGAGAGAAAAATGACAAGAAAAAAAGCCAAGGACCTCTCACATCCCGTCACCTACAAGCGCGAGAACGGGAAATTCGACGTCAACTGGTACCTGAAGGAAGACAGATCGAGCTGGGTGCTTCCCAGGGTGCTTCGCGAACAGGCGAAAAAGCTGGGCAAAAAACCCTTCCTTCAGTTCGGCTACAAAAAGCCCCTGAGCTTCTACCAGACAAATCGTCTCGCTAACCGCGTTGCAAACGCCCTTTGCGGTCTCGGGGTGGAGAAGGCGAAAAAGGTCGCCGTCTACATGCCGAACTCCGATGATTACGTAATAACCTGGTTCGGAATCCTCAAGATGGGAGCCGTGATGGTGCCCATAAACACGGCCTACAAGATGGATTTTCTTGAATACATAATCGACAGCTCAGACGCCGAGGTGCTTTTCATAGCGGAAGAGTACCTGGACCGGATGCCCCCCATAGCGAAGAATCTCTCAAAGCTTCGCCATGTCATAGTCTGGACAAGGAGCGGGGACAAGAAGTTCAAAAGACACGGATACAGGTTCCGCAAGATGATCTCCTACTCAGAATTCATAAACTCGGGCTCGGGCAAGGAGCCGGACGTCGAGGTCACCTTCATGGACTACGCGAGGCTCATGTACACCTCCGGAACAACGGGCCGCTCAAAGGGGGTCATGAGACCTTGCGCCGCCGATTACAGCAGCGCGAGGAACTACGCCGAGATAATGGACGTCGGCCCTCGTGACGTGTGCTTCACGTGCCTTCCGCTTTTCCATTCAAACGCCATGGTGATGACCGTCTACCCGGCGCTGATAAAGGGAGCAAAAACTGTAGTGGAGGAGAAATACAGCTCAAGCCGCTTCTGGAAATGGATGGTCGACCACGGGGTGACAAAGTTCAACACCGTGGGGACCATGTCGTATTTTCTCTGGAACACCCCTCCCGTTCCGGAGGAGGGGCAGCATAAAATAAAGCTCGTCCTAGGCTCACCGGCCCCCCACGACATGATAGAGGAGTTCATGGAGCGCTTCGGGATAAAGTTCATGGAAGGCTACGGTCTCACGGAAATAGGCCAGTGCACCTGGATGAGGCCGGGAGAGCCCTTCAGGGTGGGGTCCTGCGGAAAGGAAGCCCCCAACTACGAGATAAAGGTCGCCGACCCGGAGACGGATGAGGAGGTACCGAGGGGAAGCATAGGGGAGATCATAGTCCGCCCCAGGATACCGAACGTGATGCTTCACTACTATCACAAGATGCCTGAGAAGACCGTCGAGGACTTCAGAAACTTCTGGTTCCACACGGGTGATGCGGGGAGAATGGACAAAGACGGCTACATATATTTCGTCGACAGGGTGAAGGACTACATAAGAAGAAGGGGAGAGAACATAAGCTCCTTCGAAGTAGAGAAGATTGTGAGTTCCCACCCCGATGTCGAGGAATCGGCCGCGATAGGCATAAAGTCAGAAGCCGGGAAATACGCGGAAGACGAGCTCATGATACTCGTGATTTCGAAGGAAGGAAAAGAGATAGATCCCCCGGAGCTGATGGATTACCTCCAGCCCAGGATGCCCTACTTCATGATTCCGAGGTTCATAAGGTTCGTGGATTCCTTCCCCAAAACGGGCACGCAGAGAACCCAGAAGAACAAGCTTCGCGAACAGGGAGTAACGAAAGACACCTGGGACATGGTGAAGGCCGGTTACAAGCTGAAGAGGTAAAGAGACAGGTTCGTAGAACAAAAAGCGGATTTCCCTGTTATCGTACTTTTTGCCTCCCCGGTTCCCGCAAACGCAGAAGGTTTTCGTTCGGAGGGAACCCACAGGAATCGGAAGATCTCTCTAGCAAAACTTTCAAGAAAAACAGCCTTTAATGATTTCCACCGGGTTCATACATAACTAGTGTCTGCCAGAAAAGGTCTTTTTTCGTCGATTTTCCGACGGAATTCCAGATGGCACCCGGGCCCCTGCTCCTTCCAAAACCCAAATACCCTACAGAACTACTAAATCATCCAATTTCTCCGATA